>Ga0316616_100000599_pt1 | contig 12165 bp, 11 predicted proteins | sample OWC_Aug_M1_C1_D1_FD_207660 | JGI IMG/M metagenome (GOLD analysis project Ga0316616, IMG submission 207660) | Wetland soil microbial communities from Old Woman Creek delta, Ohio, United States - OWC_Aug_M1_C1_D1_B | ecosystem: Environmental > Terrestrial > Soil > Wetlands | place: USA: Ohio... | reverse complement strand
AAAGAATCTCTTCATAAATCCTTGTGCTTTTTCTAAAGTAATTCCCAAAGACTCTGCAAGGGATTCCGCTCTTTGTTGATACACAATTCCGAAGTTGATAGTTTTGGAAGAAGTCCTTTTCTCATCATGATCTTTATTCTTTCTGTCAAATTGATCCAAAGGTATTCCAAACATTAAGCATGCAGTATATGCATGAAAATCCATTCCTGATCTAAATGCATTTATCATGTTAGTGTCGTCTGCAATCATTGCTAGTATACGAAGTTCAATCTGGCTTAAGTCAGAGATAACTATCTTGTGCCCAGGAGGAGCGATAATCATATTGCGTACACGATTATCCCGTGGAATATTTTGGAGATTGGGATCTCGAGCCGAGAGTCTTCCTGATGCTGTTCCTATTTGCAGATAGCTTGGATATACTCTTCCGAACTCATCTGCACTCTTTTTATATCCTTCAAAATAGGTAGTTGTTTGCTTGTTAACACCACGATACTCTAATATCTTTTTAAGAACAGGTTTCTTATCAGAAAAGAAAACAATGGCTTCCTCATCAGTGGAAGGTTGCTTACCCTTTGTAGTTACATATTTTGGATTAACTTGGAGTTTGAGCTTATCGTACATAAATTCACGAAGTTGCTCCGTTGAATTTATATTGAATTCATACTTGGCTTCTTTAAAGAATTCTTTTTTTACTGATTCTGCTATCTCATTATTTTCAGCAATCATTGCATCAATATATGGTATATCTATCATAATACCATTCTCATGAATCCGCATAAGAGTTTTGCAAAGGGGCATTGTAATATTATAAAATGGATAATTATACAAAGAGTCTATAGTTTGCTTCAAATATTTATAAATTCTAAAAGTAACATCAGCATCCATAGCGGAATAAAATGCTTTTTTACCTATACCGAGTTGTTTGAGTCTTTCCTCTTTTGCAGTAGAAATGTATTTATCACAATAGAGAAGTCTTGTATTATACTCAGGATCAAGTCCAGCAGCTTTGGCTAATTCGGTGTCGTCAAAAAGAGATCCCTGATCGACATCTTTTTTCTTTTTCTTTTTTGTTTCTTTCTCCTCTTCCTCTTGTGCCCCAACTATACCGCCAACATCATCAAGAACATCCTCGTATCCACCTTCCTGTGTCATAAACCATGCCATAGTTTTCAATTTATATAGCATAGCTGATTTACCGCCCTCATAACTCATAGTCATGGTGTGATATGCAAGCATCGTATCAAATACTTTACCAGGAACATCTATTCCTATTGATCTAAGAAATCTCATATCAAAATCGGCGTTATGAAAAATCTTTTCAGCAGGGGATGCCAATGTATCTCTCAATAAATCTAAGAGTTCTGGCTTGTCTGCAATGTATTTCCATTCTATGTGAACGCCTCGACCGGCTGAACTACAAAAAGATATATCAGTTATCCTACCTTTTTTTGGATCAAGAGATGTTGTTTCTAAGTCAACAGAGAATGATTCAGATTTCCTGAGCTCATTAAAATATTTTTCTATATCAAATCTATCTTTGTAAGAAACTGGAACTGACAATATCCTTCGTGCTCGAGGCTTGCTCGAAATTCTTTTTGCTAGAGCGAGGTCATTTGTAAATTCCTGCATGAATTTAGAATCATTCGTTCGTAGCAAATACGCGGGATGGTATGTTGGTATTATAGTAGCATCAAGAATGTTATGATAGAATTCTTTACCCCGTGAGATTTCCATGTTCATACTGAAACCAAGAAGTTGCTGCATAGCAGTTGCACCAAGAGTTACAATAACGCGAGGTTTCATAGTAAGTATAAGATCGATAGTTGTTGGTCTGCAAAGTTCTATCTGAGTCGGGGTAGGAGTTGCATTTCCCCCTGCTTTATCTTTCGGTCGACATAAGCAGCTATTACTAATAAAACAATCAAGATCAACATAATTTATTTTATTTTGAAGGAGCTGCCCTGATTTACCTATGAATACCTGACCTTGCTCATCCTCGGTTTTTCCGGGAGCTTCACCAAACAACAGAACAGATGCTGAAAGGTTCCCTCTTCCAAGAAGCATAGGATGCATTGCAGCTTCATGTAATCTACACTTCTTACAAAACACATTTTTTGTAGAACTGATCATAGTAACGTCCCGTTTTTATCTTTCTTTGCTTCAAATAGTTTATCGAGAACTTCCAGCTGATACTTTTTTATATTTGGAAGTTCAGCTTCATTACACAATCCATAAAAGTCATGCGCTATTCGTGCTAAAACATATGCATCTGCTAAATCATTATCCCTGATCTCTTCCCCAAAATTCTTAAAGACATCGAGTATAACAATTTGCTTTCCTTGATTCTTTCCTATCGCAGAAACATATTTCTTCAATTGCATAGGAGCAACTACAGTAAAATCCAAACTACGTTTATACAATTCCAGATAAATTATTCCTGCCCACTGCCCCAAATCGAATATTTTACCCGTTTCACGCAAAGCCGGTCCTTCTACACATATCTGTCGTATGGTAGTATATTTATTCAGTACTTCAAGAAGCTTATTTTGTAAGTGAAAAAGTCTCTCTACCCCCATTGCAGGGGTAGAGAATTTAATCATGTCTAAGATGCTATAATCTTCATTAATTAAAACGAGTCCGCTTCCCGTAAGACTAGGATCTATACCAAGATAGATACTAAGCTGTTTTATATTCCGTGCCACAGTGTGGACACCTAGAAGCAAACACGCTAAAAGGTTTGTGACAGATATCACAATCCGACAATAAAACACCACCGCAGCTAGGACATGTAACAACTCCTTCAGGAATTTTAGTGTGGCAGTGACCGCACTCTACTAGATTAACCTGAGCAGATGCTACAGGAATCCGCGTTACTGGCTGTCTTACTGCTGCTGTAGAAGTGGGCATTGTTTGAGGTGCATTGATAGAAGGCATCGGAGTATTTTGTTGCACCGGCGGTGTCGTTACAATCGGAGGAACTTGTTGGTCCACTTGACCGTTTTTAGCTGCCTCATATGCGGCTTGTTCAATAGCCTGTTGTTTTTCAAGTTCAGCTAGCCAGCCAATACCCATTACTGCACTGATGCGTTCTATAGAATTTCGTAGATTTTTAAGAACATATCCGGCACTTGCAAGAGAGGTTATATAATCAAGGTCATACCTTTCATATTGCAATTCAGCTTCAGTAAGAGGTCCGACAACATTATATTGTGTACCAATATCGCCCTTCATAAAACCAAAAATAGTATCTGCTCCAGATCCTTGTTTAGAAAAAACAATATCATACACAGTAAATTCACCGCTATTGTCTCGAACCATTTTTAAAGATTTCATAGCTCTCTGGCCAAGACGAATCAGTTTCGTATGTTTGTTTTCAGCACACCAGTTAAATGTTCTCCCATCAACTGTTTCCGGGTTACGATGAATTGCATTAAAAACGTATTCTTTCTTTGGTCGAGCAGTGCCTGTACCATTATATCCAGGATTCCAATATTCTGTTATTCTTTTGAAGAGCTCAGGATCTTTTTGTTGATGAACGTATGCTTTACCAAACTGTCCCTTCCGAGACTCAAGGTAGCCGCCTTTAAAGAAATTATCAGCGTCACCCAGCATACGAGCGAGTACGCCTTTTCCTTGAGTTTCATTTTCAACGATGAAAGGACGTATTTGATCATCGTCACACATAAACCAACTGATTGAATATTTCCTGAACGATTGAGATCCGTCAAGAAGACGAAGTACATTTGAGGTTCCCGAGGGGGTCTTAATCTCAGCAGGGTATTCTTTATCCCCACCAGAATCATCGTTAATACGATTAGTTTCATCAGCAAAACGATCTTGTTGATTGTCCATAAAGCTACTCCTTGTTTTTTTGCGCTCATATTGAGCAATATTTATGTCCCCATAAGGACTTTTATATATTACCCCAAAGGGTAAAAATATTCAAGGGTATTACATGTTGCGACCGATGGTCATATTGTAGTCTTTGAGATCGTGCAGCTTATATCCGTAGTTCTCAAGACTTTTGACTACTCTCTGGAGAAGGGATAGTTTGTATTTTTCATTTGCTATTGCTTTTTCATATTTTTGGTATTCCACCATATATGTCATATAAATGTGACGTTCTTTTGATTTCTCTGTTTTAAATTGTTTATCATCGACACTCTCTACAAAATACTTTTGAGCCATCCATTTATTAAATTCATCTTCTATTTCCTGAAGAACTCTTGCTTGCATATCACAGAGATATCCATAAAAATATAACTTATAAGATAGCGCATTTATTTCATTCATAATTGTTTGAATATCATGAACGTTCTCTAATGTAAGACAAGCAGGATCAAATGCTACAGATTTAGATATATATGCGTCATATTCTACTTTATCATTGTATTCTTTCAAATCAATGTTAAACGATCCTTCTACCATAGTTCTTCCTATTTATTCGCATTTATTCGCAAGTTTGTTTATATACGCTTTGTATTCTGATTCAATGAGATTTTGAATAATGGACGATCGATTTGTCTTATTAGAAATTTCGAGTTCTTTAAGCATTTCAATATGTTTTGGTCTGAGAGAAATAGGAACAGGCATGCTCCTTTTCTCGTCACTTAATTTATACCGCACCATGCACCCCCGTAGCTACCCTATGTTTTATCGAGACATAATTATCTGTCAAATATTTTTTAAAATAAAATAAATTTTTATCCAATTTTATGATGCTTTAAATGCTGATTCAGGGTACACAGAAACAATTTCATCAAAGTCTGGTAAATAGCATTGTGCTTTGCCGTCTTCAAGTACTCGGATTACCAGACCGTACGAATCATCTATTCTCATAAAAGAGTTAGAATCCATCTCTTCTAAAGATACTGGATGGAGATCAATAGTTTCAACACAATCTCGAGGAGCAAGTATTGTTCTAGAAATATCACCAAGAAAAACCATGGCATGCGTATCAGTTACACTAAGTTGAAAACCAACATATGTGTTTGGTATTGGCCGTACTGGACCCATACTAGATTTGAATAAATAACTCTTTGATATTTTTATTGGTTGTATATCTTCAATCCAATCAGATTCACCATATACCAAACGTTCTTCATCAAACATGGATGATTTATATTGTTGTTTATATAATTTCTGTTCTTTAACATAGGGTGTTGTTTGATATACGTCACCCTCATCAACAATATGAGCATCGGCTTGATTAACTTCCATGTAAATAAGGGGGGAAAGCATTGTCCATCGATCTACTGGAAACGTTTGTAGCTTTGCAAATATCTGTTGTTTATAGCTCAATATTTCTTCTGGTTCGCCGAACGTAGGAAGACCCGGTGCTGTATCCGGTATTTCTTCTGGTGAGTTTGGCTGGAAGCACACCAAATGACAACGACATCCAGGATGACTCTGTGCGATAAGGGCTTTCGGAGGAAAAAATGAATGTGCGTCTGCATACGACTGTGCCTGTGTTATTATATCATCTAAATTAATCGAAGCGGAATTAAGATAATCACAAATAGGTAATCCGCCACTTCTTTCAGTGGGATGGCAATGGTCTGCTTTATGTTCAGGACCAATAACCCACATGCCTGTTTTATACCCAAGGTCCCGTAAATAAATAAATGTATTTATGGATGCATCAATATCACTAGGATCTTCTTCAGCAAAGAAAATATCATTATCAAATACCTGGGGAAAGAACTGATTAAGAACTGTCATCTCAGGAGATGCCTCTAAAAGTTCATCAGCCTCTTCTGTAGTTAATTTTTTATCTGTTGGCTTTTTTTGTTTAACACGCTTTACTCGTGGCTGTGTGGGTTGTTCTTCAAGAGGAGTTTTGAATTGTTTAAGTTCATCCACATCCTCAAGAAAATCATTTGGAAGCTCAACAAGAAAATCCTCTTCTTCAAATGTAAGATCAAGACCATGACTTAATTTTTCATAGAGATTCGAAACATACTCTGCAATATCTTTAGGAGAAAATGCACTATACTTATTCTGCATCAGTACTAATCCTCATCATCATCTGAACTTGGTCGCCTCCGTCCAGCTGCAACATCTGTTGTAGCTCGAAGAAGTAAACCCTTAAGCGTTTTATTACTCATCTCCATATTATCAAAAGCAGCTTCAGCAGAATCTAAATTCTCCATAAGCGACTGAATATTACGCATGTGCGATTTATTATTCTTCTCTAATTCATACAATGCGTTAGATCTCATTTCTGAATAAAGAGAAAGCATATTAAGATCATCTGCTAATAAATCATCTTTGACGCGCTCCTTCAAACGTTCAATGATGTCATGGACTTCTTGACTATACATTATTTCTCAATGTCACCGTAATTATCATATACTGACTTCACTTTGGTCAGATCTTTCACGCTATCAATATTCTTCTCTTTCATTTTAAAAACAGATTCTTTGCTAAGAAGCTGTCTGCCACCGGCTTCCCAAAGAACTTCAATAGTATCCCCATCTTTATGAATGCCAGTAACTTTTCCGAATCTTCCAGTAAATCGGGAGCGAATAGGATCACCTATGGCAATATCTTCCTCTTTGATAAGGTACTCAATCAAATCCTCTCTTCCAGCATATTTAAAAGTATTCTTAAGCATTTGATTTGAATGGCGAAGTCCCCTCGAGGCTACCCAATCTGATATAGAGGAATCGTTCGATCCTCTTCGTAGCAGTTGGTACAGTTCATTAATGTACTCATCTTCTTTCATAGAATGGCGGTGAATTTGTCTCATCATTACTTTTCTCCTAAGCTTGCAGTATAATAGGATTTGGATAATCCTTTCGAAATACCAAAACCTTCAATTGTTTGCCTGCCGTTCTTCCAAGGCAATACCCAGCAGGAACCTCAATCTGATTCAAATCCGATCCACCAAAGCAAAATTTAAGAAGTCTTTCTCCCTCATACATATCAAAATCATACCATGATTTATGAGAGGGGTTCTCAAACTGATAGAATCTACTATCAGGATCATATTCACTTATTGAGTAAAACACCTCTGGATCTTGCTCAGTGAGCGGTTTATTAGGTTGAACTCCCGCATTCACTATGTAAATATAATCCGAAATCTTAATTATTAAGGGCAATTCATCAATAAATTTTACGATTTCATCCCTTTTGGAGTTGTTAGAAAGCCATTGAGGATCTCCTGATTCCTCAATTTTTCTGAGGAAAGAGAATTCATTCTTACCCTTAACAGAATATGTGTTAATCGTATTCCGTATAAATGTTATAGCGTTCATTTGCTTTTCATTTGTGGGTTCAAGAGCTGTATCAGTATCAATAAAATTTCCAGTAAAGATAAGAGTATCATTAAAGCAAAATTTTTGTTGATACAGCAAACCGATGAGTTTGTTATATTCCCCAAGAAGTTCACCCACAATAATAATCCTGTCTGTTTTTAATGCGGTTAGATCCATTACCAAATCCATGATTACCTCCCTATACCCCACTTGACCCAAAACCATCTGCACCTCTCACAGTCTCAACAAGAAACAATGCCGGATTGAGTTGAGCACGATAGCATTTAGCTATAACCAACTGAGCTATTCTGTCACCCTTTTTTATTTCGTATGTTGGTTTATCTGCAGACGGTGGTATATACATAAGTATAGCCTTAACTTCTCCACGGTATGAACAATCAATAGTACCTGGAGCGTTATATACAGTAACACCCTTTAAAGATAAACCACTACGAGGACGAACCTGACCTTCATACCCCACAGGAATAGCTATTTTTATTCCTGTGGGAACAGCTTCAGGTTTGAACGGGGTAAGAATTATATTCTCACTCGCAACCAAATCCATGCCAGCATCTCCCGAATGAGCATAGGAGGGCATTGTAGAAGTTGGATCGAGGGTTATATCAATAGGAATTTCATCTGCATACATATATGTTACCTCATTTTTATTTATATTGATATACATTTTAATACTCCTTAAGAATGCACTGAATGAGTAGCACGTTCGTACAGTATTACTGCTTTGAGTGCAGCAGCACCAATGGTACCTTCCGACATAGCAATATGCTTAATAGTCATATCAAACTCCGCAGCGCTAAGCCAATTAGTTATTACTATCTGAAGATCGGCAGCATCCGATCCTGTTAATACTACGCATTCCATATTAATACTCCTTGTTTTTATTGTAGTGTACAAGAATCTCCTGTACACGCGAGTTCCTTGTTTCCTGTAGTGGAATCTTCTTTCTCATATGTAGTGAGAATTGAAAAATCTATTTCCGGCACAAGCGGAAATACCGCATTATACGTTTTCTCGTCTATATCTTCAAAGGGAGCTAATTGGTACACATGGTCTGTGCTCGGTAGGAATGTCAATCCACCAACATCATCAAAATTGCTATATACCCATGCTGCAGTATTTAACCAATCTTCCTCATCAATCGTGATAGTTATTGAAGGATTATGTTCACAATAGAATGACCGTAGCATCTTCCAATACTCAAGCTGCTCCATAGCAGTCTCTTCTTTCATCATATGAGAACCTTCAGGCGACTTCGACGGGAATTCGAGAACCCACGTAGAACATGTTTCAGGAGTCTGGCCAACTTCACATTTAGCCTTAAACCCAGCATCCTTCATAAGTTTGAATAAAGGATCAGTAGCTGAAATTCGTATTCGACGAATATAGTATCCCGTATTTGTTGGACGAACGTGCGCCCCTGGTGAACTATCAACAAGAAGAGAGACTGTTCCACTAGGCTTTATACAAGTTATCGCAGTAGCTTGATTGATACCAATACGTTCTGCTACCTTCTTATTCGTCGCAATAGCAACGTGTTTCAAATCTGATAACCACTTCTTCGCACGGTCATTTACATTACCAAGTATCATATGATCACGTAACCCAGTAAGTGACACACCCAGCAATGCTTCCTCTTCACAATTTATTTTCCATGCCTTATCAAGAAATTTAAACTTTGTGAAGCCAGCTTGCCACGTTCCCATAAGAGTAGCTATTTGAATTTTCTTCTTAAGTGATTCAAACGTATCTTCCGGTCGTACTACAACTTCTGTCAGGTTGCATAACTGCCGACTTCTAAGCAATATTTCTCCACATGGATTTGTCCCAATTATCTTCGAGCCATCACGTCTCCCATTCTCACCAGCTTTCTTTATTGCAGCTATTCGACTAAATATTCCTCTTTCACCACTCTTTGACCGATATAGATTTTTCCATTCATCAATGAATGAAATAATGTCAGGCTTTCGTGTATATGAAACAGAATTATTTGAAAGGCTCCTCTGAGGATCAGTATGCCAGAATTCACCAGACTTAGCATTCGACATCTCATTATCAGTAAGATCTGAAAGAGATATGCAGGCACTGTTATGCACAACAATGCCATCAGTTGTAAACATCTCTATGTTTTCAACTTCGATATCATATGTGTCTACAAGCTCTCCCTCTTCTATGCTCTTAACCGGTACTGGATAATATTTATGATCTTCTATAAGATCATGAGAAATGGCAGCAGCTACAGTAACATTACCATCTGATTTCCACCCAGCAGGAAAATTAAGCATAGATGCTTTGTATTTAAAATCTGCAGGACTACCTTCGTAACCGATTCGTGTCATTTTACCACTTACAGTAAAGGGGGCTATCTCTGTTAACCATCGTTTTCTATTGGTAATGCCTCTTACATATACACTGTAAAAATCTTTTGCATCTACACCTTCCTCTCTTCTCTTTTCGGCAGAACCAAAATATACACTTGTTGCAATACCCAAACCTGCAAGCGTACTGACAATCTGTTTAGAGAACGATTCGTATATAGTTGTAGCTTGCTCACAAATACCATCTGAACGAGATCGTCCATCAGCATCAAAAAGACCAGCAAGATATGCCCTTCGAATATCCTTTTTAGCATTCAAGATAAAAGAAGGTATAACGATATCAGTATTGGCTTTTTTTATATTTTTTTCAAACCAACGACACAACTGCGCTGAATTAACACGTAGCCGTAAACAGTCTCCATTTCCTTTAGAAATTTTACCTGTTAATTTGAATTTATGAAAGATAGATTCCGCATACTCTAATACATTTCTATGCTGCGTTGCAGCAGTTATCTCCAAACAACGAGAAGCTATGTGCCCATTCCCGTGTATATATCCTATCAACCACGCAATGTCATTTGTTAATTCAGGTATAACAAACTTGGTAGAATTAAAATGGAATTTTTCAGTATTCTCTGGTAGTGCAGTATCTTGTCCCGTATATCCAGAATTATCCCAAACTAATCTATCATCTGGTTTAATATCTTGAGCCTGCTTAAAAATAAATTTTGTCGAAGTATCTTCAAACACAGCTACCTTGTGATTGGGTGTACACTCCAATACACCAAAATCATGAAATATCTTGAGAGTTTTTTGTTTACCTGAGAAAACTTTTCCTTTGACAGGATATACAACTCCACCTACTTCTACTTCATCATCTGTCGTTATGTCCGCTATTTTCTTGATACCATTTTTTGTGAAGATTGTGCTCCAATATGGTAAACATCTGCGAACACCGCCGACCACAACCACTTCAGCTATCTTGCAACAGATATCATGTGCATCGATTGATCTTATTTGAAAACCACGGTTACGTTCCACTATATCTGTAACAAATTTTACAAGGTCCATCAGAGGTTGATTTCCCGAAGCTCTTCCCCCAAACGTCTTTAATCGAGCACCCCGTGGACGTATCTTTGAATAATCACATTCGAAAGGCTGACCTTCCCATAAACAGTCAATTACCTCAGAAAATCCACGAGCCCATCCCATCTTGCTATCTTCAAAAACAATCTGAGTGACTTCATCGGTTTCCCTTCTGTCTTTTATTACTGGAAGTTTATTTACATATTTTCTTTCAACAGAATATCCTACTCCGGTCCCGCACATGAGTATGTATAAAATTTCAGAGAAGTCTTTTAATCGCTCTATAGCAATAAAAGAACAGTTGTATTGCGCGAGATTTTCTTCTTCCGCAGCCTTTCCAGCGGACCAGAGAGCCCGCATTGAAGGCATAACTTCGAGATTATATATTGCATTAAAAACATCTTTATATTCTTTATCTGTTATCTTATCTTCGTATTTCATTTTCATATGAGTGCAATAACGAGTAACGGTTTCTTCCCATGTTTCTCTACGTTGCTCTTTGTCAAGCCAGCGAGAATATGTCCTGATATAGACAAATTCTTGTAATAACGTTTTAAACGGATTACCTTCTTGTAGTGCCATTATTATTTCTCCTGAAAAAAGTATATTTTAAAATTTTCTACTCACTTGCACCTCCCTCTATTGTATCTATTGCTCGAATCTCCCCACCTGATTTTAGTATTATTGTTTCAAGAGCAGATACACGATGTGACAGAACCTGTCGTATCTGGTGAACCAATTCCCGATACTCAGGGTTCTTTTCAAATTCAATAAGAACAGTAACAATATCATCTACAAACTTAGAAAGAACACTGAGTTTGTATGATAACGTTGCTTTTGCCAATTCCTCTTTGTTCGAAGGAAATAATTTCTTATCCATAATCTGGTGAACGGTCATTATGGAATTCTCAATACCCTCAGCAAGTTTGTTAAGCAGTATGTACTCTTGCTTCTCGATATCATCTAAGTTATCGATTTCTTGCTGGTCTGAAAGATGGTTGAGACGATTCTGTATCGGACTCAGCCGTTGTATCTTCGACAATAAAACGCTTTGAGCCCCGCCAAAGAAATCAATCTCCCCTTCTAATATTCTCTGAACGATTTCATTGGATTCCTGACTTGAATTTTCTCGTAGATCAAGAAGTTGTTGGTTATTTTTAGATATAATGAAATGATTTTTGAAATGAACAGTAAGAGCATCAATGGTTACTTGCTTTTGAGCTGATATGTCGTGATATGACAAGTGATCTCGAGCTCGAAGCTGGTTTATCTCCATATGGTCATTTCTAAGGCATATATTGCATATTCTGCTTTTCTTTACATACTTTCCAAATGACGTTTCTAAAGCTTCGGAAAGGATAACTGCATTATTGACTACAGCAAGACTGGTATCATCACTCATTCGCGCACCCCTCGAATAGTAGCAATTCTTATCTTATTCATTGGACTCGATTTATGTATCTCACACTTCTTCGCATCAGGAC
>Ga0316616_100000596_pt1 | contig 12191 bp, 4 predicted proteins | sample OWC_Aug_M1_C1_D1_FD_207660 | JGI IMG/M metagenome (GOLD analysis project Ga0316616, IMG submission 207660) | Wetland soil microbial communities from Old Woman Creek delta, Ohio, United States - OWC_Aug_M1_C1_D1_B | ecosystem: Environmental > Terrestrial > Soil > Wetlands | place: USA: Ohio... | reverse complement strand
ATTGTCGAGCGACAACCAAAGGTTATATACATCGGGGTCGTCGGGGTACAGGTCCTTCGAAACCGCAAAATTAAGCTCGCCCTCTGCCCCTCGGAAGCCACCTAGATCGAAAACAACATTGGGCTGTGGGAACACATCAGCATCGGGGTTAGTTACCTCGGCTGTAAATGTGAACGATGCGGTAAAGCTCGATGGTATCTCTGGCGAGAGATACATCTCAGAATAGCCATATCCTTGCCCAGCTTCGCAAAGAATATGGCCAGCTGACCCATCAACCCAGAAGGTAGCGTCATCCCAATCAGAGTACGTGTACCAGGGAAGCTGGCAATCGGCTGTTCCCCACCCGAACTCACCCCAGCTAGGTGTCGAGGCTGCGATCGTCCGTGTGAACGTATCGGTGATGCCGCAGATCTCGTCGGTGCAGCCTCCTCCTCCTCCTCCTTCTCCTCCGCCCCCAGGGATCTCAGGTGGAGTGGTGTCCGGCGGTTTGGGGTATGGGAGGATGCCAGGGGCGTATGGATCGAAGAAGGACCAGTTCGAGTCCAGCTCGTGACTGAGCGTCAAGTCATAGCGCGGAACGTCGGGAGAAAGCCAGCGCAGGCGGAGATGCCTGATCGGGATCGTGTCGTCGTAGTCCCAGACGTCAGACACGACATGCACCTTGTGGCCCGCACGCAGCCCGTGCTCGAACACCGTTGCCGTGAGCGAGACCTTGTCGTACTTGCGTCCCCGCTTCGATGTTGACGTCCCGTTGACGTAGGAGGCAGCGATCTTGTCGATCGAGGCCTGCTTGTAGATCCCACTCACCACGCCACCGAACTGCCAGCGGTTGTGGGTCGTGATCGACGACTCGCTCTCCAGCCGCTCGTAGACAGGATCTTCGCTGCCATAGCCGGCCCCGATCAGCAGGATGTCGTTGATCATCTGGGTGCCGTCTTCGGTGATGGTCAGGTTCTGGCAGCCGTGGTAGTCCCCTGTCGGATTGTCCGAGAGCGCGAACGGGGCATCCTCGACATCGACGTCGCCCCAGACCAGCTTCCGGTCCGGATCGATGTACCAGATGGGCGAGAGCCACGAGGCCATAAGCCGCATCGAATCCACCCAGGGGGCACCCGGCTTGATGGGAGCGCCCTTCTGATCCTCGTTGATCGTGCCGAGGCTGGAGATCCTGGAGTGCGTGTCGATGTCGTCGCCCGACAGGTCGAGGTAGTCGCTGAACAGGTCGGCCAGGGCGGTCGTATCGAGCGTGTACGCCGGGTACATCGGCGTGTCGCCGTTCCTGGGGTTGCTCAGGTCGTAGACGATCCGCTTCTGGAAGAGGATGTTGATGTCTACGCCCTCGATCTCGAACAGCCGCTCCGCAGTCGAGAACGCAGGGAAGGGGTAGACGCGCTTCACCCGCATGACGTAGCCGGTCCAGAGGTTGAGGTTCGCCACCTTGACGTAGATCTGGTGACCGGTCGTGAAGCCGTCGGTCCGATCCGAGTCGATGAGCGTGATCCTGCAATTCCCCGGGTTGCCGTTGACCTGGGAGACGAACTCCGTCCGGGTGAAGATCACCTCGCTGGTCACGTCCACGCCATTGATCGTGATCGAGACGGTCGTCGGCACGACCTCGCCCGTATGCGGTGAGACCGGGTAGGTGATGTACTCCTGGTCCCTGATGATGGCACTGGCCGAGAACGAACCGCTTCGTGATCCCTTGAAAATGGAGCTAGCAGTCAGCGAGCCATACCCGAATCCCCGGATACAGGCGTCTGCTCCAAAAGAGCCGGTATTCGTTATGACCAGATAGGCGTCGGCGTTAGTCTCAGCGGTCGATGTTCCGCGGAAGATGGCATCCGCCGTGAACGACCCAGGCGTCGTCTTCCTGATGAGCGCGCTTGCCGAGATATCGGCCGATACCGTCTGGACGAAGAAAGCGCTAGCACCAAAGCTGTCCGAAACGGAGAGGAGAATGAGGGCATCGGCGGCGAAATCGTCCTGGCGCGCTGCCGAGAGAATCGCATCGCCCGACAGCGATTCTGAGATCGTCTTCTCGATGACGGCATCCGTCGAGAAGTCGCCAGTGACGATCGTAGCGTTGGTGATAGATGCGTCGGCTGAGAAGTCGCCAGACGCCTGAGACTTGACGATGGAGCTGGCCGAAAGCGAGCCGCTGGCTGTCGAGTGGATGATGGCGTCTGCGCCGAAACTCCCTGTATTAGTAACAGCGAAGAAGGCGCTGGAATCGAAGGATTCTATCTGTGTTAGCTTTACGATCGCGTCTGAGTCGAAGCTAGCGGATGTAGATCGGCTGACGATGGCGTCGGCGGAGAAGTCGTCAGTAACCGTGCTCGCAATATAGGCATCGGCGGAGAACTGACTAGACGAAGAGGCTCGAATGACGGCGTCGGCGGTCAGGGCTGACCCAGTAAAGGCTACGATCAGGACAGCGCCGTCATCTCCTGATTCAGTTGACCCGACGATGTCGATGCCACCGTAGGAGCCGCTGGTTTGGGCCACCGTCAGGTACCAACACGACAGCCGATACCTGTTGCCTGAGAACGCATATCCAGTATCGGCACCGGCTGTGAAGCCGCTTACCGTGGACGGACCTGGATCGGGCGTGGCTGGCTGCTTGATCTGGATGACATAGATGATTGCCGGTACGCCCTGCGCCGGGGTGATCGTGGGGACTGGCGGAGTGCTGTCGTTGGTGAACGAGGCGGCGAGATACGACCCCCTCGTCGGAGATACGAGTCCCGCTACCTCCTCGACAAGCCAGCAGGCAGAGGTCAGGCTGCTGAATGATTGCTCTGTTCCGGCCGACGATGCCTTGTAGGCGATAGCGCCCGAGCGGTTGTTGGTGGCGTTGTTGAAGACGACCGGCTCGTCAGTGAACCCCGCCGAGAAGTTGATGACCGATCCGTCGGCCACTCCCTTTCCCGCAAACTGGAGGAGGAGATGGCCTGCCCCACAGACACTGGGGAAACTGACCGAGGTAGCGCCAGCACTGCTGTTCCCTGCCGACCCACCCTGTATGCGCGTAGGCGCAGAAGGGAAGGCAAATGTTCTCTTGATGATCGCATCGGCCGAGAAAGAACTACTCCTCGACGCAGATACAATCGAGTCTGCGCTGAAATCATTCTCGACAGTGTCGACTTCCAGCAGGAAGGCGCCAGATCCGTCTTCCAGAAGATAGGCGTCTGTTCCATTCTCCAAGAGGAGACGACTAGACATGGCGCCTCCTCGTCTCTGTCAGTAATGACAGCGCATACGGGTTTATGCCACCAACTAGGTGAAGCGAACCCAGTCAACATATGCTTCGGCTTGGACGCTGTTGTCTTGACCCGAGATCATGATCGCCACGGAACCAACCGTGAAGCCCGGGTTGACGGCCGTGTTGATCGTCCGAAACACCTTCCCCCCGAGGGAGAACTGCGTCGTGACGCTCGTGCTGGATGCCACGACAAGCCGTAGATAGCAGGGCAGGCCGACACCCCATGCGACATCTCCGCCCCAACTGGATCGCGCTGTTCGACTTGACCAGATGCCGTATCCAACATTGGAATCGCCCGGGCCGTAGGTGCTCGTCGAGCCGTATTGGTGTCCCATGTACTTTCCCGGAGAAGCCTCTCCGACCATCAGGTGTGTCGAGCGATACGAGGCGCCCGTCAGTTGATCAACGAGTTTCATCGTGACGGTGAACGGCGTCGAGGGTGCGGACCTGAGTATCCCGTGTAGCTGGAACGTGCCGGTACTCGCGCTGTATAGCCGCACCAGCGAGTTGGCGACAGTAATCGTCGGGCTGCCGATCGTTGTCCAGTCGCCATCGAGTGACGAACCCTCAAACTCGTCGTCGTAAGCCGAAGGGCTAGTGGGAAGGCAATCGGCGGAACCGGCTAGACCCGGTATCACAATCTCGGCCGAGAGGGCGCTGCTGGCAGCTGCCGTGATATAGGACGCATCGGTTCCTAGAGCGGTACCAATTTGAGCAAGAGTGATCTTTTTGCTTGCGCCGCCCTGGTTGACGGCAAACTCATCAGTCCCGGCGGGGGACGTTACGGCAGTCAAGGCGGAAATCTTGGTGTCAGCCATGTCCCTCTCCTACACCGGCCGGCGGAAGCCGAGCAGGCTCGCCTTGAGGTTCAACTTGCGCTCGATCCGATCGACGAGCAGATCGATATCGCGGTCGTCGCGGACGCTGTTGCCTGTCACATTGATGACGACGGTGGTGCCAGTTCCGCCCATTGGCGTCGCCATGACCTCGCGCGGGTTGGAGAGAATGGCGACCGTCTCCGTGCCCGCCTCGCCAACGGTCATCGTTTGGGCGCCAGTCGTATTGAAGAGGGCGCCGGAAGCTTTCGCCTCTATCCCCCTGTAGTTGGACCGCTGTTCATTCGTCTGCCCAGTCGGGTTCGTGAGCGCCTGCCAGTAGATCTTGACCATGTTCTGGAAGTTGGACGCGATGGCGACGTACCACTTGTTGACAGAGCCCATGACGGTCGCGGAGGCGGTGATGGCGGCACTCACTATGGCGTTCTGGTTCGCCATGTTCTGCTCGATGTAGGAGTTGAGCTGGTTGGCGACACGCTGCCGCTTCTTGTCCAGAACAGCCAGCTCCTTCTCGTTGAGGGCGATCTGGATGTTGGCTACGTAGCTCTTATCCAGAAGCTCAAGACCCTTCCGCAGATCGGTGATCTGGCGCTCGACCGTGACGTCGAAGATCTTGATTCCGAGGCGGTATTGCTTGCCGGCGATCTTCGCCTGTTCCTTCTGGATGTCGAGCTGCTTCTGAGCGTATGCGGCCTCGATCTTCGCCTGCTCGATCCGGGCGGCGCGCTCCTCCGCGGTCACACCCGGGGCCTGGAACCCTGCGATGGCGACCTGGAAGTTGATCTGGCGCTGGGACAGCTGGATCGAGATCTGCTGCGCCTGGAGAGAGAGCGCCTGGTTCTGGCGCTCCAGAAGCACCTGCTCCCTGTTCAGGACACCGAGACGGCCCTTCTCGGCATCAGCCACCCGCCCCGCCAGCGCGAGCGCGTCGTTGTAGTCACGGAGCATGATCCGGCGCTGGTTGTGGTACTGGGCCGCGGTGAGGTTCGCCGAAATCCTGGCGCTTTCTGCGCTGATCCTTGCCATCTCCTGGCCGATACTCGTGAGGGTATCGAGCAAACCCCGGGCGGCAGGCTGGTCGGCCGGGCTGATCATGTTCAGCACGGTCTGCTGCTGCTCGGCGATCGTTTTCCCATATGCTTGCTGCTCAGCCGTTTGCAGCGCCTGAACGCGAGCCGCCTGGACCGTCAGTGCCTTCCCGCCGGTCGGAACCTCCGCGATCAACGGAGCGAGGCCGGCTTCTACCGGCACCGGCGGTTCCATGAGCCGCTGGAGTGCTCCTTGGGCAGGAAGGGCAACGTTCCGCTGGAAGCGGGCCATCATCTCGTTGCCTTCGAGTTGGGCCGTCAATTGCTGCTTGGTGAGGTTGATGAATTGCTGCTCGTCTACGTAGGTCCGTCCAGTAGCAAACTGCTGGACAAGCTCAGCGACAAGCCGAGCCTGTTCGGCTGGTGTCTTCCCGGTGAGGCCTTCGACGCCGACCCCGGCCCGCATCATCTTGTCCAGCAATGCCGGCGCCTCGCCACCGAGCCTTTCGCCTGCGGCAACCATTGCGGCCCGGACATCCTTGTCGACATCGTCAAGCTTCGTACCGAACTCCTTGAAGCTCACGGCCGTTTGAGAGGTCGCCGAGTCGAGCATGCCCATGTGGTATGCGCCGCGTCTGGTCGTGGCGTTCAGGTCGTCGATGTACTTGGTCCGGACCTTCTCGGATGCGGATAGCTTGTCGGCGACTTCCGTGCTGACCTTGATGCCGGCAATCTGGTCGCGATAGGCGTTGATTTCGTTCTGGATCGGCCGATTCTGGGCCTCAACCGCTCTGACTGCGCCTTGATACTGCTGTTCTGACGTGTACCCCTCTCTGATCGGAGTGGGGGTGAGCTGCGCCTCCAGGTTGGCGATGTACTGCTCCATTTCAGGAGCTGGATTCAGGTTGGTGATATCGGCGGTGAATGCAGTGATGTCATCGGATACACGCTGAAGTACGCCGGGAGTACCGCCCATCTGCTCGGCCAGCAACGCCCCGCCAAGGATTCCGCCCTGCCCCTCGAAGAGGTTCGAGGGGTATCCCATGTACTTTCCGGTGCCACGCGAGGCGTACGAGGCGGCTCGCCACATGTCAGAGGCAGCCATGTTGGCCCTTGATCCAGCCATGGCCTGGGCGCTTGGCATGACGTTTGCGCCAATGAACTTGGCTGCTTCGTCAGAGAGGCCAGCCATGACAGATTGCTGGGCGAGCGCCGCCTGTGTGTTGCCATGCAAGGCGGTGACCTGGTCGCGAAGCGACTTGGTGACCTTGTCGTTGGTGGCCTGGAAGTGGAGGCTCTGGTCAGCGGCCCTGCCAGTGGCATCCATTACAAGGGCCATTCCCTTGTCGATGGCCGCGCTGAACATTGTGAATGCCTTGACACCGACGAACAGACCGCCGACCTGCATGAAGGACGCCATGCGGCCAGATGCCTTGCTGAAGGCGTCGTCTGTCTCCTTCAGCCGCTCAGTCGCAGTTTTCTCGGCCGCAGCCCGTTCCTCGGTGCTCTTTGTAAGCCTCTCAACTTCCTGATTGGCTACCTTGTATGCGTCGCTACTTTCCTTGTATTGCGCCTTGATTGCTTCTCTGTTCTGTACCGCCAGATCAAGACGCTTCTCTTCGAGATTGGTTTGTTCCTTGGCGGTGACGAGGGCGTTGTAGGCCTCGGTCCGCGCCTCCAGAGCGCGCTCCATGCGCGGCTTGACGCCGGTCAGGCGGGCGAAGATCTGGGCGAACGCGACACCAGGAGCGCGTTCCGGCATCATCTGCCGGGCGTAGGCGAACTTGCCTAGCTGTTCCTGAACCTGCGCTTCGGCCACTGCCCTGGAGGATGGCCCTCCGCGTTCCTGTCGCGGCTCGGTTTCGAGATCGAGCTTCCTGATCGCTTCTTCGTACTGCTCCTGCGCCGTGGGCTTTGGCTTCGGTTCGCCAGCAGCCTTAGTCTTCTTTTTGGCGTCGGCATCCGCTTTCTTCTTCTCGTCGGCTGCCTCTTTCGCCGCCCTTGCCCGAACCTTCTCTTCACCCTTGGCCTGGGTGACTTCCGGTTCCATCTCGGCCTTCATCCGCCTGACTTCGGCTCGCCACATGCGGTCGATCCCAGAGGTTTCAGCCGCGCCACGGGCAGTCGTTGCAGCCTTGAAATCAGGCGGGAGCATGCTGACGCCCGAGCTTGTGATTGGCCCAGACGGCAGCATCGTGATCTTCGGATACTTCGGAGCCGCAGCAGCCACGGCCGGCGCTCCGGAGGTCTTGGCTTTCTCCTCTTCGGCAGCCTTGGCCTTCTCATCGGCCTCGATCCGCTTGCCAAGCTCGCCGGATACGGCAGCAGCACCGACTTCTTCCTCGGTGGCATAGCCGTACTTCTTCATGACGGCTTCGACCGAGGTCTCGATGGGCTCGTTCGTGTGACCGCTAAACCCTGAGCCCTTCATCACTTTGAACAAGGACCCGGGCTGGGTCGTGTTCGTCAGGAGCTTGTTCAGTTCATCGAAGTTCGTTACGTGAACATTGACGACGCCCTCGCCGCCGCCAGGCATCTTGCCGGTCTTTGGAGGCTTCGGCTCGCCTGGACCGCCGGTCGCCGCCCCGGCCTTGATCCCCATGTACTGTTCGGCGACCGCCATCTCCTCGGCGTTGGTGACGCGGCGACCCATCTGCGGGCCACCCTCCCAGAACGCCCAGGTCTGGCCCTTCTTCTTGCGCTCGTAGCGGATCTTCTCGGGCTCCACCTCGCCGCCGAGCGTTGTCGGCATCGCCTTGCGAACGCGCTCCGCTCGCTGTTCCCTCTCAGTTGCCTGGAGACGATCGAGCGTCGGCTGCAGCTCCTCGTTCTGGGCACGAAGTTCGGCGATATCCGGTTCGTACTGAGAGCCTGCGTAGAATGCAGCTGGACCCTGTGCCTCACGCGCTCTCAGGTATGTCTCCCGCTCGGCCGCAATCTGCTCGGGCGAGACCTTCGGCTTGCCAACTAGTGGCGCCAATTCCTTGAGCCTGGCCTTGACATCCCACTTGACCGCGAAACGCCTTCGATAGTTGAAGCCGGTCTTCTTGGCGTTCCTGGCCCAGTAGACATCGTTCCGGACTTCATTCGCTACCCGATCCCGGATTTCCTTCTCAGTCCAGCGCTCTTCGAGGCGCTCCTTTGCTCGCTCATCGAAATACGACAGCTGATCGGTAAGCCATTTGCGCCGCATGGGAACAGAGGTGGCGTCGAGCTGCTCGGCCCTGGACCGAGCCTCCTCGCCTCTTTGCTCCAGTTCCCGAATGCGGGTGTTGTTTATCGCGATCGTGCTCTTGATGCGCTCGATCGCTTGCCTGTTGGGATCGCCCTTCGCTTTCCGCTGGCCACGACGGTGGCGGGCAGCAGCCTTCTCGCCGGCCTCCATGCCGGCGTAGCGACGAAGCGTTTCGATGTCCTCTGCGGGCATCTGCCTCGTCATTTCCTCTTCGACGAAGCCGTGGTAGGCAGCCCGCTGTTCCTCGGTCGGTTCCGCTATCTCCTGGAACTGCGCCTTGAACGGGGCCTCGATCTCGCCGGCTCGCCTTCGCAGGCCACGGAGTCGCTCGCGCAGGGCCTCGGAGGCTGTGCCCCTCGCGCCCTCGTAGAGTTCCCTGCGCTTCTGGATGCCAGCTTCGGTGCCGCCAGCGAATGCTTCTCTGCGAGCCTGTCGCATCGCAGCCGCTTCATCGAAGGGATTGATGACGCCCTCTTCGGTGATCAGCTCGCGCGGGCCTTGAATACGGTATCCAATCCCGAGTTCCCTGGAAGCTCCAAGCTCAGCCCCGTATTGAGCCTGCTCAATTCCCTTCTCGGCCCTCAACCAGCGTTTGACGTTGGATGTCGCCTTGACCGGCTTGCCGGCCCGAATGGCGTCGAGGACCGCACTCGCAGATCCCCATTCATCGACAAGGGCGCGGGCAGGTTTGACAACCCGGGACTCATAGCCCCTCGGGGTCATGCTGCCCGAGATCCTAGCCCGCTTCTCTGCCGCGACCCTTCGTGCTTGCCTCGGGGTGGGGACAGTTCCACGTGCGACGCGCTCGCCAAAACGGCGCTCGTTTTCCTCGAACGCACGCCGGCTCGAACCTGGCTTTACTCCCCTGCTGGAAGCCCATGACGGACGGAGGGCGTTCGGGCCGGTGTCGCGATCGGAGCCTGGGCCAGTCTCCCCCCAACGCGAATACCACTCCCCGATCAGCCCCTCATTGGTCAGGAAGTCGGCCTCATTCTGATTGATCGTTATGCCGAGCTGCTGGAGTGCCTCCGGATAGACGATCCCCTCCATGCCGAATTCGCCGGACATGATCCGGCCCATGGTTTCGCCGATCGACCGCGACCCGGGGACCTGCTCCATCTTTCGCCGCAGGCGCCCAACGAAGCGGCCCCAGTTCTCCGGGCCGACTCGCTTCTTCAGGGCGAGTCGATCATCGATGAGTTTTTGCCTGGCCCGAGCTTGGGTAAATCGGACATTCTCGACCTTGCCTTGACCTGGCTGCCTGGTTCCCCTGGCCGGTCCGGCAATGTCCGCCATCATGCGGTTGACGTATTCCTCATCCCATACAGCCGGCTTAGCTTCCTGGGTGAGTCTGGTCCTGCCCTGGAGATCGGTAGACCAGCGGTAGCCCGTATCCATGCTGAGCTGGCCGAGCCGTCTTTCGAGCTTCGCTGCTCCCTGGCCGAACTTGAGACGTTCCTCAAGGGTGGCGTTCGGACCGAAATACTCAGCTGCCGTGAAGGCCTCTTCCTCTCCCGTCTCGGGATTGATGCGAGTCCACGGGGCAATATTTGGATTAGCCTCTGCGGCTCCCCTCCATGGTTCGAGAAGCTTGGCCTCGTACTCGCGCTGGGCCGCAGCCAACGATTCTGGGTCCCTACGCGTACGCCGCCTTACCTCGAAATAGGGGCTACGCCCACCGCGCCCAGGCATGACCCGGTAGTTGTACATCGAGCGACGGGCCTCAAAGGCCTCGTTCGCCCGCATCCACTTGTCAAGCTCCGCAGACTCAATCGCCCGCGGCGTTCCTTCGGGAAGCTCCGGTCTGACCGGCCTGCTCGCCTCATCAATACCAAGCGCTTGCTGAGCTGCTTTCCATTGCTCGGTAGCCCACGCATCGAGCCTCTTCCGATTTGCCTCGTCGTAACCGCCCTCGGGCATGGCTCCGAGTTCTTTCGGCGCCCTGATTCTTCCCTTGAAGCGCCCGAATAGGGCCGTTTCCCTTACCCAAGCCGTCTCGGGTAGCGACCTGATACGTGGCGCCCGTCCGCCCAGGATCGCGGCGATGTCAGGCGCATAGGCAGAGGTAGGCGTTCCGGAAATGTTGCCCGCATTGAAACGCGACCCCGGATCGAACGGGAACGGTTCCGTCCCCTCCCGGAAGCCAGCCCTGCCTCCGAGAACGGGCCCAGCCTCATGGGCGCGCTGGCCCTGCATCATGCGGAAGAGTTGCAACTCCCTGGGCTCAGGGCGCTCCGCCAGCCAATTCGGTTGGAGCTGCTGCTGGATCGCGAGCGCTTCGGGGGTACGGATGGTCCATGCCCGACGGTAATCCGTCGGCATGCCCCACTCCTGCTGCATGAAGGTACGCATCTCGGGCGTCATCGCCCGAGCGCCTTCTACCCATCCAGCGCGAGGGATCGTTCCAGGAGGGCCAGACGGATGCGGCGGGATACGAAGGATCTCCGGAATGTTCCGAGCCCGAGCCGTCGGCCTTCTCTGCCTGGATGTGTAGTCGATCCGATCGGCTCGTTCGACTTGTTCCCGGAGACGAGTGACCTCTTGCTTCTTCTTCTCGATCTCTTTTGCGTTGCTCTCGATGGCTTCATTGACGGTCTCAATGAGCCTGAGGACTTCAGCTTCCTGCGGGCTTACCGGTGGAGCAGAGGGAACCGGTGGGGTGATCGCAGCCGCTGCTTGCGTCCTGCCCTTCTGGGCCTTCTTACCCCCGGTGGCCTTGCCGCCGCCACCGGAGATAGCAATGGGACCGGACAGCGAAACACCGCCAGTCCCGCCGCCACCCTGCACCTGGAGCCCTTCGACCTGGAGGGTGACCTTGAAGGTATGGCTATTCAGGGCCTCCTGGATCTTGGAGGCGAGCTTCTCTGGGTCGATCGAGAAGTCAGAGATCGACGCTTTAAGCTTCGCGTCGTCCAGCAGCCTCTGCAGATTCTCGATCGCGTTCGTGCCGAGCGTGAGCGACGTAACAGAGGCAGCCATCGCTGCCTTGTCAAGCTGTCCCTGAAGGTTCTCGGTGGCCTTGGTATCGAGCGCAAAGCCTACGGGGAGCTGGGCGGGAGCCTTCTTCGCCGCCTCCAGCGCCATCCGCTGGAGGTTCTGTCGCTCCTTCGGGGGGATGGTTGAGTTGACCTTGAGCAGGACCTCAACCGACTTGCCGATCGAGGCCAGGCCGTTGTTGATCGCCTCTAGCTTGCTTTCAAAATCGCCTAGATCGATGGTCGCGGCGACGGCAATCTCGCCAACGACTTCTCCGGGCATCTCTGCTCCTATGGGATTAGGAGTCAGGCTCTGTGTCGTTCACCGCCTGGTGCTCTGAGTCCTTGACCTTGAAGTAGTAGGCGACGAGATCGTGGTAGTAATCGATCGGAAAGCCGGCCATCTCGTGCGGCCAGCCCCCGAACATCCTGGCGATCTCAAACCGGAGGAGCTTCTCCGGTCTCAGTCGTTTTTTGCCTCTTCCTCATCTTCGGCAGGCGAGTTCAGATCGTTGACGATCTCGGCGAACTTGAGGTAGGCGCGGTTGGGCATCTCGGCCAGGTCGTCGATGGTGATCTTCGGATCGACGATCGACTTGGCGATCATGACCCGCATCATCCGGCGTGCGTCGATGTTGCCCTTGTCATCCCGGGAGGCGTCAGCGCAGAAGTCGTTCTCGGCCACGGACAGCTCACGGAACTTGAACTTCTGGCCCTCGTATTCGATTTCCTTCTCGGCGAAGGCGAAGGTGAATGTCACAGGAGATCCTCCTTGATCGGGATGACGGCTACGCCTTGAGCCCACAGCTGGGGCTCTTCGAATCGAAGTGACTTCATCTTGCATCTGATCTTGTC
>Ga0316616_100000595_pt1 | contig 12201 bp, 11 predicted proteins | sample OWC_Aug_M1_C1_D1_FD_207660 | JGI IMG/M metagenome (GOLD analysis project Ga0316616, IMG submission 207660) | Wetland soil microbial communities from Old Woman Creek delta, Ohio, United States - OWC_Aug_M1_C1_D1_B | ecosystem: Environmental > Terrestrial > Soil > Wetlands | place: USA: Ohio... | reverse complement strand
GAGGACAAGAACGAGAAGCACATCGTGACGCCTGGCCGGATCGTGCCCGCACGCGAGTTGCTCGGCGAGATGCTGCTTGAGTTGAAGCGTCCCGCGGATGCGCTCAGGGAGTTCGAGGCGTCGCACCTGCGCGAACCCTAGCGCTTCCGTGGCTACTTTGGCGCTGGGCAAGCGGCCGTGCAGAGCGGCGACAAGGCAAAGGCCAAGCGCTACTTTGCGCGGCTGATGGAGGTCGCCGGCCAGGGTACCGCACGACCAGAGCTGGTGCAGGCGCGCGCGTTCTTGGTCGCGAACCCGTGACAGCGCTCCACGCCGGCGTATAAGCGTTTTGTGAGCGAAACACGCCGCCCAAAGCCCTCGCGTGGCCCGCTGGCTGGCATTCGCTCGCCGCGGCCGGTCGGCGCGGGCGTTGGGCGGCCTTGACCCGAGCGAGCGGCTCCTCGGTAGCCTGCTCCGGGAGTACGGTCTTCGGATGGCGCTCGATAGACGTGCGTTTCTAGTCGGAACGGCGGCGACACTCGTGTCCAACTTGGCCGGCGCCCAGCCGCAGCGGAGCCTTCCTCCGCATCGCATCGGGTGGATCTCCACCGAAACCGAGCCGGACCCATTCGTTGATGGGTTTCGCGAGGGCCTGCGCCGGCACGGATACGTCGAAGGGCAGAATGTGATCCTGCATCTTCGCTACACGCGCAATCTGGAAGACCTCCGTGCGGCTGTGACCGAGCTCACACAATCGAAGGTGGCCTTCATCGTGTCGAGCGGCCCGGCCATCCGGGCGATCAGGGGTGCGCGCGATGTTCCCGTTCTGTTCGCGATCAGCGGCGATCCCGTCGAGCTGGGCTTGGCGGCAAGCCTCGCGCGGCCGGGCGGGAACTTCACTGGTCTCACGTTCCTCTCCCTTGAGATTGCGGCGAAACGGGTCGAACTCCTGAAACAGGCCGTGCCCCAGATCCACAGGCTGGCGGTGCTGTCGAACACCGATCACCCGGGCGAGCGCTCCGAGCGGCGGGCTACGGAAGAGGCGGCACGGACCCTCGGACTCGCCGTGAGCTACATACCATTTACGGGCGCCGGCCAGCTCGACGGGGGGCTTTCGGCGGCGCGCGACGCCAAGGCCGACGCAATGGTGGTTTTCCCGGAGGGCGCCACCATGGTGGCGCGCGCCAGGATCGCGCAGTTCGCTATCGCCGAGCGGCTGCCGTCGATGTTCGGCTGGAATGAGTATTGCCACGCCGGAGGGTTGATGAGCTACGGTGCGAATCAACGCGAGACCCATGTGCGACTCGCGGCATACGCCGACAAACTTATCCGCGGGGCAAGCCCGGCCGACCTTCCTATCGAGCAACCCGCGAAGTTCGAGCTGGTGCTCAACCTCAAAACCGGCAAGGCAATCGGTTTGACGATCCCGCAGTCGGTGCTTGTCCGGGCGGATGAGGTGATCCAGTGAGACAATCGCGGATTGCGGATTGCAGATTGTCGATTGGACGAAGCCGGATATTGATCCTCTTGCTTGCTGTTAACCTCCTGGTGGTCCACGCCGCCGATGCGCAGCAGGTCAAACGTCCCTTCCGGATCGGCGTGCTTCACACGGGCTTTTTCGAGGAGATCCCCGCCGTGGCCGGTCTCACGGCGGGGCTCAGGGCGTTGGGTCTTGAAGAGGGGCGTGACGTCACGTTCGACATTCGGTTCACCCGGGGAAAGCTCGAGGAGGCGCCGACTCTTGCCACGGCCTTGGTCAAGATAGATCCGGACATCCTGGTCGCGTCTCAGGAACCTTCGGCGCGAGCCGTGAAGGCGGCCACATCGAAGATCCCGGTAGTCTTCGTCGAGGTGGGTGATCCGTTGGCCGCCGACCTGGTCGCTTCGGTCCCGCGGCCCGGTGGAAACGTCACCGGGGTATCGAGCCTGGCCGCGGAGCTGACGCCGAAGCGCCTGGAGATTCTCAAGGCCACCTTCCCCGGCGTGCGTCGGGTGTGGGCGGTCTATCACGCAGACGACCTGTCGTCCCGCGCCGCTGCCCGCAAGGCACAAGCAGTAGCCGCGGCGCTAAAGCTGAAGGTGGTGGCGCAGGCGGTCCGGACGCCCGAGGAACTCGTGAGCCACCTCAAGACGCTGCGGTCGGGCGATGCCTTGCTAGCACCCCCCGGGCTCGCCCTGAACATCCCTGGTGTGGTCTTGGACCTGGAGTTGATGAGCAAGTGGCCCGCCGTCTTCTATAACACATTCTGGGCCCAGGCCGGCGCCCTCGTGTCGTACGGTTCCGACCCGCATGCCGAGGGCGTTCAGGCCGCCCGGCTCGTCGCCAGAATCCTGCGCGGGGAGCGGCCCCAGGATCTGCCGGTCGAGGGCGCCAATAGGATCGAGTTGGCCATCAACCTCAAGACCGCGCGGAGCCTGGGGATAACCATTCCCCGCGACATCCTCGTTCGAGCCGACCGGGTGATCGAGTGAGCCTGAGGGGTTAGCCTCAACCTAAAGGAGGGGGAGTGATGGAATACCCACGGTGGACACTGCGTAGCTTGCTCCTTGGTGCGGTTGTCGGCCTGAGCTTGGCCAGCTCCGCCAGCGCCCTCGAGGTGGGCCAGAAGGCGCCGGACTTCACGCTGACGTCGCCAGGCAACAAGCAGGTCAAGCTGGCCGACCTGCTCGGCAAGGGTCCGGTGGTGATTTACACGTTCGTGGACGCGTTCGGCGCGGCCTGAACGGAGGAGATCAGCGGCTTCGAGGCGAGTTTGTCGCAGTTCGAGGCCGCCAACGCCCACGTCGTGGGTGTCAGCGCCGATCCGGTAGCCAAACTGGAGGACTTCACGAAGAAGAACACGATCAAGCATCAGATCCTGTCCGACTTCGGCCGAAAGATGCTACCTGCCTACGGGGTGATGGTGACCGACCAGAAGAGCCCCATGTACCGCCTTGCGAAGCGAGCATATTTCATCCTGGACCGTCAGGGCATCGTGCGCTTCGTGCGGGTCCAGGCCAACCCGCTCGACCTCCTGAAAACCGAGGAGGTGTTGAAGGCCCTCAAGGGGATGGGGACGTGAATGAGTTCATGCCGGAATTGATCCTGGATAGGCAGGGCCTATCGAAACTGGCAGGGGGAGTGGGACGCGCTGGGTTGCGACCATGACCAGGCGCGCGGGCGACGCACGGACGACTTCAGTGTCGACACAGGTGGTTGTACGGTTGTTAGTTCGGGCGACCTTTAGACGCAGAAAGGGAGGTCATTGACCATGACTCGCACGGAGCACAAGCGGTTGAATTCCCCAGATGAAACCCGCACCTTTGAGAAGGGCAAGGTCGAGTTGGTAAAAACGGAGAGCGGCACGATCGGACGGCTCACGCTGCAGCCCGGCTGGCGGTGGTCGGAGCATGTCAAGCCGATCGCCAAGACCAAGAGCTGCGAAGCCCCACACTTCCAGTACCATGTCTCCGGCCGCCTCCGGATCCGCATGGACGACGGGACCGAGTTCGAAGCCGGCCCCGGCGACGTGACGTGTCTCCCCTCGGGGCATGATGCCTGGGTGGTGGGGAACGAGCCCGTCGTCGTGGTCGATTGGCACGGAGCGACATCGTACGCGAAACAGTAACGACACCCGGCGGAGGCGAGAGGAGACCGGGAGTGCGTGGTTGTTCCTCATCCGCGCGGATGAGGCGGTTCGGCGATTTGCTCGGCGGGAGCGTTCGTTTCTGTGGGGGCCCGCCTGGAAGACAACCCTCGCACCCATAAATAGGCGGCGTATCTTCGACGAAGGAGGTTCCCCATGGCGACCTACATCAGTCTCATCAACTACACCGATCAAGGGATTCGGAATGTGAAGGATTCACCGAAGCGCCTGGACGCGGCGAAGAAGCTGCTCAAGGACCTGGGCGGCGATCTCAAAGAGTTCTATCTGACGATGGGGGGCTACGATATGGTCATCGTTGCCGACGCTCCGAGCGATGAGGTCATGGCCAAATTCTCTCTCACCGTCGGATCGCTGGGCAGTATCCGGACAACCACGCTCAAGGCATTCCCGGAGGCCGAGTACCGGAAGATCATTGCGGCGCTTCCCTAACCTGTGGCCCGCCTTGTGCTCCCAGCGACATTCCAGCCGGAGAGCACGAGGCGGGCCGATTGGAGGCAAGATCGTGAACATCGGAAAGGATGCGATCCTTGAGGATTTCGCGGTCGTGCTCGAGTGGTTCGACCGGGTCGGCTACTCGGCCGACATCCCAGCCAACGCCAAAGCGTTCGGGATTCGCCCCACCACGCTCGAGGAGTGGGCACACCGTCAGAACTGGGGTTGATGCAGGTCGGTGTTGGGTCCGGGAAGGGGCAACATTGGTCGGAGTGTCACCTTCCCGCAGTCGGTGCTTGTCCGGGCGGACGAGGTGAACCGGTGAGACAAATTCGAAGTTCGAAACTCCGATTGCGAATTAGCGTAGCGGCGGTAGGAGTCGTCGCGCTTGCTTTCAGTGTCGTTTCCGCACCGCTCGCCGGCGAGGCGCCGCAGGCGGGAAGAACCGTGACCATTGGATATCTAGGGAACTCCTCGCCGTCGCTCGAATCCGGAATTGTTGAGGCGTTGCGCGAGGGTCTCGGTCAGCTTGGATACGTGGAAGGGCGGAATCTCATCATCAAGTTCGTGTGGGCGGCGGGGCAGCAAGAGCAATTTCCCGCCCTTGCGCGCGAACTGGTGCGCCTCACGCCAGACGTCATTCTCACAGCGGGCACCCCAGGCACCTTGGCGGCCAAGCAGGCGACCCACTCGATCCCGATCGTCGCGATCGCCGGGGATCTTCTGGGGGCCGGCCTCGTGTCGAGTCTCGCGAAACCGGGCGGCAACGTGACAGGGCTGTCCGCGCTCACGGCGGATTTGGGTGGGAAGTGGCTCGAACTCATGCGGGAGACGCTGCCGAAACTCTCGCGGGTCGCCGTGTTGCGCAATCCGTCCAACCCGTACACGGTAATCGCCTGGAAGGGCACGCAGCCTGCGGCGCAGACCCTGGGGCTGGCGCTCCAGCCCGTCGAGGTGGAACGCCCAGACGACCTGGATGCGGCCCTCGCCAGGATCAAGGCGGCCCGCCCCGACGGCGTCGTCGTGCTCCCGGACCGGGTCCTGCTCGCGTATCGGCAGCCGATCGTCCAGTTTGCGCTCATGAATCGACTTCCGGGCATGTTCCCGTTTCGGGAATTCGCGGAAGAGGGCGGCCTCATGTCCTACACGCCGGATTGGCCTGCCATATACCGCCGTGCGGGGAGCTATGTGGACAAGATCGCGAGGGGGGCCAAGCCGGCCGACCTGCCTGTGGAGCAGCCCACAACGTTCGAGTTGGTGATCAACCTAAAAACCGCCAAGGCCATGGGGCTGACTATCCCGCAATCCGTCCTCATCCGGGCGGATGAGGTGATACGGTGAGACGATTGCAGATTGTCGATTGCCGATTTTCGATTGGGGCAGCGTCGATATTCGTGGCCGCGCTCACTTTCAGTCTTATCGTCGCACCGCTCATCGCCGACGCGCAACAGGCGCCGAAGATCCCGCGGATCGGGTATCTCTCGCCGCGTGCGCGGCTGGATCCCCTGCCCTATGACCGCGCGTTCCTCCAAGGCATGAGCGAACTCGGCTACGTCGAGGGCAAGAATGTGGTCATCGAGTGGCGCTTTGCGGACGGGGCGTACGAGCGACTTCCGGCCCTTGCGGCGGAACTGGTGCGGCTGAACGTAGACGTCATCGTCGCGCCGTCATCATCAGCGATCCGTGCGGCACAACAGGCGACCACGACCATTCCAATCGTCTTCTTATCGACGGGCGACCCGGTCGGCAGCGGGTTTGTCGCGAGCCTGGCACGCCCTGGCGGCAACATCACCGGACTCTCGAATACCAACTTGGACGTCAGCGCCAAGCTCTTGGAATTGCTGATTGCGATGGCACCCAAGTTGTCCCGCGTTGCGGTTCTTGGTAACCCCGGTAGCTCGACCCACTCCGCAATTCTGCAGAGCGTCCAGAGTGCCGCACTCTCAAGGGCCGGCGTGCGGGTACTTTCTGTCGAGGCGCGCACTCGGAAGGAAATCGAGCGCGGTTTCGTTCGGATGACGCAGGACCGAGTTGACGGTGTCATGGTTGCGGCGGACGCGTTCCTCAACGAGCAATCCCAGCACATCGCGCCACTCGCACTCAAACACCGGTTGCCATCAATAAGCCAGCCACGCGTGTATGTGGAGGCCGGTGGCCTGATGAGCTACGGGCCGAATACGGTCGAAAGATACCGGCACGCGGCGACCTACGTCGACAAGATCCTGAAGGGCGCCAACCCCGCCGATCTCCCCGTCGAGCAGCCGACGAAGTTCGAGCTGGTGGTGAACCTCAAGACCGCAAAGGCCCTTGGGTTGAAGATCCCGGAGTCCATCCGAATCCGAGCGGACGAGGTGATCCGGTGAGGCAATTTCGAAATTCGAATTTCGAAATTCGAATTCGCCCAGCGGCGATACTCGTCGTCGCGCTTGCGATCAGTATTCTCGCGATGCCGCTTGCGGCCGAGGCGCAGCAGGCGGGCAGGGTGTACCGAATCGGGTTCCTCGGCGCCACCTCGGCGTCCGGCTATGCGCCTCAGGTGCAAGCGTTCCGGGGAGGGCTTCGCGATCTCGGCTACGTCGAAGGCAAGAACCTCGTGATCGACTTCCGATGGGCCGAGGGGAATTACGCACGCCTTCCCGAACTGGCCGCCGAGCTGGTTCTGCTGAAGCCCGACGTGTTGGTGACTCACGCCCCGGCCGGCACACTTGCTGCCAAGCGGGCAACGGCCACGATTCCTATCGTGATGGGGGTCGTCGGCGATGCCGTCGCGATGGGGCTCGTCGAGAGCCTCGCGCGCCCTGGCGGGAACGTTACCGGGTCGTCCTTCTTTTTCCCGGAGCTCAACGCCAAACGGCTCGAGGTACTCAAGGAGGCGCTTCCGCGCTTGAGTCGCGTGGGCGTCCTTCTGAATCCTGATAACCCGGCGAATGTGGCGACGCTTCGGGCCATGAAAGAAACCGCTCGGTCGGTCAAGGTCCAGCTGCACGCGGTCGAAGTACGGAGCCCCGCCGATTTCGAGAGCGCCTTCGCCACCATCGTGAAGGGGCGCGCCGGCGCGCTCGCGGTCTACGACGACGCCATGCTCATCGCGGAAGCCGCGCGGATCGCGGACCTGGCGAGGAAGAACCGGCTCCCTACGATCGGGTTCATCGAGTACGCGAAAGCCGGGGGTCTGCTGGCCTTTGGAGTGAACTTCCCTGATCTCTGGCGCCGGGCGGCGGGCTTCGTGGACAAGATCTTGAAGGGCGCCAAGCCGGCCGATCTCCCTGTCGAGCAGCCCACGAAGTTCGAGCTGGTCATCAACTTGAAGACCGCCAAGGCCCTGGGGCTGACCATTCCGCAGTCCGTCCTTGTCCGAGCGGACGAGGTAATCCGCTGATGCATCGCAGCCGGCTGTTCTGGAAGTATGTTGTCGTTCTCGTGTTCCTCGTCAGCGGGGCGCTGGTGACAAGCGGCGCGATCGAGATCTATTTTTCCTATCAGGAAAACAAGACAGCCCTTGTCGGCGTCCAGCGGGAAAAAGCGGCGGCGGCGGCTTCGAGAATCGACCAGTTCATCCGGGAGATCGAGAACCAGATCGGCTGGACGACGCACGCCTCCTTCACTTCGCAGACCGCCGCACTGGACCAAAGGCGGTTCGACTACCTGCGGCTTTTCCGCCAGGCCCCAAGCGTGACAGAGATCAGTTACCTGGATTCGTCTGGCCGAGAACAACTCCGGGTCTCCCGTTTGGCAATGGATGTGGTCGGAAGTCAGACGGACTTCTCCAGAGAACCCCGCTTTGTCCAGGCCAGAGCCGGGAAGACTTACTTCAGCCCGGTGTACTTCCGGAAGGAATCCGAGCCCTACATCACCATCGCGATGGCGGGGCGGGGGCAAGATGCGGGGGTCACGGTCGCCGACGTGAACTTGAAGTTCATCTGGGATGTGGTCTCGCAAATCAAGATCGGGAAAGCCGGGCACGCGTACGTGGTGGACTCTGGCGGTAATCTCATTGCCCACCCGGACATCAGCTTGGTGCTGCAGAAGACCAACCTGTCTTCGCTCCCTCAGGTCCGGGACGCCCTGGCGGGTCCCCCGCGACCCGGTGAGGGCCGGGGCGAGGTCACCATCGCGCGAGATATCCAGGGGCGACAGATTCTCACGGCCCACGCGGCCATCTCCCCACTTGGATGGTCGGTCTTCGTTGAGCAGCCCCTGGGCGAGGCCTTTGCGCTGTTGTACGCGTCGGTTTACCGGACGGTCCTCTTGCTCGTGATGGGTGTCGGGATTTCCGTATTTGCCAGTGTCTTCCTCGCCCGCAGAATGGTGACTCCCATCCAGGCGCTGCAAGCCGGGGCAGCCCGAATCGGCGCCGGGGACCTCGGGCATCGGCTTGCGGTACGGACCGGGGACGAGGTGGAGGCTCTGGCCGATCAGTTCAACAGCATGGTCACGCAACTTCAGGAGTCCTACGCGAACCTGGAGCAGAAGGTCGAGGAGCGGACCCGGGACTTGACCGAGGCGCTCGAACAGCAGACCGCCACGGCCGATATCTTACGCGTCATTAGCGGCTCTCCGACCGATGTCCGGCCGGTGTTCGACATGATCGCGAAGAGCGCAGTGCAGTTGTGCAACGGTCAATCGGGTGCCGTCTATCAATTCGACGGAGAACTGATCCACTTTGTAGCGCACTATAATTACCCACCCGAGGGAGTTGAGGCCGTCCGACAGCTCTATCCGCTTCGCCCTGATCCATCCGGCGTCACAGGTCGGTCGATCCTCAATCGCGCCGTCGTCGAGATTCCAGATGTGTCCGCCGACCCCGAGTACACGCACGGCCAGCTTGCGCAACTCTTAAAGTATCGGAGTATCGTCGGAATGCCCATGCTACGTGAGGGCCAGCCGATTGGCGTGATCGTCGTACCGCGTGCTGAGGCGGGTTTCTTTCCGGAGAAGCATATCGCACTCCTCAGGACCTTCGCCGACCAGGCCGTCATCGCCATTGAGAACGTTCGCCTGTTCAAGGAGATCCAGGAGCGCAACCGCGAGCTCACCGAGGCTTTGGAGCAGCAGACGGCCACCAGCGAGATCCTCCGGATTATCAGCAGCTCGCCGGCGGACCTCCAACCCGTGCTCGACGCCGTTGCGGAGAAGGCTGCGAGGCTCTGCGACGCCGAGGACGCTACGATCTTTCGCGTGGAAACGGGTGCGCTCCGCAAGGTGGCTGGACACGGCCCGATCCCGATCTTCCCCGCCGGGGGAGACGAGACCGTTCCCATCACCCGCGGGTCAGTGGCGGGTCGGGCCATTCTGGACCGACAACCGGTCCACCTTCACGACCTCGCGGCAGCGGACGAAGCCGAGTTCCCGGAAGGGAGGGCGTACCAGAGGCGTTTCGGCAACCGAACCACCCTCGGCGTGCCGCTCTTGCGCGAGGGGACCGCTCTCGGGGCTATCTTGATCCGCCGGATGGAGGTCCGCCCGTTCTCCGAGAAGCAAATCACCCTGCTTCAGACCTTCGCCGACCAGGCTGCCATTGCCTTCGAGAACGTCAGACTGTTCAACGAGCTTCAGACGCGGAATCGAGACCTGACCGAGGCGCTCGAACAACAGACGGCAACCAGCGAATTGCTGAAAGTGATCAGTCGTTCCACTTTCGACTTGCAACCGGTCCTCGACACACTGCTTGAAAATGCCGCTCGGCTGTGCGGTGCCGAGAGGGGTCAAATCAATCGGCTAGAGGGTGAGGTATACCGTGTGGCCGCCGTTCACAATATTCCACAGGGTCTCGTCGAGTTCCTTGAACGGCACCCGATGCGTGTTGGTCGAGGCACTATCACTGGCCGTGCTGCGCTCGAGCGGCGAGCGGTTCAGATTCTGGATGTGCTGGCGGACCCGGAATATGACTACGGCGAGGGCCAGAAGGCGGGTGGGTACCGAACACTGCTGGGTGTCCCCATGCTTCGCGAGGGCATCCCCATCGGCGTCATCGTCCTCTGGCGGGAGCAAGTCCAGTCGTTCACCGCCCGGCAGGTCGAGTTGGTTGAAACCTTCGCCGACCAGGCCGTCATCGCCATTGAGAACGTACGCCTGTTCAGAGAGTTGCAGGACCGGAATCGAGACCTATCCGAGGCGCTCGAACAGCAAACCGCCACCGGCGAGATTCTACGCGTCATCAGCGGGTCGCCGACAGACGTGCGGCCCGTGCTGGACGCGGTCGCCGAGCGGGCGGCCACTTTGTGTAACGCGGCAGACGCCATCGTCTTTCGCGTGGAGGGAGGCCGCCTGTTGGTTGCGGCCCACCACGGAACGATTCCGTTCCTGACAGATGGAGAGAGCATGGCCGTGGGGTCCGAAACACCGGCCGGCCGGTGCATTGTGGACGGGCGAACCATTCACGTCCACGACCTCACCAAGGCCACGGAGTTCCCCATCGGGACTGCCTTGGCCCAACGCTTCGGCTATCGCACCGTTCTGGTGACGCCGCTCCTGCGGGAGGGAGTGTCAATCGGAGCCATCGGGATCCGCCGTACGGACGTTCGTCCCTTCTCGACGAAACAAATTGAGCTTCTCAAGACCTTTGCCGATCAAGCCGTCATCGCCATCGAAAACGTCCGCCTCTTCACGGAGATCCAGGAACGGACGGGCGAGCTGGAACGATCGCTGGAAGAGGTCCACGCGCTGAGCGAGGTAAGCCGTGCCGTCAGCTCGTCCCTCGACCTCGGGCAAGTCTTGCATGAAATCGCCGAGCAGGCCGCCAAGCTCTGCGATGCGGACGCCGGGTTCATTCAGGAGTACATCGAAGAGGCCAAGACCTTCCACGTCAGCGCAAGCTGGAATGCCGGGGAGGATTTTGTTCGATCCATTCAGGCGGCGCAGATCACCCTCGGGAAGGGTGCAGCCGGTCGCAGCGCGGTCACGGGCAAGCCGGCCCAGATTCCCGATATACTGGCCGAACCGGACTATCCCTTCCGGGACATCCTGGCGCGGGAGGGGTATCGGGCAGTTCTCTCAGTGCCCATGCTCCGCGATCAACGGGTCATCGGAACGGTGGTCGTCGTCCGCAAGACGCCCGGCGGTTTCGACGAGCGGCACATCAATCTGCTGACGACATTCGCCAACCAGACCACCATTGCCATCGAGCACGCCCGCCTTTACCGCGATGTCACGGAAAAAGGTCGGATGCTCGAAGAGGCCAACCGTCACAAATCTGCCTTCCTCGCGAACATGAGCCATGAGCTCCGTACCCCCATGAACGCTATCATCGGCTTCTCAGAGGTGCTCCTCGACCCATCGATGCAGGTCAGCGACGAGGAACGGTCTCAGTTCCTGACCGATATCCTGAATAGTGGGCGGCACCTGCTCAATCTGATCAACGAGGTCCTCGACTTGTCCAAAATCGAGGCCGGTCGGATGGAGTTACACATCGTGCCGGCCGCCCTGGGCGAAGTGTTCGAGACCGTCCAAGGCACTCTGCGGCCTCTGGCCGCGAAGAAGGCTATCGAGTTCCAGGTAGAACGCGCCGACGGCATCACCCCCTTCCCCATGGACGCCGCGCGCATCAAGCAGGTTTTGGTCAACCTGGTGGGGAACGCGATCAAGTTCACCCCCGAACGCGGCCGCGTCTGGGTACGGGCGACGACCGAGAACGGAACGGTGCAGGTCGAAGTCGGAGACACCGGGCCGGGCATCGCGCCGGAAGACCACGAGCGGATCTTTCAGGAATTCCAACAGGCCCAGGCCACGCGGGGTACCGGAAAACCGGAAGGAACGGGGCTGGGTCTCACCCTGGCCCGCCGCTTTGTCGAGATGCACGGCGGTCGGCTCTGGGTGGAGAGCCAGGTCGGGGCGGGCAGCCACTTCTATTTCACGCTGCCCACCCCACTGCCGCCTGGCCAATTGCTCGGGCGGGTTGCCTGACGCCTCGGTTCGTAAGTGAGGGCGCGGGCCGGACATACGAGAGCGCATGACGATGAAGACCGGTGGTGGGATGAAGGCAGCACGCCGAGAGAGCCCCAAGTGTGACGCGCCCCAAGGACGCGGGCGAGTCCAGGCGGGGCGCGAAGCGGCGCCCCCACATTATGCGAAGGAGGTCGGTGGCGTGCCACGAATGCCACTCTCTAGGAATCGACACACACGGCCCACACCTCGTACGCCCCGA
>Ga0316616_100000592_pt1 | contig 12221 bp, 9 predicted proteins | sample OWC_Aug_M1_C1_D1_FD_207660 | JGI IMG/M metagenome (GOLD analysis project Ga0316616, IMG submission 207660) | Wetland soil microbial communities from Old Woman Creek delta, Ohio, United States - OWC_Aug_M1_C1_D1_B | ecosystem: Environmental > Terrestrial > Soil > Wetlands | place: USA: Ohio... | reverse complement strand
CCCTGGAGGTCTTGTAGTAGTCAACGAGTTCATGCCCGAGTTCTCTTCGGATCTGGAAAATCTCCTTGCCTCGGAAGAGAGACGCCACATTGCCGAAATAGACGCCCTGGAAGACATCAGGCATCAGCCTCTCTTCCCGCAGACGCTTGGTTTCGTATCCGCGGGAGGAGCAAATCGTCATTTCCGCGCCTTCGTATTCCCTCTCCGTGTGTCCGTCGAGTCTGCGGTGAGAGCAGGACTCCGAACTGACGACAAAAGCTCCGTCAATCTTCGCAAAGCAGAACGGTTCAAAAGCCCGGTCGTCATTCAGGGCGACCAGGGAGGTCTCCTTGCCGTCATGAATCAGAGCGACCAGGGCGAAGGTGGCTCTTCCATGAAGCTTGTCCACCAGTTTCGTGCCGGCCTCGAAAGAGATTCCTGATTCGCCGATGAACTTGTGGAGCAGGGCCCCGACGACCTCCGTTTTGTTCTCCGTTTCAAAAACGTAATCGCCTTCGAGGTCTGCCTTGAGATCGTCTTCTTTCACCAGGTAGCCGTCCATGGTCACCACGACACTGTATTTGGAGCGCTTCCTGGGACGGATCTCAATGGGTTCGGCATTGATCTTTTCCGCCACCTTTCTTTTCGTGTAACCGATATTGCCGATGGCTGCCATGGGTTCAAGATCCTGAAAGATTCGGATCAAACTGGCGTCCACCACGTCGGCGATCCTACCGAGGCTTTTGTGAATGTAAATGCCCTTCCGGTTACCGATGGCGAGCCCCGTGCTCGCCTTGCCCCTGTGCTGGCAAGCGGCTGTGGCCAAGAACGCCTTGTTCACCAACTCCGGATCCTTCATCCCGTACACGCCTGCTATGCCGTCCATGCGCCTCTCCTCCGAAGACAGATTTTCAAGCTCAAGATCAATCCCAGGAACGCACTCATATTCGATCCGACGGAGTCATGTCAAGGATGCTCGCACGATCTTAGCTTATGCCATGTTTTCCTTGTCCTTTTGCAACTTCTCCTCTATAATTCCGAATCCTGAATAAGTCCCCCGCTTTGTTTTTCTCCGTAGGAAAGAAGATAACAACCACCGAACAGGGCTGTCACCCTGAGAGAGAGGAGATTGTCATGAACAAGGGACTAAGGGTTGGAATTCTCGGCTTGGCACTCGTCACATTCTTTTTGGCTTCACTTCCAGCAACGGCATACAGCCAGGCAGGAAAGGATTGGCCCAAGATCGTGACCATCGGCGGCGCACCCGTGGGCGGCACCGGCTTCATTTATGCCGGAGGAGTCGCCAAAATCATGATGGAGAAGATGGGCATCAACGCCTCCGTAGAAACGACCGGCGGTCCGGTCCACAACACCCAGTTGACCCAGACCAAGGAGGTGACCATCGCAGGGGTGAGCGCTCCGGCCATCTATGAGGGTTGGCACGGGATGAACTGGGCCAAAGGCGCCAAGCATCAGGACATCCGCTGCATCTTCCCCATGTACAACACCTACTTTCAGATGTACACCTTGAAGAAGACGGGCGTTCAGGCTATTCAGGGCCTCATTGGCAAGGCGGTCGGGGTTGGGCCGACGGGCGGCACATCCGCCCTTCTCTGGCCGAGGTTTCTGGAATATCTGGACATCAAACCGAGCCGCATTGTCAATGCCAGTTCCTCAGACCTCGCCGATCAACTCAAGGATGGGCTGATTCACGCCAATGCCCAGTCCGTGGGTATCCCCTGGGCCACCATCACGGAAACCGAGACCATGAATGACGTGACGATCCTCGGCGTCTCAAAAGGAGATGCGGTCAAGATCATGGAGAAGCTCCCCTACCTTTCACCCGGCATCATCCCCAAGGGCACTTACAAGGCCAACAAGGACGCTGACGTGGATACGGTCACGTTCTGGAGTTTTTATATCACCCACAAGGACGTCCCCGAGGACTTTATCTATGCGGTGGTCAAGAACGTCCTCGACAACCGGGATATCCTCGTTGCAACCCACAAGGCAGCCCAGGAAACGAAACCCGAATTCATTGTCCACAGCCCCATTCCGCTTCATCCGGGAGCAGTGAAATACTACAAGGAAAAAGGCGTGGCGATACCGGAGAAGCTCCTGCCACCGAAATGAAACGACGGTCCTCCACAATCTGATTTTCTCTGATTTCGCGGCTGCTCATCATGGACCCGGAAAAAGACGTCGATATAAAACTCGACAAGATCAAGGATCTTGAAGTCGCTCCGAAGCGAGAGCTGCCCGGGCTCATCGGCCGGTGTGTGGTTCTGGTGGCAGCTCTGATGAGCCTTTTTCACGTGGCGGTTCTGATCTTCTGGCCCATTGATCCCTGGTTTTTTCGCACTCTCCATATCACCTTCGGCGCTCTTCTCGTTTTCGCTCTGGTGCCGGTCCGGGCCGGCCATTCCATGAGCCGAATCCCCTGGTTCGATTACCTGCTCATGGGATCGATCCTGATCCCGGTCATCTACCTTTTCGTTGAGTTCGAAGGCTGGATTTTCCGCGTCGGTGTCACACCGACGACGTGGGACGCGGTGTTTGCCTTCATCTTCGTCCTGGGGGTCCTGGAAATGGCCCGCCGGGCTACAGGGTGGGCTTTGCCCATCATCGCGGTTATCTTTATCCTCTATGGCTATTTCGGGCCCCACCTGCCGGGGCTTTTTCAGCACAAGGGGTACGGTTGGGCCAGGATCATGACCTTTCTTTTCAGCCTGGACGGCATTCTGAGCATCCCCATCTTCGCGTCGGCCCACTATATCTTCTTCTTCATTCTCTTTGGAGCGTTCCTAGAAACCTCGGGACTTGGCCGATTCACCGTGGAATTCGCCCGTGCCGTAGCCGGCAGCCGACGCGGCGGGCCGGCCAAGGTGTCCATCGTGTCCAGCGCCCTCATCGGCACTACGTCCGGTTCTTCTGTGGCCAACGTCATGGTGGACGGCGTGTTTAATATTCCTTTGATGAAGGCCACCGGTTTCCGGCCGGCCGTTGCCTGTGCAATAGAAGCCATGAACAGTTCGGGCGGGCAAATCGTACCGCCGGTCATGGGGGCCGGGGCCTTTCTCATGGCGGAAATTCTCGGTCTTCCTTACTGGCAGGTGGCCCTGGCGGCTGTCATCCCTGCAATCATGTATTACAGCGCCGCCTACTGGATGATCGATCTTTACGCCGCAAAGATGGGGCTCGTCGGTATCCCCAGGGATCAACTCCCCTCCATTCGCAAGCTTCTCATGGACAAAGGTTACCTCTTCATCCCCTTTGTTGTGCTCATTTACAATCTGATGGTTCTCCAGCTGTCGCCTTTCCGGTCAGCAGCCTGGGCCATCCTCGTACTTTTGATCTTGAGCTTGTTCAGGGCAGAGACGCGGCTCGGGCCGAAGAAGATCTATGATACCCTTTCTGCGGGCGCTAAGAGCTCAATAGAGATTGTTGCAACCTGCGCGGCTGCCGGCATTATCCTCGGAGTCATCGCCCAAACCGGGCTGGGTATCAAAGCCGCCTTGATCATCTTCAGCTACTCAAAAGGTATCCTTATCCTGGCTCTCCTATTTACCATGGTGATCGCCGTCATTCTGGGCATGGGCCTTCCGACCACCGCAGCCTATGCGATCTCCGCATCTGTGCTGGCCCCGGGATTGATCAAGATGGGCGTTGAACCCCTGGCTGCGCACCTCTTTATTTTCTATTTCGCCTGTCTCTCTCCTCTCACGCCTCCCATGGCTGTAGCGGCTTATGCGGCGGCGGCCATCGGCAAAGCCAATTTCTGGGAAGTGGGGTGGCTCTCCGTCAAGTTTGCCCTGGCCGGCTTCATTGTGCCCTACATGTTCGTTTATGGTCCGGCCATGATTCTGAGGGGGGCGGCCTGGGAAATCGGCCTTGCCCTGATGACCGGTCTGGTGGGCACCCTCACCCTTTCCGCTGCCGTGCAAGGGTATTTGCTGGGCATGTTGGGGAAGTCCCTTCGTGTGGTGCTCCTCATCATCTCGTTGCTCCTGCTCAAGCCGGGATGGATCACGGATCTCATCGGGCTTGTGCTTCTGGTAGGAGTCGTTCTCCTCCAAGTGAAAACAAGAAAAGCCCCGGTCGCGTCCACTGCAAGCTGAGCCATGAAAACCTCTCCTTGATTCCAAAGGCTTCCGTTTTGTGATATTCCTGAGTCACGCAACGATAGGGGAACGAATGGGCGCGGGGTTGCACGCAGACGGAGCGACGGTTTGAATAAGGCTTGAAATGGAGAAAAGTCGCACATGAATGGCGATGCCCAAAAGACGAGTTCGATGAATATCCTGGTTGTGGATGATGACGGCAACATCCGCAAGACACTCTCCTACTGCCTCGCCGCCGAGGGGTATACGGTCATAGCGGTGAGCAATCCCGACGACGCCGTTGAAGAGGCCAAACGACGCTCCTTTGATATTGCCTTCGTGGACCTCAAGCTGGGCGAAGCAAACGGCATGGATTTGATTTCCCTTCTGGGGTCGGCATCTTCATGGACCAAGGTCGTCGTCATCACGGCCTACGCTTCTATTGAGACCGCTGTAGAGGCCATGCGACGGGGTGCCACGGATTACATCGCGAAACCCTTTACTCCCGACCAGGTCAGGATGCTGACCAGGCGAATCGGCCGCGTCCGGGAATTGGAAATCCAGGTTGCCGCTCTCAAAGAGGATATGCAGCGACTTGGTCCGGAGGCTCAGCTCCAGAGTCGAAACAGCGGTATGCAACGGGTTATCGAGATGGCGAGAAAGGCCGCTCCCTCAGAAGCGATTGTGTTGCTTCGTGGTGAAAGCGGCACCGGTAAATCGGTGTTTGCCCGGGCCATCCACCGCTGGAGCTCAAGAGCCGCCAAGCCCATGACCGTGGTGGCGTGTCCGGCAGTACCTTCCGAACTTCTTGAGAGTGAACTCTTCGGACACGCCAAAGGCGCCTTCACTGGCGCGGTTCGGGACCATCCAGGCCGTATCGCGGCCTGCGAGGGCGGGACGCTCTTCCTTGACGAAATCGGGGACATGGCTCCCTCTGTCCAGGCCAAGCTGCTCCACTTCATCCAGGAGAAAGAGTATGAACGCCTTGGGGAAGCGAAGCCGCGCAAGGCGGATGTGCGAGTCATCGCGGCGACCAACGCCGATATCGAGAAGCGTGTAGGCGAAGGCCTTTTCAGGGAAGATCTCTTCTACCGTCTCAACGTGATCAGCCTCACCTTGCCGGCGCTTCGGGAGCGGCCGGAAGATATCGTGCCGCTGGCCCTGGACTTTCTTCATTATTTCTGCCGTACCAACCACAAATCGATTCTCGGTTTCAGCGAGGGGGCAACCGAAAGGCTCAGCAGGTACTCGTGGCCGGGCAATGTCCGAGAACTCCGCAACACGGTCGAGCGGGCCGTGATCCTTGGAAGCAGCGAACAGATCGGCGAGAAAGACCTGCCTGAAAACATCGCTCCAATGGCCAGCGCACCCGCCATCGGCGATAGGGTGCCGTTGTCAACTATCGAAGAACTGCACATTCGAAGAGTCTTAGCCAGTACCTCCTCGCTTCAAGAAGCCGCTGATGTTCTGGGCATCGACCAGGCAACTCTGTGGCGCAGAAGAAAAACATACGGCATCTGACCCGCTTTCTCTCATCGCCCCCCTTGCGTTTTGCAAGGCTTATCATGCTTCAACTTTTCAAGTTACAAGGCGGCTGCCTCCCTGTCTGGCGTATAACTTATTGAAATTATTTTGGTTGCACTATGGCACAACGATTGCTCTATTGAATGGTGCCTGCGTCGACCACATGCAGAAGGATGTCCTATGACACTTAAAAAGAAAATACTGATTGGATACGGCGTGGCCTTTGTCCTCATGGGGCTGGTGGTGGTGCGGGCTGTGACAAATCTGGTTTCCCTAGGGAAGGCGAGCGACGCGATTCTGCGAGAAAACTACCGCAGCATCCTGGCCGCCGAAAACATGGTCGACGCGTTGGAACGGCAAGACAGCGGAGTGCTTCTCACCTTCCTCGGGGACTCTGAAGGGGGAATCACGCAGTTCCGTGAAAACGAGGCCGTGTTCCTCCAATGGCTGGCCAGAGCAAAAGACAACATCACGATCCGGGGCGAGGCGGAGCTTGTACGATCCATCGAAGCTTATTATGCGAAGTACCGGCAGGAGTTTTCCGTGCTGACGGATTTGCGCGATGCGGCCAAGCCGCCTCTGCAGCTTCCCCACTATCAGGAGACGATTTTTCCCCTCTTCGCCGAAGTGCGTGAGTCGTGCATCCGCCTGCGTAATCTCAACGAGGAAACGATGTACGCCGCCAGTCTAAGGGCAGGCACCGTTGCCAATCGCGCCATCTGGTCCACGGTCGTCGTAGCGGCTTCGGCTCTAATTCTCGCACTGATCTTCAGCCTGCTCCTCGCTGAGCGTATCGTCCGGCCGCTCCGGCGCTTCATGGATGCGTCCCGGAAGATCTCTGCAGGGGACTATGCCGTCCAAGTCCCGGTCGAGACCCATGACGAGCTGGGTCGCCTGGCCGGCGAATTCAATCAGATGGCCGCCCAGCTCGGGCAATACCACGAGATGAACATCGAGCAGATCATCTCGGAGAAAAACAAGGGAGAAGCGATCCTTTCCAACATTGAGGACGGGGTGGTCGTTTTCGACACAGACCTCAAGGCGACAGGAATCAATCCGGCCGGCCGCCGAATGCTGGACCTGGAATTCGCCGAGGTCCAGACCCTGGTGTGCGCGGACATTCTGCCCGCCCCCAAGGTTTGCGACATGATTCGAAGGACCGTCGAAACAGGGGAGCGGCCCGACTTTCCCGAGGAACAGCGGATCATTACCCTCCAGAAGGGAGAACGATCCCGGCACTATCTCTTTTCCGTCACACCGATTCGCGGAAGGGACCGCAACCTGTCCGGCATCGTGCTCTTGCTCAGGGACATCACTCGTTTAAAGGAAGTGGAAAGGCTGAAGAGTGAATTCGTCATGGCGGCCTCTCACGAACTGCGCACGCCGCTCACCGGCATGGGCATGAGCATTGATCTGCTGTTGGAACACGCCGCCCAGGGGCTTGCCGAAAAAGACCGGGAGTTGCTTCAGGCCGCGCACGAGGAAGTCTACCGGATGAAAGCCCTGGTCAACGATCTGCTGGACTTGTCCAAGATCGAGGCAGGCAGAATTGAGCTGGAATTTGAAAAAGTTCCGGTCCAGACCCTTTTCGAACACGTCCAGGAGGTTTTCAAAGGCCAGGCGGAGATGAAACAGGTCAAGCTCACCTCAGAACTGGCCGGCGATCTACCCGAGGTTCGCGCGGACGCCAACAAAGTCGCCTGGGTACTGACCAATCTGATTTCCAACGCCCTGAGATACGTGAGGCAGGACGGGCAGATCCAAATCGCGGCAAAAAAGGTCGGCCCTCATGTCCACCTGTCCGTACGCGACAACGGACCGGGGATCCCCCCGGAATATCAATCGAAGATCTTCCAGAAATTCGTTCAGGTGAAGGGACGACAGTCTGGAGGCACAGGTTTAGGGCTCGCCATCTGCAAGGAGATCGTGCGCGCTCATGGAGGCGCAATCTGGGTGGAATCATCGGCCGGTCAGGGGAGCACGTTCACCTTCACCCTGCCGGTGGCCCAGTAGGAGGACTGCATGGAAAAGAAGGCGATTCTCGTTGTGGATGATGAAAAAAACATCCGTCTGACCCTGTCCCAGTCCCTGGAAGCGCTGGGGATCCAGGTCCACACAGCGGTCAACGGCGAAGAAGCGCTGCAGAAGCTTGGAGAGGTCCAGTTCGGTCTGGTGTTCCTGGACCTGAAAATGCCGGGAATGGACGGCATGGAGGTACTTCGCAGGATCAAGGATGACTGGCCCACGGCCCGAGTCATCATCATCACGGCCCATGGAACCATCGAGTCCGCCGTGGAGGCCATGAAACTCGGGGCCGTGGACTTTATTCAGAAGCCGTTCAGTCCGGGCGAAATCAGGGACCTTGCCACCCTTGTCCTGGAACGGGAGGCACTGGATGAGGCCACCGCGGCGGACTACCGGGCATGGATCGAGCTGAGCAAGCGTCAGATCACGGACAGGGATTTTGCCGCGGCGCGTGGGCATGTCCGCAAGGCGATTGCCGCTGACCCGGGTCAGCCCGAAGCCTACAACCTGCTGGGAGCACTGCTCGAAATCAAGGGGGACTGGGTGGCAGCGCAGAAGTTCTACCGCGCAGCGCTCGACATCGACCCCACGTTCAAACCAGCCTCGGCGAACCTGGAGCGGACCACGTCCTGGCACAAGGCCGGAAAGGTCGATCTGGGACCGGAAAAGGAAGAGGCCGGACTCCAGGAGGACGCTGGCGAGGGGGGAGATGACCATGAGCAATAACCTTTACATCGTGATCGTCGGCTGCGGGCGTCTTGGGTCTCACCTGGCCAATCAGCTCAGTCACGTGGGCCATTCGGTCGTGGTGATCGACAGGGATGAAGCGGCCCTGAACGGTCTGTCTTCCGATTTCAGTGGCTTTCGGGTTGAGGGCGACGCCACACAGATGGCGGTGCTGAAAGAGGCCAAGCTAAAAAGGGCCGACGCCTTCTTCGCTACAACCCACGAGGACAACGTCAACCTGATGGTGGCCCAGATCGCTCGGAAGATCTTCAATGTTCCCCATGTTCTCGCCAGGGTCTTCGATCCGAGGCGCCAGCAGGTTTTTGACCGGCTCGGCATCGAAACCATTTGTCCCACATCTGTGGCCGCCGAGATGTTCCTTTTGGCCGTTGCAAGCGGTCGCGCTGCACAGGGGGATGTACAGCCATGAAAGTCATCATCGTTGGCGGAGGCAACACGCTCTACTTCCTTTGCCGGAACTTCGCCGCCAAGGGGTACGAGGTGGTCCTCATCAACCGGAACCCGGAGGAATGCGTCCAGCTGGCCCGTCAACTTTCGGCCATGGTGGTTTGCGGCGACGGCAGCGATCCCGCAATTCTCAATGAAGCCGGCGCCATGGGGGCGGACGTGGTGCTCGCCATCACGCCCAACGATCAGGATAACCTGGTCATCTGTCAACTGGCCTCCCTCCAGTTCGGCGTGCCGAGAGCCGTGGCCCTGGCCAACGACCCTGATAATGCCGAGATCTTCCAAAATCTGGGGGTGTCCGCCTTTTCCACAACGCACATCGTCGGCAGCCTGATCGAACAGCGGGCGTCCATCGAACAGATCACCAATCTTCTTCCGGTCGCTGAAGGAAAGGTGAATGTCACGGAAATAGCTCTGGACGCCGGTTTCCCTGTTGCGGGCAAACTCCTGAAGGACATAGAGCTCCCGGAAAACGCCCTGGTGGCGGTCGTGATTCGGGAGAGTCAGCCGATCGTTCCCCGCGGCGCCACTCGGCTGCTGGCCGGAGACCGGGTGGTGCTGATCACGTTGCCGGAAAACCATGGTCCCGTGCTGAAAGCGTTCACAGGTGAGGGCCAATAGGAGGCGGGCCTTGCGGGAAAAAGAATATCTCAAACAACGCTATGCCGCAATCCTCTCATCCGTTGGAATGATTCTCCTCCTGGCCGGCGTGTGGATGCTTGCACCGCTCCTGGTCCTCTTCGCCTATCCTGAGGAATCGGCGAATGTCTTATCGTTTGCTGGGCCGGCAGGTTGCCTCTGCCTTGTAGGGTTTTTGTTGCGGAGGATGTTTCACCTCGCTCCCAACGCCACCTTATCGATCCAGGAGGGAGGCGTGATCGTTTTGATCACCTGGTCGGTGGTCATGCTTTTCTCGGCATGGCCACTCATGGCGGTCTTGCAACTGCCTTTCTCGAGGTCTGTCTTTGAAGCGGTGAGCGGATGGACGACCACGGGCCTCTCTGTTGTGGATGTCACCAAAGCCGGCCCCATGATACTCTTTTGGCGCAGCGCTATGCAGCTGGCAGGCGGTGCAGGGTTGGCTATTATCATGATGTCGGCCATCACCGGCCCCACAGGGGTGGGCGTTTCCTCTGCCGAAGGGCGGAGCGACCAACTCGTCCCGCAGGTGCGCCAGTCGGCCCGGCTGGTCCTGATCATCTATAGCTGCTATGCCTGCGTCGGGACACTGGCCTATGGGGTGGCAGGCATGTCCCTGTTCGACGCCTTTAACCATTCCTTTGCAGCCGTTTCCACCGGAGGGTTTTCGACACGGCCGGACAGCATCGGAGCCTGGGATTCCGCAGCTGTGGAGGCGGTTACTCTGCCGCTGATGGTGCTCGGCAACCTGAGTTTCGTGACCGCATGGTCTCTTTGTCGTGGCAGGCTGAGATTCGTTGTGCGCAACGGTGAAGTCCGCCTCATGGCGGCCCTGATCCCTCTGTCAGCGGCCGCTGTCTTCATTTTCACCTGTTGGGGCCTGTACCCTGCAACCAGCAAGGCTTTTCGGGTGGCGATCTTCGAGACCGTGTCGGCCCTTACCACAACGGGATTTTCCACAGTGGGCTACGGAAACTGGAACGCCTTCGGGGTGTCTGCGCTCATTGTGCTCATGCTGATCGGCGGCGGCACCTGCTCGACCGCCGGAGGCATCAAGCAGTTTCGAGTTTATCTGTTCTGGAAGCTGCTGATTTGGGAGGTCAAGCGTTCCCTCCTGCCGGGAGCCGTCGTCATGGAGCGCCCCCTTTGGGAGGGGAACCGGCGTGTTTTTGTCAATGACGCCAGAGTGCGCCAGGTCGGGGTCTTCGTGTTTCTGTACCTCGTGACCTACATGCTTGGGACCCTGATCCTGTGCGCGTCGGGCTACAGTCTTTCAGACTCTCTTTTTGAATTCGCTTCTGCAGTGGGAACCGTGGGGATCTCGGTCGGGGTCACGCGTGCCGACATGCCCGATGTCGCCCTGTGGGCTGAAACGCTCGCCATGTTCCTGGGGCGGCTGGAGTTTCTTGTTGTGTTCACCAGCGTGATCAAATTGATTGGGGACGGCGGACACCTGATAGCAGCGACATTGAATCAGAAAGAGGGGTGATTCCGACGAAACACGATTCGAGAAAAGCACAGACAGGGAAAAGCCTCCGTTACCTTTTGTGCGACATTTCAGGCTGGTTTGAACCGAAATCACCGGGAGAAGAATGGGTCCCCAGCCCGACCCAGTGCCTGGACAGAGCCGTTGAGGGCAAACCCGGTATCATCGCAGTTCGTTTCGCGCCCATGCTGATCCAGCAGCGGGACGCCCTGGTGGAGTTGTGTGTTGTTCTGAAGCGAAACTCCCGGACCAGGAAAGCGCCATTGTTGGCCCTGCTCCATGAAAAGCATCGCAAGCTGATCGAGGATCTGAAAACAGCAGGGGTGGACTTCGTCAAATTCATTGCCGCAAGACCCTTGAGCTCATCCCTGATGATCAAAATGATCGATAGGCTGGGCCATGAGGATCAGGTGGAACGGCAATTGGCGAAGCTGTGTCCCTATCTTCACTACGATGCTCTCGATGCCTGTCACGAAATGACTGTTTGCGGCGCCTATCTTGACCGGATGGTCTTGGGCGGCCAACGGCTGCAAAAGGTGTGCGAAACGGAAAATCACCTGAGTTGTCAATATTTCCTGAATCCGAGATTCAAATCATGATAGGGCGCATTGAAAATCGAAAAATGGGTTTTGAGCCAGTGAACAACGTCAGAGCAAAAATTTTCTTATCCAGGCATCTCCCTCCTGCTCGTATTTTCATCCTCGGCTTTGCTGGGGTCATTCTCCTGGGTGCCTTTGCTCTGTGGCTTCCGTTTTCAGCCTCCAAGAACCCGCTGACTTTCATTGACGCACTCTTCATGTCCACATCGGGAGTCTGCGTTACAGGTCTTGCCACCATTGACATCGGCAAAGATCTCTCCCTCATCGGTCAGATCACCACAATGATTCTTTTTCAGATCGGTGGGCTTGGAATCATCACCTTTTCGGTTTTTCTGTTCGGCATGATGGGCCGGGGAATTTCCTTCAAGGAAAGAGAAATCATCCAGTCCGTGTTCATGCACACCCCTCGCAGGGACTTCCTGGTGATCTTGAAATCGGTCCTTCTTTTCACCCTTATCATTGAGTCCGTGGGGGCGCTCCTTTTGTTTATTCGCTTTTCTCAGGATTTCCCGTTGAGTCAGGCTCTTTACACTTCCGTGTATCACTCCGTCTCCGCCTTCAACAACTGCGGCTACTCCCTCTTCTCGGACAGTCTGATGGGGTACCGGAACGATTGGATCGTCAACCTCACGATCATGGGATTGCTTATCCTGGGAGGAATCGGGTTCATCGTCC
>Ga0316616_100000591_pt1 | contig 12225 bp, 8 predicted proteins | sample OWC_Aug_M1_C1_D1_FD_207660 | JGI IMG/M metagenome (GOLD analysis project Ga0316616, IMG submission 207660) | Wetland soil microbial communities from Old Woman Creek delta, Ohio, United States - OWC_Aug_M1_C1_D1_B | ecosystem: Environmental > Terrestrial > Soil > Wetlands | place: USA: Ohio... | reverse complement strand
GATCGCGGCGAGGAGCTCGCAGGCCGCGTCGCGCACGGCCTCCGAGTCCTCGGCGACCAGCACCGTCTCGCGGCCCCCCGGGATGCCGGCCGGGCCGGAGGCCGGGGCGGCCTCCACCGCCGCCTCTTCCGCGCAGGGCAGGTAGACGCGGAAGGTCGTGCCCACGCCGGGCTCGCTGTCCACCCGGATCGACCCGCCGGCCTGCTCGACGATGCCGTGCACGGTGGCGAGCCCGATCCCCGAGCCCACGCCCTCCGGCTTGGTGGTGAAGAACGGCTCGAAGATGTGCCGGCGGGTCTCGGCGTCGATGCCCACACCCTCGTCGGAGACGGCCAGCAGGACGTGGCGCCCGGGGGGCGCGGGGGCGAAGGGGTCGCCGTCGTCGACGACGATGTCCCGCGTCTCGATCGTCAGCCGGCCCCCGCCCGGCATCGCGTCCCGCGCGTTCAGGGCGAGGTTCAGGAGAAGCTGCTCCATCTGCGTGCGGTCGGCTCGCACGCGCCCCAGGCCCCGCCCGGCCCGGATCTCGATCTCCACGTCGTCCCCGATCACGCGTCGCACCATCCCGTCGAGCTGGGCGACCACGGCGTTCAGGTCGAGGAGGCGAGGCTCGGGGCTCGACCCCCGGCTGAAGGCCAGGAGCTGGCGCGTCAGGGCGGCGGCCCGCTCCGCGGCCTGGAGGGCGGGAGCGAGGCGGGCCCCCGCCGGGTGGTCGGGTCCGAGGGCCCGCCGGGCGAGCTCGATCTGCCCCGAGATCACGAAGAGCAGGTTGTTGAAGTCGTGCACGATCCCGCCGGTCAGGCGGCCCAGCGACTCGAGCCTCTCCGAGGTCGAGGCGTGAGCCGACCGCGGGCGGACGAGGCGCTCCCGGGCCTTCGTCTCGTGGAGGTCCAGCAGGACGCCCGTCACTCGGGCCAGCTGCCCGGCTCGCGCCCCGGCCGGCAGACAGACGTCCGCACGGCAGCCCGGGCAGCCTCCCTCGGGAGCGGCGGCGTGGAGGACCGGGATGGCCGCGGTCCCCGGCCTCTCCTTCAGCTGGGCGATCGCGGCGACGGCATCCACGCCCCTGGAGGAGCCCCCGACGACGACGAGGGCGGCGCCGCGGCGGGCGGCGCGCGGTCCGAGCCCGCTCCAGCGGGCCCGCTCGAGGCGGCCCAGCTGACGGAGCCCCGCGAGGTCGCGGACAATGCCGGCAACCAGGATCGTCGGCGTCGCCACGGCGCGCCCCGTGACCGGCATGTCGTCGGCCTTCGACTCCGGCAGCACACCACCCGAGGCCCGCGCGCTCGGACCTCGCGGACGGCGCCCGAGCGCGCGCGTGGGCCTCAAGGCGAAGCTGCCCGGATCGCTCACTGGTTCTTCGGCTGCGGCGTGGGGTACGGGTTCGGCATGGGAGAACCATCCTCGGCCGAAGTGGCGACGATCCCGTCCTCCACTCCGTCCCCCGCCTGCCGGCGGTCGTAGGTGCTGAGCCCGATCAGCAACAGGCCCGTCATCAGGAAGCCGGCCCAGAAGAGGCGCATTGTCCAACTCCTCCCGGTGCGCCCCGCCGACGGCGGGACCACCGAATGTGTACCTATCGTATATCACATGTCCCACCTGAGCCGTCTAGGTCAAACGGTTCAGGCAACCAGAAGACTGGATCCTCAGGGTCTCGATCGGCTATAGTCCCAGGCTGTGAACACTATGGATTCGATGCTGGCACTCCTGGTCGCCGACGATCCACGGCGCTCGGCCGACCGCATCCTCACTCGTCTCATCCAGATCCACCAGGCCCAGGGCGGGGCCATTCTCCGCCCATCCGGGGGCCAGGTCGAGATCTGGATGAGCGCCGGCCTCAACCTCGGTGCGGTGTCGGAGCTCCCGGTGCGCTGGGCGGATCACCGCGAGGCGCTGGAGGCAGGCCGAGCCATCCTCGAGCCCGGCTACGCCCTCCTCCCCGCCATGCTCGGCGAGGAGCTGGCGGCCGCGCTCTACCTCGCCCAGCCCCTGGGACAGGCCGTGGCCGACGCGCGCCTCTTCGGCACCGCGATCGCCCAGGCCGTCCTCGCCTCACAGCAGGCCGAGGGGCCGAGCCGTGTCCCCGACCTGAGCCCCACCGAAGAGGCCCGGCTGCAGCTCCTCTCGCTCCTCGAGCGGCACGAGTGGAACATCGCGGAGGTCGCCCGGCTGCTGAGCGTCACGCGCCGCACCGTGTACATGCGCTTGCGCAGCTTCGGCATCGAGCGCAAGCGCGTGCCGAAGATCTACAAGAAGATGCCGGTCGAAGGATGACCAACCTAGAGGCCCTCGTCGCCCACGCGACGAAGCTCGCGCTCCTCGCCCTCCTCGCGGGGATCGTGTGGCGCGGGCGGGCGAGGCTCTGCTGGTCGTTCGCGCTCTACGTGGTGGCGATGCTCCTCGGCAACAGCCTCGCGACGCTCTGGCCCTCCCGCTTCCTCAACCCCTCGTTCTGGGTGCTGAAGCAGGGAGTCTACGACGTCCTGAAGATGGGCATCGCCCTGGAGCTCGCCTGGCGGGCCCTCTCCGCGTTTCCCGGAGCCGCTCGCACCGCGCGCCGGGTGATCCTCGCGCTGCTCAGCGCGAGTACGCTCGCGCTCGCCCTCCTGGCTCATCCCTCTTCCTACATGAACCTCTGGGACTGGCAGCCTCGCGTGACCACCGCGGCCCTCTGGCTCCTCACCGGCACCGCCCTGCTGGTCGTCTGGTACCAGCTGCCGGTGCACGAGTGGCAGCGCGCCATCATGCTGGGTCTCGCGCCCTACCTGGTGGTCTTCGTGGCGCTGCTCGGCCTCCTGCACCGGTGGGGCTGGACCTCCCGCGAGCCGATCGCCGTCGCGGCCCAGGCCACGTTCCTGTGCCTGGCCGTCTTCTGGACTTGGGCCGCCTGGCGCGGGCCGGCGACACCCGGACCCGTCGTCGCCGGGACGAGAGGGGCGTGATGCTCGAGCTCGTCCTCTCCACGCTCGGCGGCGGGCTGCTCTGCTACGGCCTCGGGCGCTACAACCGCACGCTCACCCTGCAGCGCTGGCGGTTCGTGCTCAACGCGCCCGAGCGGCAGGCGATCGATTCGCTCCGCCAGCGCATGCAGCTCGACTCGGCCCTCGCCCGGCAGGCCTTCGAGACCGCCGACCGCGCTCGCGAGGCCGACCGGCACCCCGACGCCCTGACGGTCCTGCGGGTCGCCCTCTCGATCCTGGAGGATGCCGGCGCGGACCGCCTGACGCGCCTGCGGGCGATGGGCGTCTACTCGCGCATGGTCCAGGCCATCAAGCCTCTCCCCTCGCCCTCGGCGAAGCCCTTCAGGACCACGGAGCTCCGGGCGTCGGCCACCGCGGCCGGCTTTGCCCACCGCCTGCTGGTGGGCGCCGAGGAGCGCTTCCGTCTCTGGCTGCTCTTCCTGGGCCTGGGAGTGAGGATCGTCCTCCGCGGCGGCCGGCGCTCGGCCGCGGCCGCGGCCCGCGTGCCCGGCCGGGCCCGGCCCTGGGAGGCCTTCGCGGACGGCATGGACGACTTCGACGCCCTCGACTCCTCCCACCTCACCGCCTTCGAGGCCCTCGTCGCCTCCCTCTCGGCGGTGGATCGGGGGGATCGTCTCCGGATCTGGGAGCAGATCGCGGGGGACCTGCGCTAGACGGCCTCGGGCGCGTAGCGCCCCTCGATCTCCCGGTAGCGTTCAGCCGCCTCCCGCCATCCCGGCCTCTCGCGCGGCTCGAAGCGGCGGGGGCTCTCCGCCCGGGCCACGAGCTTCCGGCCCTCCTCGAGAGACGCGATCCGGCCGGAGGCCACCGCCTGGAGGAGGACGTTACCGGTGGCCGTGGCCTCGGCGGGTCCGGCCTGCACGGGGAGGCCGAGCGCCTCGGCGGTGGCCTGGTTCAGGTAGTCGTTGTGGCACCCGCCGCCCACGATGTGGAGGCCCCGCAGCCGCTCGCCGGTCAGGGCCTCGACCGTCCGCGCGACCGAGGCGTAGCGGAACGCCAGCGAGTCGAGGACCACGCGGGCGAGCCGCGCCGGATCGTCGGGCACCCGCTGCCCGGTCTCGGCCAGCGCCCCCTGCACCTCCGCGGTCATGCTCGCCGGGCTGAAGAAGCGCGGGTGGTCGGGGAAGACGAGGCCGGGCGGGCGCTCGATGGCCGCGGCGGCGGCGAGCAGACTCTCGAGGTCGGCCGAGAGGCCTCTCTCCTCCCACTCGTGCCGGCACGAGTCGAGGATCCAGAGGCCCATGACGTTCTTCAGGAGGCGGACCGTGCCGAACGCGCCCCCCTCGTTCGTGAAGTTGGCCCGGGCCACCGCGTCGTTGACGAGCGGCGAGCCGCGCTCGACGCCGACGAGCGACCAGGTGCCCGAGGAGACGAAGGCCCAGCCCGGCTGAAGCGGCGTCCCCGCCACGGCGCTCGCCGTGTCGTGGGTGGCGGGGGCCACCACTCGCACCGGCCCGAGGCCCAGCTCCTTCTGGAGCGAGGCCCTGAGCTCGCCGAGGAACGAGCCCGGCGTCGCGAGGTCGGGCATCAGCTCGCGCGGGAGGGCGAGCCGCGAGAACAGGTCGTCCGCCCACCGCGCGGTCCGCACGTCGAGGAGCTGGGTGGTGGACGCGTTCGTGTACTCCCCGCAGAGGGACCCGCTGAGCGCGTGGTGGCACAGGTCGGGAATCATCAGCAGCCGGCGCGCGCCGGCGGGAAGGCCCTCCCGGGCGTGGACCGCGAGCTGGAAGAGCGTGTTGAACTGCAGGAACTGGATGCCGGTCCGGTGGAAGATCTCCGCGCGGGGGACCTCGCGGAAGACGTGCTCCATCGCGCCGTCCGTACGGTGGTCCCGGTAGCACACCGGGTCCTCCAGGAGGCGGCCTCCCGCGTCGAGGAGGCCGTAGTCCACCCCCCACGAGTCGACGCCGACGGTGGCGATCCCCCTCCCCGCCGCCTCCGCCGCGCGGGCCCCCGCGGCGAGGCTCCCCTTCAGACCCTCCAGGATGCAGGCGAACGGCCAGCGCAGGCGGCCGGCCTCGTTCGCCGGCGGGTAGTGGAAGCGGTGGATCTCGTCCAGGACGAGGCCCCCCTCCCCCAACCGGCCGAGGACGGCCCGGCCGCTCCCCGCGCCGAGGTCGACGGCCAGGTGGCAGGGTGCGTCAGAAGCAGCGGGTGGCACGGTTCGAGACCTGACTCCTCGGGCGCGACGCCTCAGACGATGCCGGCCCCCCGGCCGGCCACGGCCGGACGCTCCGCGGCCCTCCGCTGCCGGTAGCCGCTCGCACGGTACGCCGCGACCGGGTGGATCGCGCCGCCCGCGCGGTGGCGCGCCGCGGCGAGAATCGGGCCGACGTCCGTGGTGAAGGCCTGCTTGAGCAGCTGGAGGGCGGCGATGGCGTCGTTCCCCTCCTGGGCCTCGCGGAGCGCCGCGCGGTCCACGAGGTGGGCCTGCACGAACGCCCGCACCAGCTCGACGGCACTCGTCATGAGCGACTCGAGGGGGTCGGTCACGTTGTGCGACTGGTCGAGCATGTAGGCGGGGTCGAAGCCGGGCACCTTCTCGAGCTCCGCGTCCACGAGCTCGTGGAACACGAGGAAGAGCTGGAAGGGCTTGATCGAGCCGGCGTCGAGGTCGTCGTCCCCGTACTTGCTGTCGTTGAAGTGGAAGCCGGCCAGCTTCCCGAGCTGCACGAGCCGGGCCACGATCATCTCGATGTTCACGTTCGGGGCGTGGTGGCCGAGGTCGACCAGCGAGAAGGCCTTCTCCCCGAGCTCCCGCGTGCAGTAGTAGCTCGTGCCCCAGTCGTTGAGGACCGTGGAGTAGAAGGCGGGCTCGTAGAGCTTGTGCTCGATGAACATGCGGAACCCGTCGGGCAGGGCGGCGTAGATCGCCCGCAGGCTCTCCAGGTACCGCTCGAGGGCCCGCCGGAAGTGGACCTGGCCGGGGAAGTTCCCCCCGTCCCCGATCCACACCGTGTGGGAGCGCGCCCCGAGCTTCCGCCCGAGCTCCACGCAGTGGACGTTGTGCTCGACGGCCTGGGCGCGCACGGCGGGGTCGGTGTGGGTGAGGCTCCCGAACCGGTAGGAGAGCGCCTGTCCCGGCTGGTCCTGGAAGGTGTTCGAGTTCATCGAGTCGAAGAACAGGCCCCGCTTCCGGGCGAACTCCAGGAGCTCCGCCGGGTGCTCCGGCTCGTCCCACGGGATGTGGAGCGAGATCCCGGGCGTCACCCGGACCATCTGGTTGACGAGCTCGCAGTCCTCGAGCTTCTCGAAGACGTTTCGGGGCTCCCCGGGGCCGGGGAAGCGCGCGAAGCGCGTGCCGCCGGTGCCGACGCCCCACGAGGGCACGGCCACCCGGAACGCCATGGCCCGCTCGGTGAGCGCCTCGATGTCCACCCCGCGCCGGTGGAGCTGCCTTCCGAGGTGGTCGTAGTCCTGGTGCAGCCACTCGACGGCCTTGCGGTTGTGCTCGCTCACGAACTCCCGGATCACCATCTGGGCTCCTCCCGGCCTTCGGGGGCCATCTCCCCCGCCGACTCTAGCGCGTGAACGACGAGACGTGGCCCGCGTCCACGTTCAGGATGTTGCCGGTCGACTTGGCCGACCGCTCCGAGGCGAAGAAGAAGACGGCCTCGGCCACGTCCTCCGGCAGGACGCTCCGCTTGAGCAGGCTGCGGCTCCTGTAGAACTCCTCGATCTCGGCCTCGCCGATCCGGTTCGCCTCCGCCCGCTCCTGCTTCCAGGTTCCTCCCCAGATGCGCGAGCCGCGGATGACGGCGTCGGGGTTGACCACGTTCGCGCGGATCCCGCTCTCCGCCCCTTCGAGGGCGAGGCACCGCGCGAGGTGGACGGCCGCCGCCTTGGCCGAGCAGTAGGCGGACGCACCCCCCGAGGCCACGAGGGCGTTCTTGCTCCCGATGAACACCATCGAGCCCCCGATCCCCTGCTTCTTCATGAGGGCGAAGGCGTCCCGCCCCACGAGGAAGTAGCCGGTGGCGAGGATCCCCACGTTGCGGTTCCAGGTCTCGAGCGTCGTCTCCTCGACCGGCGAGGCGGAGGCGATCCCGGCGTTCGAGACGAGGATGTCGAGGCCGCCGTACTCCCGCAGGGTGAGCGCGTACGAGGCCCGCACGGAGGCCTCGGCGGTCACGTCGCAGGGAAAGGCGCGGACGCGGTCCCGGCCGTGCTCGGCGGCGAGGGCCGCCTCCGCTTCGGCGAGGGCCCCGGCGTCGACGTCGGTGATGACCACGCAGGCTCCCTCGCCCAGCAGCCGGCGGGCCGTGGCCCCGCCGATCCCGCCCGCCCCGCCGGTGACGAGGGCAATCCGGCCCTCCAGGCTCTTCGGCCTCGGCATCCGCTGGAGCTTGGCCTCCTCGAGGAGCCAGTACTCGATGTCGAAGGCGGCCTGCTCCGGGATCGGGACGTAGGCGGACACGCTCTCCGCCCCCCGCATCACGTTGATGGCGTTCACGTAGAACTCGGACGCGACCCGGGCCGTCGCCTTGTCCTTCGCGAAGGACAGGAGCCCCACCCCGGGAACGAGGACGATCACCGGGTACGGGTCCCGCATGGCCGGGGAGTCCGGCCTCCGGCACCGCTCGTAGTAGCCCTCGTAGCGCGCGCGGTAGCCCTCGAGGAGGCCGGGCAGCCTCGACACCACCGCGTCCCCCTTCTCCGTCGCGGGATCGAACGGCACGAAGAGCGGCCAGATCTTCGTCCGCAGGAAGTGGTCCGGGCAGGAGGTCCCGACGGCGGCCAGCTCCTCGGCCCGGAGGGAGCCCACGAACTCCATGACCTCCGGGGCCTCCGTGAAGTGCATCACCTTGTGGACGCGCTTCGACAGGTCCCCGCGGAGGACGGGCACGACCTCGGCCAGGAAGGCCTCCTTCTCGGCCGCGCCCAGCGGCTTCGCCACCGCCTCCCCGAACGGCTCCGCCCGGCCGCTCTCGGCCAGGTAGTCGGCCGCCTTCCGGATCGTGTCGACCGTGGTCCGGTAGCACTCGGCCGAGGTGTCGCCCCAGGTGAAGAGGCCGTGCCCGGCGAGCACGAGGCCCTCGAGGGCCGGGTTCGCCTTCGCCATCGCCTCGATCTTCAGGCCGAGGTCGAAGCCGGGCCGCTGCCACGGCAGCCAGCCGATCGTCCCCCCGAAGACCTCCCGCGTCAGGCGCTCGGAGTCCCGCGCCGCGGCGATCGCGATGACCGCGTCGGGGTGCATGTGGTCCACGTGCGCCCTCGGGACGAAGGCGTGGAGAGGGGTGTCGATCGAGGCGGCGCGGGGGTTCGTGCCGAACGTGCAGTACGGGAGGTACCCCACCATCTCGTCCTCGTGCTCGAGGCCGCGGTAGAGCCCCTTCAGCGAATCGAGCTTCTCGAGGTACAGAGTGGCGAAGCCGTCCCTCTTCATCGACCCGAGGTCCCCCCCGGAGCCCTTCACCCAGAGCACGGGCACGTCCCGCCCGGCCAGAGGGTCTCTTTCGGCCACCTTCGCCGAGGTGTTGCCCCCGCCGAAGTTCGTGATGCGAAGGTCCGAGCCGAGGAGGTTCGAGCGGTAGAGCAGGAGCTCCGGCTCGCTCATTCCCCGTGCCTTTCCGTCGTCCCAGCGGTCCTCGAGGCGCTCCGCGCCGCGCACGTCCATCATCCGCTGCCCGTCCTTTCCCGAAGTCGTCGCCCCCGATGATAGTCGGAACCGGCGGCGCGGGAACGAGCCCGATGAATCAGCCCCGGCCGCCTTGGATCAAGGGGACCAGGGGCTCGATTGACAGGGGGGGACCGGCGGCATAGCGTGCCCGCGGATCCAAGGAGGCACCCATGCCCCGCCGCGCGCCCGCCGTGCTCGTCCCGCTCGCCCTCGTCGCCGTCCTGGGCGGAGCCGACGCCGCCCTCGGCGCGTCCCCGGCCACCGTGCGCGAGTACCGGAAGACCTTCCGGACCTACCCCTTCTCCGACCCCGATCCAATCGCCCACGCTTCCCGCATCTACCCCTACTTCCGCTTCGACGGCTTCACCGACCGGCCGGTCGACCGGGAATGGACGGTCGTGGAGCTCGAGAACGAGTGGATCCGCGTGACCGTCATGCCGGAGATCGGCGGCAAGATCTGGACGGCCGTCGTGAAGTCGAGCGGGAAGCCCTTCCTCTACGGCAACTCCGTCGTGAAGTTCCGGGACGTGGCGATGCGGGGGCCATGGACGAGCGGGGGCATCGAGGCCAACTACGGGATCATCGGCCACACGCCGAACTGCGCGACGCCGGTCGACTACGTGGCGCGCCAGAACCCCGACGGCAGCGCCTCGGTCGTGATCGGCGTCCTCGACCTCCTCACCCGGACACCGTGGCGGCTCGAGGTGCGGCTGCCCGCGGACAAGGCGTACTTCACGACCACGTCGCTCTGGCACAACCAGACGCCGCTCGAGCAGCCCTACTACACGTGGATGAACGCGGGCCTCAGGGCGGCGGGCAACCTGCAGTTCGCCTACCCCGGCACGCACTTCATCGGCCACGGGGGCGAGGCGAGCCCCTGGCCGGTCGACCCGAAGACCGGCCGCGACCTCTCGTTCTACGAGAGGAACGACTTCGGTCTCTCCAAGTCGTACCACGTGCTGGGGCGCGAGGCGGACTTCTGGGGCGCCTACTGGCACGACGACGGCCTCGGCATGGGCCGCTACTCGCCGCGGGACGAGAAGCTCGGCAAGAAGATCTGGATCTGGGGCCTCTCCCGCCAGGGCATGATCTGGGAGAAGCTCCTCACCGACACCGACGGGCAGTACGTCGAGGTGCAGTCGGGCCGCTCCTTCAACCAGGCGGCCGAGGAGAGCACGCGGACGCCTTTCAAGCACCGCGGCTTCCTCCCCTACGGGACCGACACCTGGACCGAGCACTGGTTCCCGGTCGTGGGAACGAAGGGCCTCGCGGTCGCCTCGCCCCTCGGCGGGCTGAACGTCGTCCCCCGCGAGGGCGCTCTCGACGTCCTCTTCTCGCCGCTCGAGGCGGTGAAGGACACGCTCGAGGTGCTCGACGGCGAGACGGTCGTCTTCCGGACGCCGGTCGTGGCGAAGCCCCTCGAGACGTGGACGACGAGCGTGCCGGTGACCGTCCCCGTGGAGCGTGTGCGGGTCCGGATCGGGGGCCGCCGCCTGGAGTGGTCGGGTGACCCCTCGGCGGGCGTCCTCTCCCGCCCCCTCGAGTCGCCGGCCGCCTTCGACTGGGAATCCGTCTACGGCCTCTGGCTGAAGGGCAAGGAGCTGCTGCGGCAGCGCTCCTACGTCCCGGCCCGGGAGGCGCTCGAGGCCTGTCTGAAGAAGGACGCTCACTACGTCCCCGCCCTCGCCGACCTCGCCCAGCTCCGCTACCGCTCGATGGACTACGCCGGGGCGTTCGACCTCGCCCGCCGGGCCCTCGCCATCGACGCCTACGACCCGTGGGCCAACTACGCGTACGGCCTCGCGGCGGTCCGGCTCGGCCGGACGGCGGACGCGCGAGACGGCTTCGAGGTGGCCGCCCAGTCCGCCGAGCTGCGCGGAGCGGCCTGGACCGAGCTCGCGAGGCTCTTCGTCCGCACGGGCGACTTCGCGCGGGCCCTCTTCGACGCCGAGCGGAGCCTCGACTTCAACCGGAAGAACCTCGAGGCCCTCCAGCTTGTCGCGCTATCCCATCGGGCGCAGGGGCGAACCGAGGATGCCGGGCCCGTCCTCGACGCGATCCTCGCCCTCGATCCCTTGAACCCCTTCGCCCACTTCGAGAGGGCTCGCCTCACCGGGGAGCAGGCCCCGATGCGCGCGTTCGCCCGCTCGATCCGGAACGAGATGCCGCAGGAGACGTTCCTCGAGCTCGCGATCTGGTACCACGGCCTCGGCCGCCTCGACGAGAGCGGGGAGGTCCTGGCCCTCGCGCCGCCCACCGCCGAGGTCCTCTACTGGCTCGCCCGCGTGAAGGACGAGCAGGGCGACGCCCAGGCCGGCGCCGTCTGGCAGCAGGCCCAAGCCGCGTCCCCTGAGCTCGTCCTCCCGTTTCGCGCCGAATCGGCCGAGGTGCTCTCCTGGGCCGCCGCGAAGGGCACGAGCTGGAAGGCCCCCTACTACCTCGCCCTCGTCCACTGGGGCGCCGGCAACGCCGGGGAGGCGCGCCGCCTCTTCGAGGCGTGCGGCGAGACGCCCGACTTCGCGCCCTTCTACGCCGCGCGCTCCCTCGCCCTCGAGGATGCCTCCCCGCAGAAGTCGATGGCCGACCTCGAGCGGGCGGTCCGCCTCGACCCGGCCCAGTGGCGCTTCGGACGGATGCTGGCCGACCGGCAGCTGCGCCACGGGAACGCGGCCGAGGGCCTCGAAACGGCGGCCGCGTACGCCTCCCGGTTCCCCGGCAACTACATCCTCGGCATGCTGCACGCGAAGGCGCTCCTCGCGAACGGGCGCTTCGACGAAGCCGCGGCCCGGCTGGCCCGCCTGAACGTCATCCCCTACGAGGGCTCGAGCGAGGGCCGGAGGCTCCACCGCGAGGCGCACCTCATGCTCGCCGTCGCCGCGCTGAAGAAGGGCGACGCCGCGGCGGCGCGGCGGGAGGTGGACGCGGCGCGTCTCTGGCCGGAGAACCTCGGCGCCGGCAAGCCCTACCCCGCAGATGTCGACGAGCGCCTCGAGGACTTCCTCGCTGCGCAGGCGCTCGAGCGCAGCGGTCGCCCGGCGGAGGCCCGCGCGCTCCTCGAGCGGGTCACGGCCTTCTCCGGGCGGGACCGGGGCGCGGGCACCCTCGTCCACGCGCTGGCCCTGAAGCAGGCCGGGCGGGAGGCCGAGGGACGGACGCTCCTCGCCAACCAGGCCGCGCGCGAGGCCGGGAACCCCGTCGCGGCGTGGTCCGTCGGCGCCTTCGCCGGCGGCGCCCCGCCCCTGCCGGACGCGGCCGGCGAGGAGCTTCGCGTCCTCGCCGCGTGGCTGGGCGGCCCGGACCGCTAGATTAGCCGCTAGACCTCGCCCTCGCGAGCGCCGTCGCCTGCCCGCCCCCTCGCGTGCTCGTCGCCTGCCCGGTGCGCTCCGAGGAAGCCGCGGAAGCGGACGACCCTCGGTTTTCTTCTCGGTTTTCTTCTTGACCGCGCGTTGTCAAGAAGTGTAGCCTCCGTGCCCAGAACGATTCCGGTGAACAGGGGGTGCCGGGCCGCGTCGGGCCCGCGGTGCCCATGCAGCTCGAGGGAGAGTCCGCACCGAAGGCGGGGGCGTGTCCTTCGGTCGCTCGGTGGGCTCCGCTTCGAGTGATCCAGGATCGGCGACCGGACGG
>Ga0316616_100000589_pt1 | contig 12227 bp, 3 predicted proteins | sample OWC_Aug_M1_C1_D1_FD_207660 | JGI IMG/M metagenome (GOLD analysis project Ga0316616, IMG submission 207660) | Wetland soil microbial communities from Old Woman Creek delta, Ohio, United States - OWC_Aug_M1_C1_D1_B | ecosystem: Environmental > Terrestrial > Soil > Wetlands | place: USA: Ohio... | reverse complement strand
CCGCCAGAAGCTGTCGGATGCGGAGAACGCGGGGGTGTGATAGGTGAAGCCGAAGATCAGCGTCTCGGATTTCGACAAGATCCGGAAGCTCTACGTGGCTGCCGTGGAAGGCGGGACGCTGGGCCACGTAGTGACCACTCCGTCTCTTGAGGGCATCCGTGTCACCGACCTTTATGTGCATCCGAGCGCGCGCCGGTTGGGCGTGGCAAGTTCCCTGATTGATGAAGTGAAGAAGCGCAACAAGGGCAACGTTCTGCGGCTGCGCGCGCGGCCTTATGGCGTGAAGGGGCCTGATCTGACGCGGTTGAAGGACTTCTATCGCAGGGCGGGGTTCGTGGACGACATCGCTGCCAACGACACCATGATGCAGAAAGTGGCTCAGCTGAACAAGCTGGGCACGTTGGATACCCGGCCGTACAGGCAGCGTTCTGAGGTGATCCCGACCAGAGGTTACAAGGTGATGGCCTTCCGTCAGCCGGAAGGCAACATCACGTTCCCTGGCGGCGGCATCGACCCCGGAGAAACGCCGTTGCAGGCTGCGCAGCGTGAGGCGTTTGAAGAGAGCGGGGTCAAGGTCAGGAGCCTTCGGCCTGCCGGGATTCCTTCGGTCAAGAAGCAGTGGAATGCCCGTCAGCTGGCCACTACGAATCCCGAGCACATGCGCCGCAACCGTGAGTTCCAGGGCAGCGAGGCGCACTACTTCATCGGTAATGTCCGCAACCCGCGCAGGCTGCACCGTGGTGACTTTGACGTGGATGCGCCGACGCCTGGCAAGCTGGTCTGGATGCATCCGTATCAGGCCATCAAGAACCTGCAGTCCAAACCCAGCGTGACCAACGAGGCGCGTATTGCGGTGCTGCAGCGGGTCTTGCAGAACCTGAAGCGCAAGTCATTACTGAGCTTCCTCGCGAAGCGCAGTTCCTACTCCGTGCTGAACTTGCAGAAGGACGCGTTTCTATCCGGCGCCACGGCTGCGCTGCTCAAGAGTCGCCTGATCAACAGCGGCCTTGGTCTGATGAGGCAGCTGGGCATTGGCAAGAATCTTTACTCTTCGATCTCCCGTTCAGGCATCGAGCGCGGTTGGAGAGGCACGGAGTCTCCTCTTGGCATCGCTGCGCAGAGCTGGGCCGGCTTTTCGCCGACGGCGTCCGGCACGACTGACTTCGGTCTCGGGACGTTGATGGGCAGCAAGCTGCGCGAGTCTTATCGCGGCACGTTCGCTCCGCACGTACAGAGCGCGCAGATGCCTGAAGCCTCGTCGTACGTGAACTTCCTGCGCGGCGGGAACATCAAGAACCTGCGCAACCTCACGGATCCGCTTGCCAGGGAGATCGCCAATCTTCCAAGAGGCACGCCTCCGGAGCGGGTCAATGAGCTGGCCTACAAGCTGTTTCAGGCTCAGAAGGGGTTGAAGCAGAACCGTGCCGTCGCTTTGTCCAGGCTGCCGTCCGAGTTCCAGCCGATGGTTATGGGACAGCTTCAGCCGAAGTCTCCTATCCTCCGGCACGCTCAGACGGCGCTCACGTCGCCCGTCAACGCGCAGTTGGAGCAGAAGGCCAGGAATCTGCAGAACAGCTTGGTTTGGAGCTACCTGTTCAATGCGCCCAAGTCGCACTCTGCACTGACTGGAGCCGGCCTTGCTTCAGCCCTTACGAATTGGGGAATGCCCGCCAATGCTTATGCTGGTGCTGCCCTTGGTTCAGTTCTTGGGGCGGCTCCAGCAGCGGGCATGCTTGAGTTGGGACAGAAAGGCCGGCACGGGCTCATGGGCAAGGCGCTGGGCTTGTCCACGCTGGCTGGCTACCGTAAGAGCAAGCTACCGTCATGGCTGGCTAACATTCTTGGGCTCGTAGAGCCAAGCATTCTTGAGGCAGCGCAGGCAGGGCGCGATCTGCGCCGTGCCGTTCCAAGCGGTGCTGTGGCACAGCGGGTCAAGCAGCTTGCCAACATGCCGCTGCGTGAGGCCATTCACAGGGACATGGGCCGGTTCAGCCGTCTGTTGAACTACGTCTGGCCGATGCGCAAGCTCGCGTCCTTCTCGCGGCGCGACATCTTCAAGAACCTGCTCAAAGGGTTCGTCAAGAATGAGCCGCCGCTCATTTCGGCTGTACCCGGCGTGGCAGCTGTGACGGAAGCGATCAACAAGACTGCGCCGCAGTTTACTCGGCGCGAGTTCTCGAAGTTCATGGGATTGACCGCGGCCTCTGCTCCGCGCGTTTTCAACTACCTGGCTCGCCCTCCGTTCACGATGGTGCGCACGCTGACTAAAAACCCGTTCTTGCCCATGAAGATGGCTGACAGTCCTTTCCTGAACTTTGTGAATTGGGTCAATCGTAAGATTATGGGCAAGCCGATGAAGGGTCCGTACGATCTCTCTGTCGGGCCTGGGTTGCGCTACAACCTGTTCAAAGAGAGTGCTGCCGAGCTTCCTTACCGTGACCGGTCCGAACTGATCGCCAGGCTGAAGGACAAGGTGCTGGCGATGGAGTATGCCCACGGTGGCATCGGGTTCTACGGCGGGGGCATCGATCCCGGCGAAAACCCTACTGATGCCGCTGCCCGTGAGTTCTTCGAGGAAAGCGGCCGAAAAGCGAAGAACGTCAGGCCCGCTGGTGTTCCTCCGGTGACGTTGGAGTGGACGCCGGAAATGATCGAAGAGAATCCCAAGCTGAAGGCACGAGCCGGTCAGTTCAGGGGCAGCCGCACGCATTACTTCGTCGGCGACGTCGCCGGGCGCAAGCGTCATCACGAGAAGGATCTCGACACCACTACTTCCACTTCAAGCAAGCCCGTCTGGCTTACGCCTGAAGAGGCTATCTCTCGCATTGAAGGTTACGGTGGTGTGGATGACACGACCAAGGTGCTGGCTCAGCAGCGCAAGGACATCAGTGCCGCGCGCATGCAGATCTTGCGGCAGATCCTTTCTGAACGGCAGGCCAAGGCAGCCAGCATGTCGTCGGACGGCAAGCCTGAAGAGCACGTTAAATCTGCTCTGACTGCTGGGCGTATTCGCTACTGGGCCAACAAACTTGGCATCCTTCAGGTGCCGTGGAGCGACTGGAAGTACGGCACGAAGATGCTGATGAAGGCTGAGCACGCCAAACGGACGGCCGGCGCGGCGGCAGGTGACGTCTATCTGCGGCGTGCGGGACTCCCCACCAGCGCCGAGATGGACAAGCTGCGGAAGATGTACTTGAGGTTTTATCGGCATCCCGAAGAAGCCATCCGGCGCAAGGAACTGCAATATTACGTCGACAGACCTGGCGTCTGGAAGACGCTCAGAATGATGGAGGGTGGCGGCGGGGAAGTGGCTCCAATCATTCGTGAGATTGCTGAGAGACGGAAGTTCAAGCCGCCGACTCCTCAGCAGCTCCGAAACTACGAGTTTATGGTCACGACTCCGCCCGGCGGGAAGCCCATCGGACGCGTCGGCGAGGACAGCTCCGTTCCTGGCAGGTTCTTGGTTGCGGACCGGCTGGCTTTTGAAAGAAGGCGCGATGAGTTAATTGACAAGCTGAACCGGCTGGACATGAAGATAACTGATCCGTGGGTTTCTGCCTCAGCGCGCACCAAGTTCAGTCGCATGAAGCGTGAGCTTGATGCCAAGTTTCGTGAGCTCACCGGAAAAGGTACGCGGGTCGTGCATACACACCCGCCTTTTTCAGATCCGCTTCATTTCATTTTCTATGAAAATTGGATGAGAGCGCTGCCTTCCGGTCTTACCCCGGACAAGAAGTTCAGTTACAACAAGGCTCAGCAGTACATCGAGCAGGCGCGCAAGGGCATCCAGCGCCCGACTTCAGATCTCAGGATCATGTCTACCAGCCCGGCTCAGGTGGCTGTGCCGATCGCGGTTGTTCCTGGCAATCTGCAGGCCGGGATCAAGGTCATTCCTGGATCTACCAGCCGGTGGGCCAAGAAGCGCAAGGAACCCGTTTTGAAGCGGATCTTCTTCCGTGAAGGCCCTGAGAAGATCTATCCTCCGTACAGAAGCCGCGGCAAGCAGGCTTCAGCCGACTTCGCGCCGGGTCTTCCCGATCGCAGCCGCTTCGGTGACGTGACCAAGCTGCCGAAGGAGCAGGCGCTGAAGTTCGTGATCCAGGAGCATCTGGCCCAGCGGTCCGGCCGTCATTACGACGTTCGCATGGGCACGCCTGACACGGGGCTCTACTCTTGGGCGACCAAGAAGGAATGGCCCGGGCCGGGCGGGAAGATCATGCTCTTCCAGCAGCCTGTGCATCGCTACGAGTACGGCGACTTCCAGGGCCGCATCCCCAAGGGCTATGGCAAGGGGATCGTGAAGACGCATGATAAGGGTGCGATTCTGGTCACCCATGCAGCTGACAACAAGATCAAGTTCATCGTGGCTCACCGTGGCACGCCTGAATACTACACGCTGATCCGCCGCTCAGGCCCGCCGGAGAATCCCAGAACGGAGCGTCAGCGGCATTCGCAGGGCGGCCAGTGGCTTTTGATCAACACCACGCCGACGGATGTGAAGAAGTGGATCGGGCTTGACCCGAAGGACATGGCCAAGCTGCGATACAAGAGCATCCCGGCAAAGGACGTGGAGAAGCTTTTCACGCAGGGCAACATCATTCAGAACAAGGTCGATGGCGCCAGCATGCTCTACAGGTTGTTGAATGATCACATTGAGGCCACGAGCTATCGCGTGAGCAAGGAAGGACGTCCGATCGTCCACACGCAACGCCTGTTCGGTCCTGGCGGCATGAAGGTCAACATCCCCAAGGAGCATGTCGGCACGGTGCTGCGTGGAGAGGCGTACGGCACGCGCGAGGGCAAGGCGATACCGCCGCAGGAGCTTGGCGGCATACTCAACGCGTCGCTCATTCACAGCTTGGAGAAGCAGCGGGCTAACAACGTCCAGATGAAGTCGATGCTCTTTGATGTGGCTGGCGAGCAGGACAAGCCGTATGCCGAGCGGCTGTCGAAGTTGGAATCGATTACAAAATTGCTGCCGCAGGAGCACTTCCACTTGCCTGAGTCCGCGAAGACGCCGGAGGAAGCCCGCGCGCTGTGGGAGACGATCAGCGGTGGCAAGCACCCGCTGACCCGTGAAGGCGTTGTTGCCTGGCCTCCGCAGGGCGTTCCTACCAAGGCCAAGCTGATGCCTGAGTCTGACGTTTGGATCCGCAATGTCTTCCCGGGCGAGGGCAAGTATAAAGGATCGGGTGCTGGCGGCGTGGAGTACAGCCTGTCGCCCGAAGGCGAGGTCGTGGGCCGCATCGGCACGGGGTTCTCGGATGAGATGCGTCGCGACATGATCCAGCATCCTGAACGCTACGTCGGACGTCTGGCTCGCATCGGCTCGCAGGAGCAGTTCCCCAGCGGCGCTCACCGCGCGCCTGCCTTCTTGGCGTTGCATGAGGATTACCCGACGAAGGTTGCGCAGCTTGACCAGGTAAAGGAAGCGGGCCAGGCTCTTCGGGCTATCTGGAAGGGACTGTCCTCCGTGGTTCGCCCGTCGCCAGGCATTCCAAAGCTGAATGTGGCGCCTGGGCCGTTTTACTCGCAGCGTCTGCACGCGGCCGTGCGCATGCCGGAACTGTACCACGGGCTTAGTCAGAAGGGATTCAAAGTCGTACGTCAGCGCATCAAGGAGCCTACTTCCATCGCCGGGCACATCCAGGCCGGACGTACTGGATTGCCCGATGACGTGCTGGGCATGCAGGTCTACGCGCGCGGTCTGGGCGATGTAGAGCAGGCGCTCCAAACGCTGCGTCAGCTCGGCGTGAGAAGAATCTCTTCCAAGGCGTTCGTGAAGCCGACGTACCACGGGATCAACGTGAAAGGCATGTACCGCGGCATCCCCATGGAACTGCAGCTGTCGCCTGGACGTCTTGCCAACTTCGGGCAGATCGCGCTGCACTCTCTGAGTTACAAGCCCAGAGCAGTCCTCGGCGGGCTTGACAAGCTTATTGCTGGCAAGATCCTGCCGTGGTTCAGCGGAAGCAGCTGGATGTCAAAGTCCCTGCCGCAGCTGCAGAAGATGATGCCGATCAAGACCGCTTCCGAGCATGCTCTCGCCGGTGCAACTGTTCTGCTTGAGTCGCTGGCATTGGCGAACACGATGAGGGAGCGCAGGAAGAAGCTCAAGACGATGCACAGGAAGAAGTCATCGTTGATTGGCGAGGTCAAGCGGAGGGCTCTCGCCTATGGCGATTGACGTCGAATTCTCCGCGACGCTGGATGTCACTGACAGTCCGCTCGTGGTCAATCTGCAGAAGTGCGAGACGAACGTCAACGAGCAGCGATGGCGCGGTTGCATTGCCTTGATCGCCACCACCCGTGTGTACGTTGGCTTTAACAAGGTGGACGTCAATACCGACGAGACGCAGGAAGTCGGCAAGATCTGGCTGGATGCCAACCAGGTCGTGATCGTCCGCGTTCCGAGGAACGTGGACATGTTCGTTCTGAAGTGCGCTTCGGGGTCATCCAAAGTCTTCTATGTGGAGGATTGAGCGTTGAGTCTCCTTCCTCCCGGGATCAACATGTCGTTCGTCACCAAGGGTGGTGGCGGCGGCACGGGCATCACCGGCGTCCTGAGCAAGAGCTATCAGGCTCCTCCGCCCGGCACTCCTGTCTCCGGCGACTCCTACATCGTCAAGGTTCCCGGCACCGGCGTGTGGACGGGCTACGACAACGCCATTGCCGTGTGGGACGGAGCCAACTGGGTCTTCACGGCACCGACACTGGGCCAGCTGGTCTACGTGGCCGACGAGGGTTTGTATTACACCTGGGACGGCTCGCAGTGGGTGCTGCAGACGTTGGCTGCCCACGGTTCCACGCATGAGCAGGGCTCGACCGATCCTGTTCCTTCATTGCCCACGACCAGCGAGAAGGATGCGCTGCTTGGAACCTATGGGACGCCCAGCATCACCAACCGCTATGTGACGGATTCAGACCCGCGGCTCAGCGGCGGAGGTGGAGGTGGCGGCGGCTCGTGCGGCTGCAACTGCGTCGAAGAGACCTACAATGACAATGCCTGGCACACGATTGCCACGATCCCGATCCTGGACAACCAGGTGACGATTATCGATGCCAAGGTGGTCGGCCGTCGCACGGACACGGCTGGTCGCTGCGCCTTCCTGCGGCGCGCGGTCGTCTACCGCGAAGGCGGCGTGGCTACGTTGCAGGGCACGGTCGATACCCCGCTGACACGCAAGACCGTGTCCAGCTGGAACGTGACCATCGATGTCAGTGGCAACAACGCCATCATAAAGGTAAGGGGCAGCACCGGGGCCACGATGCACTGGCGTGCCTGCTGGACGCTCACGTGCGTGGGCACTGGCTACGTCACGTCTGACGGCGCATATCACGTCGCCGAGACTATTGCGGTTCCGGACGATACGATTTATCTTCTTGAGGTGGCAGCGGTAGCCCGCAGGACGGACTTCCCCGGCCGCGGCGGCTATCTACGGAAGGCGGTCGTGTACCGTGAAGGTGGCGGCAACGCGACATTGCAAGGAGTGGTGAACAGCCCGTTCACACGGGAAACTACTTCCGCCTGGGATGTGACGGTCGATGTCTCAGGCACAGACATCCAGATCAAGGTCCGCGGCGCTGCGGGACAAACCGTGAACTGGAGATTTGCCTACACGCTGGAAGAGGTAAGTTGAAGTGGCGATCATCGGCTCCACTGACCTTGGTGACGGACGCCGTGTACTGTCCGTAGATACCGATCCGACCGTAACTCCGCCAACCGGAGTTGTGACTGGCGATTACGTCGAGTACAACGGTCTGTGGTTCGTCTACAACGGATCCATCTGCGTTCCTGAGTTCAATATCCACGCACACCTTCACGTCGCCAGCGGGCTCGATCCGCTGCCTAGCGGTGCTATCAGTTCGGGGATGATCGGTCCCAACGCCATCCTGAGCGCCAACGTTGCCTCCGGACAGATCGGCGCCAACCACATTGCTTCGGGCGTTCTCACGGGCCTCAGCTCCGGCGCGGTCGTGTCCGGGATGCTTGGCCCTGGTTCCGTGCTGTCGGCTAATATCGCCAGCGGCCAGGTCTCCTCAGCGCACTTTGCAAGCGGCACCATCCTTCCGCCATCAAGCGGTTCCATTCGGTCAGGCATGCTCGGCAACGGCGCGGTGGTGTCGGGCTCAATCGCGTCGGGTCAGATTTCTTCGGCTCATTTCGCATCGGGGACCATCCTTCCTCCGGCCAGTGGCTCCATCAAGAGTGGCATGCTGGCCAATGATAGCGTCGTCTCTGGCAGCATTGCAAGCGGTCAGATCAGCTCGGCACACTTTGCGAGTGGCACCATCCTCCCCCCGGCATCGGGCTCGATAACGAGCGGGATGATTGGGAATGGTGCAGTGGTCTCTGGGAGCATTGCGTCGGGTCAGATCGGTTTATACCAGCTAGCCAGCGGGGTTCTCACGAACATCACGTCTGGCTCAGTCGGGTCTGGCGATCTGGGCAATGGGGCGGTACTTAGCGCCAACATCGCGTCGGGTCAGATCAGCTCCGCGCACTTCGCGTCTGGGACGATCCTTCCGCCGGCATCCGGCTCTATCAAGAGCGGCATGCTGGCTGATGACTCAGTGGTGTCCGGCTCGATTGCTTCAGGCCAGATCAGCTCGGCTCACTTTGCCAGTGGCACGATCCTGCCCAACCAGCTTACTTCCGGCGGCGTGACCAGTGGTGATCTTGGGAATGGCGCGGTGGTTTCTGGCTCCATTGCCAGCGGCCAGATCTCCAGCGCTCACTTCGCTTCGGGTACCATTCTTCCGAATCAGCTCACCAGCGGAGGCGTGACCAGCGGCGATCTTGGCAATGGCTCGGTGGTGTCTGGTTCGATTGCCAGTGGCCAGATCTCCAGTGCCCACTTTGCCTCCGGTACCATTCTCCCCAACCAGCTTACGAGCGGTGGCGTTACCAGTGGCGATCTGGGCAATGGTGCTGTGGTATCCGGGTCGATCGCGTCAGGCCAGATCAGCAGTGCGCACTTTGCTTCGGGAACGATCCTTCCTCCCGCCAGCGGTTCCATCACCAGCGGAATGCTCGGCAACGGGGCCGTCGTGTCAGGCTCCATCGCGAGTGGCCAGGTCAGTTCGGCTCACTTCGCTTCGGGAACGATCCTTCCGAACAACATCACCAGCGGAGGAGTGACCAGCGGTGATCTTGGGAACGGCGCGGTCGTCTCGGGTTCTATCGCTTCGGGTCAGATCGGTCTTTACCACTTGTCTTCGGGACTTCTTACGAATCTGCTGTCAGGTTACGTAACGTCTGGTGACTTGGCGGACGGTGTCGTCTTCAGCGCGAACATTGCCAGCGGTCAGGTCGGCCCGACGCACCTTGCATCCGGGACTATCAACCTGAGTTCAGGCGTCGGGCTGATCTACTCCGGCCAGATTGCCTCCGGTCAGGTTTCAAGTGCCCACTTCGCTTCGGGCACCATCCTGCCTAATCAGATCACCAGCGGCGGGGTGACCAGCGGAGATTTGGGCAACGGCGCTGTAGTCTCTGGCTCGATCGCCAGCGGTCAAGTCTCCAGCGCCCACTTCGCTTCCGGCACGATACTCCCGCCAGCGTCAGGCTCCATTAAGAGCGGTATGCTGGCTGACGGATCTGTCGTCAGCGGTTCGATTGCCAGTGGTCAGATCGGCGTTTACCAGCTGGCATCGGGTGTCCTGCAGAACTTCACGCTGACCTCTGGAATCGTGCAGTCCGGACACATTGGCGACGGTGCTGTAGTCAGCGGATCGATCGCGTCTGGGCAGGTGTCATCGGCCCACTTCGCGTCCGGTACAATCCTGCCCAATCAAATTACAAGCGGTGGCATTACCAGCGGGATGCTCGGTGATGGGGCAGTTGTAAGCGGTTCCATTGCCAGCGGCTCGATCGGCCCCAGCCATTTGGCTTCGGGTGCCATCCCGCCGTCGTTGACATCCGGCTTCGTCACGTCCGGCTACCTGGGAGACGGGGCCGTTGTCAGCGGGTCGATTGCCAGCGGGCAGGTGTCCTCCGCACACTTCGCAAGCGGGACTATTCTTCCTCCTGGCAGCGGCTCCATCACCAGTTCAATGCTTGCGTCGGGCACGGTCATCCCGTTCGTTCTGACGTCTGGCATCATCACCTCTGGTCTGATCGGCGACGGCGCAGTCGTGTCGGGGTCGATTGCCAGTGGTCAGATCGGTGTTGAACATCTGGCTTCTGGTGTCCTTCAGAACTTCACGCTGTCATCCGGCATTGTGCAGTCGGGTCACATCGGCGACGGGGCAGTCGTAAGCGGCAGCATCGCATCTGGGCAGATCTCTTCAGCCCACTTTGCCAGCGGTACGATCATGCCTCCGGCAAGCGGGTCGATCACCAGTGGTATGATCGGCGATGCTGCCGTGCTTTCCGGCTCCATCGGCAGCGGCCAGATTGGATTGAGTCATCTGGCCAGCGGGCTTCTGACAGACATTCTGTCCGGCGTCATCGGGTCGGGGGACATCGGTGACGGTGCTGTCCTGAGCGGCAACATCGCGTCTGGTCAGATCAGTTCGGCGCACTTCGCTTCTGGCACGATCATGCCGCCCGGCAGCGGATCGATTACCAGCTCGATGCTCGCTTCCGGTGCTACCTTCCAGCTGACTTCCGGCATCATCACGTCCGGCTTCATTGGCGATGGGGCAGTGGTCAGTGGAAGCATTGCCAGCGGACAGGTCAGCAGTGCTCACTTTGCTTCGGGCACAATCCTTCCGAATCAAATCACCTCTGGCGGTATCACGTCAGGGATGCTTGGCAATGGCTCAGTGGTCAGTGGTTCCATTGCCAGCGGCCAGATTGGCGACGGCATGTTCGCTTCTGGCGCCATCACCGCCTTGTTGACATCAGGCATCATTACTTCCGGCTATATCGGTAACGCTGCTGTGGTGTCAGGCTCGATCGCAAGCGGCCAGGTCGGTCAGGCGCACATTGCTTCCGGCATCCTTATTACGTCGGGTAGGGTGACGTCGGGCGACCTCGGCAACGGAACGGTCGTCTCCGCGAACATTGCCAGCGGCCAGATCGTATGGGCACATATCTCCAGCGGCGGTGTCCTGAACGTCAACATTGCTTCGGGTGCCGTTGCCTCGGCCAACTACGCGTCGGGTAGCATCAGCTACTTCAAGATCGCTTCGGGTCAGGTACAGGCGCAGACGATTGGCTCCGGGGCTGTCAACTCCGGCAAGTACGCTTCGGGCAGCATCAGCTACTTCAAGATCGCTTCCGGCCAGGTTCAGGAACAGACGATTGGCTCGGGCGCGGTGACGTCAGGCAAGTACGCTTCCGGCTCGATCTCTGCCTTCAAGTTCGCTCCAGGCGCGGTTCAGAGCGCAGCGATTGCCTCCGGTCAGGTTGGTTCACCGCATCTGGCAGACGGCGCTGTGCTCAGTGCGAACATCAGTTCTGGTCAGGTCAGCTCGGCGCATTTTGCATCAGGTACTATCCTGCCCAACCAGATTACTTCCGGCGGCATTACCAGCGGGATGCTTGGTGATGGCGCGGTTGTAAGCGGCTCGATCGCGTCTGGTCAGATTGGCGTTGAGCATCTGGCCTCTGGCGTCCTAACCAACATCTTCTCTGGCGTAGTGGGGTCAGGCGATATTGGTGACGGTGCGGTACTGAGCGGTAGCATTGCTTCCGGTCAGATCAGCTCTGCTCACTTTGCCAGCGGCACCATTCTTCCTCCGGGCAGTGGCTCCATCACCAGCTCGATGCTTGCTTCCGGAACGGTGATCCCGTTTGTTCTGACTTCGGGGATCATCACTTCCGGTCTCATTGGTGACGGAGCGGTGGTCAGCGGCAGCATTGCCAGCGGCCAGGTGAGTTCGGCTCACTTTGCAAGTGGTACGATCATGCCGCCCGAGAGTGGGTCAATCACCTCGGGCATGCTGGGCGACGGGGCTGTTGTGTCAGGCTCTATCGCTTCGGGTTCCATTGGTGCCACTCATCTGGCATCGGGCACCTTCGTTGCCTTCACGCTCACGTCGGGAATGGTGCAGTCGGGCCACATCGGTGACGGCGCTGTGGTGTCAGGCAGCATTGCGAGCGGGCAGGTCAGCAGCGCACATTTCGCATCCGGCACGATCCTGCCCCCGGCTAGCGGTTCGATCAACAGCTCGATGTTTGCCAGCGGGACGATCCTCCCGCCGGCCAGCGGTTCCATTACCAGCGGCATGCTCGGTGACGAGGCCGTTGTCAGCGGGTCGATTGCCAGTGGGCAGGT
>Ga0316616_100000588_pt1 | contig 12229 bp, 8 predicted proteins | sample OWC_Aug_M1_C1_D1_FD_207660 | JGI IMG/M metagenome (GOLD analysis project Ga0316616, IMG submission 207660) | Wetland soil microbial communities from Old Woman Creek delta, Ohio, United States - OWC_Aug_M1_C1_D1_B | ecosystem: Environmental > Terrestrial > Soil > Wetlands | place: USA: Ohio... | reverse complement strand
CCTCTGGTATTTCGGTATATATCATTGCTAATGCCGAAGGGAGTCTGAAGTCCGATACTGATATCGTTTTTACTCAGGGGAATGGTAACCTTATCGACAATCCTCCTCTTGATTCAAACGGCGAAGGCCAGGCTACCATCGCATATGTTGAGAAAACCGTGGCTACCAGCGGGAATATCAACTATACCCAGAGTATCGAAGTTGATACTGCCAGCCAAGGTTCAACAGGGTCCAACCTCGAAACGGTGCGACAGATTGATTATTCTAACGAAGGCGATGGAGACAGCGTTGGAAGGATGTACTCGTCCGAATCAGTGATGATTGAACAGGACGCAACAGCAGCCAGTGGTGCAGAGGACTGCTGTTTATGGGGAACGGGAGATGAAGGAACCCTTCCTGCATCATCAGTCAGGGTTGAAGCCGGGAGCGAAGTCAATCTCAAGGAAGGATCGGTGAACTCCGACAGCACAGCACGGACTGTCTCGAATGATGTCGATAGCGGAATCGAGCTAACATACGATGTTTCTATCGAGGGTAGCGGGCAGACTGGAAACGACAAGGCAGTGGGCAGTGCTGAAGTATTTACTGAAGCTATCATCATGGAAGGGTCCGGTAACCAGACCAACCAGACAACAAGCATGACCTATGAAGAGAACGTCAGAGTGAACGGGCTTATCCAGATCTCAATGGACACAGGATATTCTTCCCCCTAGGAAGAATCCTCATTTTTCTCTTTTAAAAAATTCCCGATAAAGTACTTCCATATCACGGGTATATTCACCAGTTCAATGAGGAATGACATTCATGAAAATTAACGGGGTATTTACAATATCTCGTTATTTTAAAATGCAATATCCAGAACAGATCCGACAACAAATAGGAAGCACATTCAGGGTAATTTGAAGAGGTAGTACACACGTAGTTCATGGGGAGAAGAAACGCTCCCTCTGCTCTTCTCATAAGACATAGGTGGATATGGGCATTACACCCGGGATCAATCTTACCAGACCCGGGGTCTGGCAGACTATCAGACTGGGGTCAGGTTCCCCGATACGAAGGCCATCCGATCCTTATCGCCTCAATTCTGCCAATCTCGGCATCAAGATTATTCGGATCGAGTTCAAGGGCCCGGTCAAATGCCTGTATTGCAAGGTCAATTCTGCCGATTTTTGTCAGGATATACCCCTTGTTAGCCCAAATTGCTGAACTGTCGGGATTGAGGTCCTGTGATTTCTCTATGACAATGAGCGCTTCATCGTACCTGTTTATCCTGTAGAGGGCAACAGCCTTGTAGAGGAGGGCTTCGCTGTTATCTGGTTCCAGTGCAAGAACACTATCATAGGTCTCAATAGATCCAAGGTAATTCCCGACTGCGATCTGATCGTAGCCTTTATTCAACAGAGCCGCAGTATTGTTCGGTTCGAGTGCGATCACCCGGTCAAATACGGTGATAGCATCCTGATACTGTTTCATCTGATGAAGGGCATACCCTTTGTTCATCAAAGCGACGGTGTTGTTTGGGTGGACTGAGAGTTCCCTGTCATAATACCGGACCGCTTCATTCCCGCGACCGAGAGCGATCAATACCGAAACATGGTACATCCACACTTGTGCATCATCAGGCCTGAGTTCAAGTGCGTGCTGGTAGGCATCAAGAGCCCCTTCGTAGTCCTCTCCTTTTTGGAGGACGACTCCGAGGCTGAACCATGTCGTGCCCGAAGAAGGAGTGAGTTGCAATACTTTCTTATACACCTTCGCGGCATCGCCATAGTTCCCCAGACGTCCAAGTGCATCACCTTTTGCTATGAGAGCCCTGACATTCTCTGGATTCAGGGCAAGCTCATTGTCTGCGGATATCAATGCCTCATTATAACGGGATAACGCAACCAGGGCTGATGCCCGGTACCCCCAGGTATTCACCTGCCGGGGCCTTAGCTCGAGAGACTTGTTGTATGCTTCCAATGCCTCCTCATGTCTGCCCATTGAAGCAAGGACATATCCCTTGTTACTCCAGGCAACGGCATTGGCAGGATTTATACGGACGGTCTCGTTGAAAGACTCGAGTGCCTCAGAGGCACGCCCAAGAGCATTGAGTGCTGTACCCTTATTGTTCCATGCGACGGTGTTTTCGGGATCGATTACCAGAGCTTCATCAGCCGACTTCAGACCTTCCTCATACATTCCAAGGGCGTTCAAGGCATAAGCCCGGTATGCAAGTGCCTGGGAATTATTAGCAGTGGTATTGATGATGTTATCGTAGAGATCTACAGCCTCCTCGAACCGGCCAAGGCCTGTCAGGGTATCTGCCTTTCCGGACAAAGCAGAGCTGTCTTCAGGGGACAGGTTGAGGATATAGTCATAGGTTGCCAGTGCCTGAGGATACCTCATGAGATTCTTTTCCAGTTCTGCCTTCTCCCGGGCTGCGTCGAGATTGCTAGGATCCATTGCAAGTGCCGCAGAATAGGCTTCAAGAGCTTCATCATAGCGACCAAGCACTCTCAGGAGATCTCCCTTGTCCACGGCTGTCGTTGCATGACCAGGATCAAGTTCCAGAGCTCGATTGTACGAAGTGAGTGCCTCATCATAACGACCGATCGATGCAAGAGCTCGGCCCCGGTATGCCCAGAGGAGGGGCTGCTTTGCATCGATTTCGATGCCGGCATCATACATCCTGATCGCTTCAGAGAAATTTCCATCGATATGTTTGATATTACCTTTATAAAGTAATGCAATCGCAAGATTTGGGTCCAGATTCAGCGCCTGATCATATGCATAATCGGCGTCATCATACTCCTTCAGCCTCTGGTGCAGCGTCCCTTTCTCCAGCCAGGCTGTGGCATTTGAACGATCCTTTTCAAGTGTCTGATTAATATTATTGAGTGATTCCCTTAATGCTCGTTCTGCATCGGCTACATCGCTGCCATTGGATTCGTCTGTTATTTCACCTGTAATACATCCGCTCAGAAAAATGCCGGCAACGATGCATAACATCGCTATACAGGGAAACAATTTCATTATAAAAGGTTATTCCGAATACTATAAAGTCACTCTGATAATGCGGAAATAATCCCCGTTATCTAGTAGCAATCCACCTATAGCGCGAAAGAACTAAATGAAATTCAAAGATCTTCGCTGAGAAAACATCACTTAAGAAACCATCTATCAACCCTAGACTTGACTAGCATATCAAGGATATACTACCTTAAATTTTACATTCAATTTTTTCGCGAGATGAATGGCTAACCGTGCCTTTACTCTCCATAGCCTGTCTTAAAAAAGAATATTCAATAGGACATCCTGATTATTCTTATCCCTTTTAAAGTGGAATTATTCAAGAAAATTCAAAGATACCCGTTTCGCCGTAGCCACTCAACCTGGGGTCCGGTATACCGATAGATGATGTCACACTTGTCATCCTGAAAACTCCAGGGAACGACAATGAGGATATCTCCTTCCCGGATCCAGACCTTCTTTTTGATTTTGCCCTTGATCCGGCCCATCCGGGTTACACCGTCAAAGCACCTCACCCGGATATGGTTTGCGCCCATCATCAGTTCAGCACATGCAAAGATCTCACGATTCCTCTTGTTTGGAATTCGTACCCTGATTATCTCCTCTGGTGCACTCCCCTGACCCGGCCTTTTCTCAGTCAGTACATCAACTCCATTCTGCCACTTTGCATTAAGTGAAAAACGTATGATCTGCGAGTTTATAGAATTATCCTGCTCAATCAAGAATCAGATGCCTGCACCAGATAAACCTGAGAATAAGGATAAGAACTCCAACTTTATAGAAAGAAAATTCTATCCAACATTATAAGTAATTATCGGAATAGTATACTATACAGAAATACTATGATGAGGAAGACGAGAACGGATCACGATAATGTCATCCATATCCTCCGGGGCTTGAAGTCCGACGACTGGATAAAACGTCAGGAGGCAGTGAGCAGGATAAGTCACATCAAGGATGCCGACCTTCTTATTGACCTGATGTGTCATCTCCCTCATGAGAAATGGTACATACGGGAGATGGTAGCTGCAGGGATCCGCTCTATCACCAATCCTGACCTTGCTGTCTCGCTCATGTATGGCCTCATGTCAGAGGATGTCTGTATAAGAAACGCTTGTGCACGGGCACTGGGGGTCATGAGATGCACGGAAGCAGAAGATCTTCTCAAAAAAGCGGTTGAAGATCCGGATTCACGGGTAAGAAAGACCGCTCGAACCTCTCTTGAACTGATCAAGGAATGCAGCCGCTCATGATCTGATCAAATATTGGAAGTCTGTCAAATCTTAATTTCCATTTTAGAGATCCAGCGGGAGAGATCACCGCAATCACTGATTCACCCAATTAATACGATGTTCCCTTATCCATCTTTGGATCTGACACAGTAAAGAGGATTGTGGGATAATGTACGAACGATGGCAGGGATGGCATGATTGAATGGATCATAATACTCATACTCTTAATTGTTCTCGGAATCGTCCTGCTCCTGTATATCATTCAGGGAAAGAGGATCGAATCCCGTGCCCGGGAAATTTTTGAGACCTGGCGGCTTTCAGAGCGGGTTGATCTTGAAGGGTGGAAGACAGGAGAACTTGAACGGCGATCCGATGAGAAAGCCAGTAATCTGTTTGCCGTATGGAAAGCCACGGAAGAGGAGACCATTCGTAGCGATGCTGTAAGGAGAAGCCAGTCTGTAATACGGGGAAAGGTAACCGAGCACCTCATTCCATTTTTTCCTGATTTTCCCTACAATCCGAAAGACGCACGGTTTCTCGGAAGCCCGGTTGATCTCGTAGTATTTGATGGTCTCTCTGAAGGTGCCATGCGCGAGATCGTATTTGTCGAGATTAAGACCGGGAAAAAATGTTCCCTTTCCCGGAGTGAGCGTGGTATAAGAGACTGCGTTCTGGAGAAGCGTATTGGGTATAAACTGCTGCAACATGTACCTGAAAGAGATGAGTAAGGGGCAGGATTTCCTTCATCCTCCTATCTGGAGAATAAGATCCTGCTCTTCCTTATGACCACCTCCTTCAGCCGTGAGGACCCCCTTTACCGTTATCCCACGAGGTACTTCCGAAGGCACCCTGAATTGGTACTCGATCGTCCTCGGATAGGGAGGATCGAGAGAGCCTAGATCAAAAGATTCCTGGTACAGGAACAATGCATTCACATCAAGACGAAGCGATACAGGCTTATTAAAACCGGCTATTGGTTCGATTGCCAGTGTATAAAGGATAGTATCACCAGGATTAGCCCGTTTTTCGACAGGGGTGACTATCAGCGTGAACGAAGGTGGTCCGGTGAAAACAGGGGATGTAGCAACGGTTGTTGTTCGGATCATAGATGGTGTCGTGGAAATATCGGGCGTACCTGCACTGTTTGATCCGGCTGTGGTAGTAGACAATACATAGGGACGTGTTGGAGATACAGATACCGTTACTGATCCGGTATCCGGTTCAGATGTCGGGGTTGTATCATATCCGGAAATGGTCGGTGACGGTAGTAGTGGAGCTGAAGTCGGGGTTGACGTTCCTTCGGTCAAAGGATCCGGTTCAGGGCCTGATCCCTGAGGTGGCAACAGATATAGTTCAAAAACGATTATACCTCCAATAACCAGGGCTAAGACGGTTAGAAACAGAATCAAAACTTTCTGGTTCATTCGAGAGATTGTAGGTATGGCATATTATGAAAGTTCCGGATGAGGGTATCCCTGATCATCAGCGTGGGCACTATCACGAGGTGATGGAGAAGATGTGCAGGACTCACTCTCCTCCCCTCCTTTATTTCGAGGGTCTCCCACAAAAAACACCTTTCATTACCACCCGGGATGGTACCCGGTTTTGTAAATTTTCTGCTCCATTTCGCCAGATTACTGAAGTTCCAGAATATTGGATGGAGGATATCAGGGCCGATGATCACGTTCTCGATATCGGCGCCAATATCGGGGCATTCTGTATTCGTGCTGCGAAAAAAAGCGGTCATATCTTTGCAGTTGAACCCCTGGCCACAGACATTCTGATCACAAATATCGCTCTGAATAGGGTTAATGTCCAGGTCTTTTATGGAGCCCTGGGAAATGGCTCTCCTTCTCACATCGAATGGGACGGGATCCATTCCGTAGTCCACTCCTACCGTTTGCGCGACCTAATTCAAATGGCGGGGGGGTGTGATTTTCTCAAGTGCGATTGTGAGGGTGCCGAATGGCAGATTCAACCCGCACATCTCAAGGGAATCCGAAGAATCGAGATGGAGCTCCACCAACCCCCCATCGGAAGGCCGGTCAATCCGGAACTCCTCACCTATATTTCAAGGAATTACACTTTTTCTATCGACCGGGTCCCTGCTCATGGACCACTTGGGCTGTTCGGGATTCTCCATGCATGGCAACCTTCCTCTGACTAGAAGGAACAGGGACCATACGATCAGGATTGCCATAAACAGACTATGACGGAACCATATCAAAACGTCTGCGAAAATGGGACAAGTTGTGTATTGTCCTGTCACCCTGATTTGGCTCCTTCATATATAACATGCGAGTGGCAGGAATCGAACCTGCGAACTCCTACGAGAACCGATCTTGAGTCGGTCACCTTTGGCCTCTTGGTTACACTCGCTCCAAAGTTCATTATAGAGAGGGTGATCTACCGCCATAATTCTTATGTGGTCTTGAGTCGATCACCGTTGGCCGCTTGGTTACACTCGCTCCAATTTTCCATTATATCTAGGGTGATCTAACGTCAAAAAGATTTACTAGTTCTTGAGTCGGCCAACGGTGGCCGCTTGGTTACGCTCGCCCTACCCTTAATTCTTATGTGGTCCCGGGTCTGCCACCAGTGGCAAGCTTGACCCTTCTTGCACGAAGTATCGTTGGAATAAACCGGTGATAACATTGGGAAGTGGTCCAGGGATTTGTCGGTGCTTCCATGATCTGAGCATGAAATAAGAATCAAAGCACATACAGGTTCAAAGGCAGATCAACGATGAAGTGGGATATTACAATCAGTACATTAAGATATCCTGCACTTACATGAAATCCGCAAGGCCGAGCTGCTGGTCTTTCTCGTGGCCGAACGTGGACTCAATTGCCCGGTCAAGAACCATCACCCGCTGCTTTGTGTACTCAGACACCTTGTATTTCTCGCAGATATCACGCGATACCTCGAGATACTTTTTCACCGATCCTTCATGAACCGTCGGTATAATATTCCCCCCGCACCGTATGCACTTGCCAGCAAGAGGCATTCTCCGGTAACTGTGATTGCACTTGACACACCGCAGCTTCTGCTTCGAAAAGGCTGATAGATTCCCCATCAGGTCACGTATGAAATGAGTAGTAAGGACCCGTTCTGCCACGTCATCCTGGTCGACCGCGCGTATCTTTTCTGCGAGTGTCAGCTCGGCTTCGAGTTTCTCAATCATGGTCTTTAACTGGGTGTAGGTGGATTCAAGGGGCCCGGCCGAAATATCAGATGTTTCATGAGTGTAGAAAAATCCTTCAAGTGCAGCCGGAGTACCCAGCCGCTGCTCAACCCGGTCGATCAGGGAGACTATCTCCCGGGGATGGGCATAGCGGAGCCCTGCCAGGAACAGTTCATGGGGATAGGAAGCCATTACATCCAGGTTATGGCTCTCCTTGTCAATCTCGGCTGGATCGATAGACGTAGTGAGCACCAGTGGCGCATCCATGGTCCCGCCCCTTGACTCCGGGAGGAAGGCACGGGAGAAGTTGATCAAGCCATCGAGGAGAAGCATGATACAGTCCTCGTCACCATCGCATTGGCCGGTGAATATCCCGTTTGCACATACCGTGTGTTCTTCTTCCACAGTCAGGCAGTAGACCCGGTCTTCAGGAGCAGGGACGATATCCCTCCTATGGATGTAGTCGGTGATCACGTTCATCCCTACCATCACCGGAACGGGGTCACCTTCCTTCAGCTCGTCTGCCCGGATCTTTCGAAGGTAACAGAGATCCCATACCAGCATGGCATGGTCCGGGGTAACCGCGATCATTCGTCCCTGTGTGGTCTCAAAACGGATGAGGTGAGGGGGACTTTTATGGATTGATACCGATGTGACTTTCCTGAGGTGGGGTTTTCCTTCACGGTCAATCGTCCGTGTCAGGTATCCCTGCCTCGGGTCAGAATAATATGTTCCCAACCGGTCGATACCTGGCCTGGAGAGATCAAAATTTTCGACCACAAACTGCCGCAATGGCATGCTTCTCCACTGCTGTCCATCAAAGAACTCCATCCCTGTGTCGCCGTAAAAGCAGTTCCGCCGTTTTGCTGCGTGAAAAAATGGATGGGCATATCCGACATTTGCCCGCGAGATACCAATGATGCGGGCAAGCACTCCTGCGCTTGTATGAGGTGCCAGGCCGATTACCAGGTGTCCAGGCAGCTCTGTTCTTGAATTGATCGAGTAATAGGCAGGGAGATGATAACAGCGGGTGAGGAGCTCATCGATGAACCGGGCGATCTTGACCATATAATCGGCACAGGACTCAGAAATAAGGATGTCCTGCGGTTTGAGCTCCAGTACCTGGTCGAATCGGGTAAGAGGGGCTCCATGGATATCCGTAGCATACCCAAGTTCACAAAGTCTTCCGGGGCCCACCCCCACTTCATCAGGTCGGAAATGGGTTAATGGGAGATCGATCATATCAAACCGTATAGTCCCGTCCTTGAAAACGAATAGATCGTTTTCCGCCCTGAGAATACCTTTCTCGATCTCTTCAACCGCCCTCTCCCGGGAGATAAGCCCCTTCACCCCTTTCACAAGCCCAACCGGATTCTCCCGTCTCCCTAGCCGTTCCATCGCGAGAAGGTACTCCTGCCTGACATTGAGTGTGAGATTCTGTGAACAGGATGAAGGCCCTTTGCAGACAGGGCATTCCGGCTCCAGGCTCTCTCTCTTGCATCGCGGGCAGGTGTATACTGCAACGGTGTGGGCGCCACAATTACACCGGTTGTGATACGTTTCGGTCCCGCAGGAACTGCAGCGCCTTCTACCGGTTTCAATCCTGATAAAACCCCCATCCCTGTTTGCTTCAGGGGTATGGCTGGACGCCTCCTGAAACGACCGGCGGGATCCTCCGGCCTCACCAAGCGGGAAGAGAGAATGAGGGGGAGGATTCATTTTACGGGGTTTCGATTTTCCCGGGCGTCCCATCCTTCCCCCGATCCGGGTTCCTGCCTTAGACCGTATTTTGAATCCCGAGAGATGCATCACGAGGGCGAGGGAATGTTCCATGGGGGGATCCACCCATTCTCTCCGTCTTTTGAGGTTGAGATCAAGGCCTACACAGGCTAATAGCACCTTGAATGTACTGATACAGATCATCCCCTCCCTGACCATGTGCGGGATGAGAAGTTCTTCAAGGATCACTTTGGTCACCGGTTCATTGGGAATGAGAAGTACTCCATGCCTGATCTCTCCGTGATTCTCAATACATCCTGCAAGCTCGCAGACCTGATCGGGGCTGATGTCATCCCAGAACCAGGTATAATCCGGGTGAAGGAACGCTCCCTCGCAACAAAGGGCAATAGCTTCGAGCTCTGTCGTAGGCGGCTCAAAACCTCCATCGAGCCGCCACCATTCATCACAATAGGCTGACGGGATGAGGAGATGGTTATTCTCGATAAACTCCCCGTAGCTGATCAAGATCTCGCCAATATCAAGGATCCGATCAATATCAGGGGCAAGAGCCAGGGCGGTCTCTGCTTCATCGATACGGAGCACATCACCATTTTTCAACCTTACGGTCGGCCCTTCAATGGTGTCGACCGGTACAATCCCCGCAGCCTTTCCCGGCCGTTCGATCTTCATCTGTGTACCTACAGAAAGGAAATTCCCCAGGATATGCATCGTTGCAGGATTGATTCCCGCTGCAGCAAACCCTGTATTCCTGGATCTCCCGTAACGGAGGCGGAATCCTCCTTTCCTCATAGGGTATGAAAATACCGGGCGCCCCCCGATCAGATCACGAAGATACTTGTCCCTTGGTTGGATCGCATCGGCATCGGGATCCGAGCTCTTCGCAGCACCAGAAGTCAATTCCTCAAGCCATTCCCACCCATCCATCTTCATTGCACGGACGTATTTCTGGACTTTCGGGGCTTTGAGCGCAAGACCCTCGGCAAGCACGAGTGCCATCCCTCCCCGGACCGCATTTGACTCTATCCGCTCCAGATTGCGATACCCCCCGACCTCTTCCTGCTCCGTGCCTTCACCATCAATACATACAGGGCAGTTCCCTACGATGAGGCGAATCTCCTTATCTCCTGGGAGGTACTGGAGGTTCATGATGGTGTTATACTGCCGGATCTCCTCGATATAGCGTTCGACCTCTTCTACGCGGGGAATATACCTGTTGATTCCAAGTGCCCGCCGGACATAATCTCCCACCAGGACAGAGAGAGCCTGGGCTGTACCACCTGCACTCCGGATGGGGCCTGCATAGTAAATACGGAGATATTCTGTCCCATCATCATTTTTTCCGATTCCTATCTTCGCTATCCCCTCAGTCGGCGCTGCCACCACGCCTTCCGTGAGCATGGCCATTGCCGTCCGGATCGCATGGTCAAGAATCTCTTCGCGCGACTGCTCACCAAACCGACGCTCCACAAAATCATCACCGATTCGGAGTGCAGCCTCTTCCCGGCTCATTCCAGATTCCAGCTCCCTGATCCGGGCTGCAATCCCCCGGATCCCAAGGAGTGCCTCTACCCGGTCAGCAAGGTCACTTGCGATAGGAATCTCAACCCGGGTCCGGGGATCGATCCCCACAGCCCGGGCACGCGTTGCTACCTCGAGTGCAGCAGCCAATCCGTCCTGAAGGCTCTTTTCATACGATTCCATCGTTCCGGATCGGTGAACTGCCATTTCAAACTCCTGATTATCTGTTTCGTATCAGGACCGCAAAAAGTGAATCGATTCGGTTCAGGACTCTCCTTCATCCCTTTCGAGCGCTTGCATCATCTCGATGATCCCGGATTCTCCCATTTCCCAGAGCGTAAGGGTGGCGCACTCCCGGAGTTCAGTGTCAGGGCTTGCATAAGCTTCTCTCAGTTTCTCTAGTGCAGGAGGGCCGATCCGGCAGAGAGAGGCCGACAGAAAACCTCGCAGTGAGGGGTCGGCACCTTTCATTGCCGTAAGCAGGGGATCAACTGCTTCCTCTCCCATATGACCAAGGGCTGCAGAAGCATAACGACGGAATTCTGAGTCCCTGTTTCCTTTCAGCGCTGTGATCAGTGGTTCGATTGCCGGCCGGCCGATACGTGCAAGCGCAACAGCCGCATACCACCGGATGTCCAAACTCTCCGCATGCTCAATTGCCATGATCAACGGTTCAACGGCAGGCTGCCCGTTATCTGCAAGGCGTTTGACTGCTTTGAGGCGGGTATTTCGGTCCGGATCTGCAAGCGCTTCGATATTCTTCATAATTTCCCGATTCATGCAGTTATCCCCTGGCCATAGGAACTGCCAGATGATTTTGAACAATAATTATTCATGGTTACCAGAGCTTTCCTCCTTCGAAAATCCTGGCAGCCCTTCCAGTGTGTTTTTCGAAGACTGCCGGTTCCGTCTTGCGATAAGCTCATTGACGGCCGATTGGAGAACCGGCCTTACCGAAGGATCGACAGCATCGATTGCCGAAGTCAGGGCACTGACAGCTTCAGGTTCTCCTGAACCCGCAAGAGCCAGGGCAGCCCCTTCAACACACCTCCTTTCGTGAGATCCCAAGGTGTGGACCAGCGGATGAAACGCCAGTTCACCCAGCCGGGAGAGCGCTGCGATCACATCCTGCCATACCTCATCCGAAGGATCATTGAGAGCCTGGATCAATGCCTCAATCGCATCCGGATGCCGGATGTTTCCGAGGGCGGCAACTGCTCCCCGACGGATCTCAACACTGCCATTTAAGAGAGCATTTTTAAGAGGGGGTACTACATCAGCACCGAGAAGTCCAAGTGCATAGGCAGCCCGGCTCCTGACAAACCGGTCCTCGTCACCAAGCAGGTCCGCGAGTGGTTCAACAGCACGCAAATCGCCGATCTCCCCCAGCGTAACAGCCGCCTTCCACCGGATATCCTCATCAGGATTTTTCAGAGCCTGTATCAGATGCGGAACTGCAGGAGCGCCTATTTTTCCCAGTGCTTCTGCTGCTTTCCACCGAATCCCGCTGTACTGGTCACCAGTCAGTGCATCCATCAGGGCT
>Ga0316616_100000587_pt1 | contig 12233 bp, 14 predicted proteins | sample OWC_Aug_M1_C1_D1_FD_207660 | JGI IMG/M metagenome (GOLD analysis project Ga0316616, IMG submission 207660) | Wetland soil microbial communities from Old Woman Creek delta, Ohio, United States - OWC_Aug_M1_C1_D1_B | ecosystem: Environmental > Terrestrial > Soil > Wetlands | place: USA: Ohio... | reverse complement strand
CGGCGTTATTCGGCAGTTGGCGCGACACCTTTACGCGGGGATTTTTAATGCCATTGGTTGATGGAAAGTTTGAACCGCTTACCCTTCCTTCCGAGAAGCACCAGAGGGTATTGTTTGATTCCTCGAAGCCTTGGAGGTATCGAGTACTCCATGGGGGTCGTTGCGGGTACAAAGACTGGTCAGTATGTCAAGCAATTATCGAGATAGCTTTAAGGACTTCGAAGCGCATTCTCTTTACCCGCGAAGTGCAGCTAACCATTGCCGATTCCGCTCATGCTCTCCTACGCGATACGATTAAGCGGCTTGGCTACACTGAATATTTCACCGTCCACAATAACCGGATAACTTGTAATGTGAATGACTCCTCGATAATCTTTCGGGGATTAAATGAAATGGTATCCGGGGATATAAAGTCGATGGAGGGAATAGATATTTGCGTGGTGATGGAGGCGGAAGGGTTGCAGCGCAAGTCTTTCGAGGAGGATCTTGACCCCACGATACGTAAGGATGGTTCGGAGATATGGATAATTTTTAATACCAAGCAGGCTTCCGACTTCGTTTATCAGTTCTGTGTGATTCATCCACCGGAAAACATGATTCGAGAACTTGTGAATTATACCGACACCAATGATCTTGCTTTATGCTCACAGGTTATCCGCGATCAGGCGGAGAGAATGAAGGTGGAAAACTATGAACTATACCGCAACGTTTGGCTCGGAGAACCTCTCACTCTCGGTCTATTTTTTCCCGAATTCGGGGAGCACAACCGTTGCACTCCGTTTATCATCCCCGATAGCGATAATGAACGTTTGTTTGCCTCACTCGATCACGGCATTGTTCATAATACAAGTTTTGGATTATTCTACGTGAACTCCTCGCTTGATATTTTCCGCATGTTTACCTATTGCCGAAATGGGGGGGTGACGCGGACACACGCCGAGGCGATCCTTGAGCAGCTTGAAGCCTTCTCTCTGTCCAGGTATCAATTCCCCCGCGTCGTGTTTTATGACTATGCCATGGATGAAAAGCATAAGACGGATGAATGGAATTATCGATCCGATCTTGACGTATATAAAGAGGTTTTCGCCGCCCATAGACTCGGGAAAAACGTGCGCTTTGTTCCGGCGAATAAGAGGAAAATCGATGGCTGCTCCGCTATGCGCAGTGTCTTTAAGTGCATTAACGGGAAACCGCAGCTTTTCTATTATAGCGGCTACAACGATGAATTCGAGGCGGGAATAAAAGCCGTTGTCCAGGACAAAATCAATCCCGAAATCTATGCCAAGATGGAGGGCGACGATGTGGCGGATGAATGCCGGTATGGAATAATGGGAATAATCTCTTTTATTGCCGGGATTAAGCAGGCGCAAAACAATCACCGTAACGGACAGCGCCCGACAAAAATTGAGCCTCTCGTTAATCATATACGGCATGTTTTCTTTTCGAGAAAGAAAGTAATGGTTTAATTATACACCTTAAAAGTTTGGGCTTACCCTCGATTAGCTACCGGGGGGAAGCATAAAAAGGGGCAACACGGGACCCGTGCCGTTGTTGCCCTTTTTTATTGCCCAAAGAGGAAAGAAAAATGTTCAGACATGGCGAACAAATAAACGTTCATGAAATGCCGGACGGCACATTCGTTTCGACCGATCTACAGCGCCGACGACTTGCCGCTCTTCGCAATAATACCCGTTACCGGGAAGACATCGAGAAGGCGCAGCGCCAAAGCGGTAACCGCGACAAGCTCCTATTCTACTCTCGGGGCGGAAGGGACCGCGTTCTTAATTCTTTAATCCGACTCACTCAAAAAGCCGAAAATATCCTTCACGCTACAAAGAAAGGAAACGACGATGCGAATTCTTCCCGTCTTATTGTTGCTCCTTAGTTTTTGCCTGTATGCCGAAGACCCGAACGTAACAAGTTATCTTGACACTTCGGTTATTAAGAATTTTAAGGCCGATAGCGTCAAACGCTCCAAGCCCTTTTCCCTTGCAGGGTATGAACAGTGCCGCTTTGATGTACTGGTGAACGACACCAACGCGGCGGGCCTATCAGCCGATAGCGCCTGCTTCTCCTGGTTTGTAGAAACCGGACACCAAGCCCTTTCTTCTACCGGACGCCTTGATACGGTATGGTCTGTTCTTGATCCCGTCCAGGTCGATACTTTCAATTCAACCGTTGCGGCAAACTTCGTATTTGCAAAGCGCGTGACCGATACGCTCTTTAATAGTAAGCGCCCCTATAAAACAATCGATTCCACCTCCATTTCCGGCTATATGGTGCAATCCCGCGTCGTGAAATCCGATTGGGACCAGTTTTGCCGGATCGTCTTTCGCGGCGGATCGGATAACCGCGTAGGCGGGTGGGTGAAAGTGGTCGTTTTGCGAACAGCACAACTTTTCTACCACATGAGGGCAAGATGACGCCAACGCAGATACGGCAAGTTTTCCCCTATTTCGCGGACTGGGACAACCCAAAGAAGGACGAGCTTCGGCTTCGCGCTCTTCGGATGATCCCCAAGGATGATTTAATAATATTATGTAAACTTGCAGAAGTGATAGAGGAGAAATACTTCACAATAGAGAATATTAAGTGGATGTACCTCTTTTCAGATGAGAATGACCGTAAGAGAATTATCAAGGGCTACAAGGAAATAATCGACGACATAAACAAAGGCAAAGTGAATGCTTGAACAAGCACAGATTCAAGGAAAGTACAAGCAGGCAATATTAAAGCATTGCCTTGACAGATACAATACCTATATGAATCATGACGTGCATAAGAGCCTCATGAACAGAATCAAGCTCATTGATGACGCCATTGATCGGAATTTTAAGGAAAACGAGGCGTTTATTGCCGAAGTCGCGCCCCCGGTTGTTGAGAGGGATTACCGCGATACGTGCGCTTTCATCGAAAAGTATTTCGAGAATGACCCGATAACGACATTTCGGCCTATCGGCGCAACGCCCAAGAGAAACGCCGACAATATTCAAAATCTCGTTCACTGCAACTATGTGACAACGCGTTACCGGGACGAATGCCTTTCCTTTATGTTCGACAATCTCGCCCGTTATGGTTCGGCGGTCTGCTTCTCGCAATTCAACATGAACTATAACGGCGCGGGATTAGAAACCACGTATGCCTTGGATGGACTGACGCCCTATCCGCGCATTCCCGTTACCGGCAAGCAGGCGGTATTAAACTATTCGATTCATCCCGCAAACTACTTCCAGGATGCAACGGCCAATTCCGTAGGCCGGGGAACGATGAAGGGCTTTATAGATCAGTGGTATGTTGCCGACTTGTTCAAATACCTTAATAATGAGCTTTACAACCAGGATGAACTTAAAGAGGCAATCGAGGAGTGCAAAAAGGGGCAACGTGAGGAATTCTGGTTCGGTAATGAGCATGGCGGGGAGAATCAAAACGATATTCGGGATTTCACGCGGGCTTCCTGTAATCCGATTCGCTTGTGGACATACCTACGGATCGAGGGCAACGAGGATGACAATACGATCTATTATATCGAAATCCTCAACCGGCATATAATCCGCTGTCACCCCAATGATCTTGATTACAATATTATCCCGTTGGAAACAGGCGTTTATTATCCGCGCCCGAAAACGTGGTGGGGCAACAGTAATCTTGAAATGAAAATGGCCTTCCAAAACCTCAAAAACTGGCTTATCAATGCCAAGATTGAGGACGTGATGAAGGCAAGCGACCGAATCATACTTACCCGACGCGGGAACGGCCTCGACGTTGCCGATATAAACAACCGGCACCAGTACGGCGGCTTCGTTTTCACCGACACCACGGACCCGCTTACTAATCTCATGTTCCCGGTGAATTTCCAGAGCAGCAATCAACGAGATTACGACTGGCTCAACCGCGAAATTAACCAGATGATACAAGAATCCTCGCCCGCCGTCAATCTCATGAACAGGTACAACGAGGGCGGGATGAACAATAATACCCTTGGTGCCGCTCAGATGCAGGCGGGCATGGGTGAAATCATGCTCTCCTATCCCATGAAGAAAGTAGCCGCGTTCCTTAATCGGGTTTCCGAGGTAAACGCACGGCTTCTTATTCAGTTCTTCGGGGATAATATCAATATCCGAACCTCTCCGCAGCAAGACCCCTTGGAGATGATGAAAAGGGAATTTCTCGGGGAGTGGGCAACGGAGAACAAGTCAACGATTTTCGTTAATGAAATGCGGGACAAGATTGATAAGGCGAATGCAATAAATCAGATCATCAATTGGAGCGCTTCGGTATTGGGGCAAAAGTTCCAAGCGATTAATCTTGATCCGTTTTTGCGCGATTGGGTCAGGGCATGGGCCGGACAAGGCGCGGACATGCAGGAATACATTGTACCGCCGCCGCCGCCGTTTCTCCCCGGTGGAGCGCCGCCCATGCCCGGAGCCACCCCGCCGCCAGGAGGACCGGAAAAGGGAATTCCGCCACAGGTTATTTCACCCCCGCCGCCGCCTAATCCCGTTGCACCGCCGCCAACTGTAATTCCGGGGGCGCAATGAAAAGCCTATTCAAACGATTCGCCCGATGGATTCTCAAAACGGAGATTGACTTCTTCAGCCGCGAAGCCTCGACGAACTTAAAGATGATTCAGGAGGTTTCCGGCGACCGGGACAATGCACAGTATCGGGTGGAAACTTTGAGGAAATTGGTTGATGAATATAAGAAGCGCGAATCGATTCTCATGAAAGATCGGTTTACGTTTTATACAACGCTTCCCGTTCCACAAAACCGGACGGACCTTGATTCGTTTGATGCGTTCCTTGGTTCACTTGGAAAAAATAAATCGTTTCTGCTCTATCTCCATACGCTCGAAAATGACATACTTCGCCAGTTTACCGAAAAGAACGGTGATACCGACAGTGAGCGGCACCGGGGCGGGCTTCTGCTTATTCGGAAGATACGGACGGACCTAAACGACGCAGCACAAGCGAAAGTGAAAGCAAATGAAATACAAGTTTCATGAATTAAAGGGCAAGCCGATTCCGGAAGATGCCAACGAGCCGGTGAAGCGAATGCTCATTGAGGAATTGAAATGCCCGGAAGCGGTGGAGGAATTGACGGAGCTTGAGCGGCGAAAGGCTTGCGGCGGGGTTGACATCATATTCGGGGAAATCCCGAAAACGGTAAAAATAAAAACCAATTGGGGAATGGTTGAAGGGTACGACCTCATTAAACATCGCGTTGTCGAGAGGAAGTTTATCATCATTTCCTACAAGCATATAAAAAACGTCAACATCGATTTCAGAAAGGAAAAAAATGGACCCGAAAGAAATGTTAGCGAAACTTGAAGAGCTACAGGCGCAGATTCAGGAATTTTACGATGCCCTTATAAAAACCAATAAGGACGCAAAAGGGCTTGCAAGCACGGAGCCGGAAGCGCCCCAAGGTGAAGTACCGGAAGGCCCGGAAGAGCAGCAGACGGAAGAGGCCGTGCCGCCGCAGTCAATGGCGGGCCGTCCAATAAGCCCCGAAGAATTTATGATGAGGAAAAAATGATGAGGCTTTTAGCGGTGATATTCGCGGCTTTCCTTATTGCCGGATGCGGACGTAAAGTCGTGAAGCAGTTCGACATTTCAGCCTATGCCAAGGCCGAAGAAAAACTGAAGGCTCAAAAGGACATAGAAGAGAATCCGCCTATGGCAATTGAAAAGCCGGACACCGATACGATCAACGAAAATACGGTGAAATGATTCACAATAAAAAACAACTCCAAAGGAGAAAACCATGAGCGAAGAGAACGCGACCGCGACGGTTGACTCTTCAGCCGCTACGGAAACCACGGATAGCGGGCCGTCTTCGGATGCCGCAATTCAGCAAGAAATGAAGGGGGATTTCTTCACGTATGATGACGGGTTTGGATCATACGTAAAAAATGATGACGGGATGCCGCCGACTGATAAGGCCGGAAATCCTATCATCATGAAGACTCAGCAAGACCTCGATTCGTTCCTTGCGAATCAAAAGCACCCAGGGAAACCGGCAGCGCAACCCCAAACGCAAAATGCGAAAATACCGTCATCGAAGCAGGCGGAAGGCTTTGGCGCGGTCTATGAAAAAGACGGGAAACTGGATTTTTCTGCGATTGATGAAAGTGTGCAGCGGCTTAACAAATTCGCCTACAAAGGGCGGGACTTGCTCGAAAAATCAACGGCAAAGCCCGAACAGCAGCAGCAGCAGCCACAAAAACTTTCACAGCGCGAAAGCATTAAGGCCGAAATCGAGAAAATAAAAAAATCGTTTGAAGAGGACCGTTTGAAACCTGTTCAACAGCTTTGGGCGCGGCTTTATGCGGAAGGGGCCAAGGAAGGCGACCAAGCGCATGTAGCCTTGAGCGAGCTTTACAACTCGCTTAATTCTCAAATGCAAGAAATGCTCGAAGATAAACGCGAAGAACTCAGGGAAAAGTATGATAAGGACCGAGAAGAGAACGAACGCGCAGCCGGACTTTCCAAGGATGCCGAAAGGAATTTTCTCGATTGCGCGAATGAATACTTTCCCAATACCGACCCTGCAAAGCGACGGGCGACCTTAGAGAAACTTCTCTTCGGAGCCTATGACGCTACGGGGAAGGTGATTTCAAAGGGCTATGGAGCCGATACGGTGAATATGCTCTTTGACTATGCGCATGAGGGCAAAACGTTTAAAACGCAGCAAGAACTTAACGACGCTTACAATAGTTGGTGGAATAGGTTTGCAAGCAATCCACAGAATATACGGCACCTAACGCAATTGGCTTATGGTCAATATCAGCTCCAAAACCACGGCAAGATACGGGACGGATACCGCAGCCAGTGGGAAGTGGAGCAGCAAAAACGACTTAATCAAACTCAAGCCCCGTCTTCAGTCAAAGCAGGCAACGCGGGAGAAGTCGATGAGGCTCAAGCGGAAATCGACAGGCTCTTTGCTCCTGTGAGATGAAGCGGGATAAACGAAAGGACTTATTATTATGGCACCCACTCGTAACATGGTAACGACTCCGGCAGTAAGCGCAACCGGAACCCTGAAAAGAACGGTTTCCGACAGGATACGGCGATTAAACTACGTTGCCGCGCCGTTTTTGACCCTCGTCAAAACAGCGGAGCAAGACAAAATGGGCGAACTCTCTTATGGCTCGGGCCTTATTTCCAAAGAGGCAACCGACACCATGAAGTTCGAATGGTTCACCCTTACCCCCCTTGATATTTACGCGACTTCAACGGCCTTTTCCGGAACGACCGTTGACATGGCCGATACTTCGGCTTTCCGGACCCGCGACATCATCACCAATTTGACTACGCTTGAGGTGGCGATTGTCGACACGATTACAAGCGCAACGCGGTTGACCGTTACCGCCGTTTCCGCGACATGGGGAACAAACGCCATTGCCGGTGATATTATCGCCATTAGCGGGCGCACGATGGAAGAGGGAACAAGCGACATCACTTCCCTTACCAAAGAGCCGGACAATAATTATAATTACGTCTATCCGATCCGCGACGTGTACAGCATTGCGGACACTGCCAAAAATTCCCCTCACTATGGCGGCGATCTTCTCAAGCGTTATCTTGCCGATAAAGTTCAAGCCTGTATGACGGGCGTGGAGAACTCGTTTTTCCTTGGGAAACGAGCGGCAAGCGGCGACACAACGAGCGTGACAATCGGCGGGACGGCCTACAGCTTCTTCACCACGCGGGGTATCCTGGACTTTGCCAGTGACCCCTTCATTGGTGCCGGGATGACTTGGGACAAATGGAATACCGATTTTCATGAATCCATTCCCCGAACCATTAACCCTTCCTCGAAGCTCAAGCTGTTTTGCGGAACGAAAATTTGGGGAAAAATTCAGGGGTGGGCGCAAGCAAAGCTCATGCAGATTGAAACCGGCGAGATTAACGAATTCGGCGTCCGTCCTCGTTATTTCTATTGCGGCGTTTTCACGGTGGAGCCGGTTATTCATAATCTGTTCAATCAGGGAGCGCTTGCCAACTGTGCAGTACTCATCGACCCGGATGATTTCGTGTATCGCTTCAAGAAAGACATGGATTTCAAAACGGTTGATAACTTGCAGCTTCCCGCAACATGGGGCCAGACCAGAGGTATACAGGGCGTTGTCGGCCTGCAATGTTGGAGCGGCGGCGCAAATGTGAAGCTCATTACCGGCTGGAATTAATTGTCCGGAAATAATTCAATCGGGGCGGGAGTGCCGCCCCTTCACTTCTTTTTGAAAGGGTTTCTTATGAAAAAATTTGCGGTTCTTTTGATGGTTCTGGCTTTCGCCTTCAGTGCCGTTTTCGCGGCGGGCGGAAGCGCTCCTACGGCGCCTACCCAGATAGGCGGATATTACGCGCAGCTTTATAAAACGGGCGAGCCGGTATACAGCAATCAGGATACCATGATTGCCGTTGATTCAACGCCCCTTATTGTAAGGGAAGCAATCGACCCCCAATGTAAGTACGTCCTTGTCGTGACCGATTCCTTGGGCGCGGCGGACTCCCTGAAAATCATGTATACGGTGGAAAACTTCAATGCCGGTAACAAGGGCGCGGCAAGAGGCAAAACGATTAAAAACGCAAGCCTTGACACCATTGTTGCCAGTACTACATCCGGGACGTTTTTACTTCCTGTAAATACAACCGTCTTCGGATCATACCTTACTCTCAAGATTCATCAAATGTCCGCAGCGGCGGGCATTCGCTCCTTTATATGGTCTTGGTCGCTTTATAAACTGATTCCGTATACCTATACGAGAGAAAAGATATAACCGGTGGGGCGGTAACTCCGCCCCCATTTAACCTTGAAAGGAAAACCTATGCCACGGATCAAAGCGGAACCAAAAAAGGAAAAACCGATCATTTACTATTGCATGAAAGGGAGCTTCACCTTTCATTTACCGGAATTCGAACGCGACGCGGCGGGCGACATCATCTATAAGGATGAAGCGAAATTGCGCCCGATGGTTTTGTATGAAACCGATGCGGACGGCAACAACAAAAAGAAGGTGGAGAAAAGATTTTCATTCGACCGCCTTACGCTTATTGATGAGCGGACGGGCAAGCCGGATGCAACCAAGCGGCGCGGAATATTTGTGATTTCCCCCGAGTATCCCGACAGGTGGGAGCGGAAAGAGGAGATCATTCGCGTTATTGAAGAGGCAAGGCGCTTTGCCATTAACGGCTTGAAAACCGAGGATGAATATAAGAAAGAAGATAATTCGCTTGCTTATTCCTATTCGAAGGAAAACGAAACTTTGAAGGATAAGCTCGAAGAGCGGGAGAGAAGAATCGCGGAGCTTGAGGAGCAATTAACAAAGCCGAGGTAAAATAAATGGCTTTCTACAATGAAAAAATAGCGACGATACGGGCGCGGCTACGGGATTGGCTTAAGATTACAGGCGGGGAAGTAACAAGCCTTGACCTTGATCTTTTAAACCGCGCTCACCAGTGGTTACAATCTTATCGTAATTGGGACTGCTTGCGCAAAACCGCAACGCTTACCGTTGCCGATAATACGATAAATACTGTATCCTATCCGAAATCCTCGATACTGCCTATTGACGTAAATACGATCTTTTCCGTTTACGTCGATAATGCCGTTGTTGGAAAGCCAAACATTTACTTTTACGAAAACGATTCCGATATTGCCTATCGGTACACCAAAGTGTACATCTATAATAGTGCAGACCCGACGGGAAGCTATTGGGTTATCTCTTGGCCCTCAGTCTCCCCGCTTCTCTCTGCTCCAAAACTTGAGTATTTCAGAATCCTTCCCGATTTCACCGGGACGGGTGATGAGTATTCTTTCTTCCCCGGGGAACTCCTTTTGCGGGCCGCTCAAAAAATCCGCGTCGATGAAAAGGGGATGACGGGCGACAATGTTCAGCAGCTTCTTACTTCCTTTCAGGAAACATTGAACAGATTCGAGCGAATGAATCAATCCAATAACGTGCGGCCCGACATGGTGCCGAAAAATAAATTCGGTCAGCCGATACATATAAACGGGTATCGCGGGGATGGCAGTTCAAGAACGAGCGGTTATTCACCCTACACGCCCGCTCAAGCAGCGGGATTTCATGGGTATTGATTATGGCTTGGGCAACTGGCAGAAAAAACATTGAGCTTAATTTTTCGGATATGAGCGGGGGCGTCGCAAACGCCTATCCGCCCCATTCGATAGGGGATAATCAGCTTGCCGACGCATTCAACGTAATCTGTGAGAAAAAGGGATGCAGCCGCGCCCCAGGATTCACCGGCATTTCCGATTCCGCCCTTTTCGATTATCCGCTTCGAGGATGGTTTATATACCGTAAAACAGACGGAACGGAAAGTTATATCGCAATTTCAAACAAGGTGATTTACAGCGTTGACCTTTCAGCCGGGACAAAGACGGCAATCGGCACGGTTTCCGCAGATGCCGAATGTTGCGCCGTTAACGCTAATGGAAAACTTTGGATTGTTAACGGGACGGATTTTATAAAAATCGAGAACAGTTTGACCGTTTATCGAATAGGCATTGTCGCGCCGGTTGAATTTTCCGCAACAAATACGGGAACCGGGACGCTTGCAGCAGGGCTTTATAAGGTGGCGGTTTCTTACACCAGGAAAATAAGCGGCACGGCGGTACTTCATAGCGCCCCGCAGTTTGTTGGGAACGTGACAGTTTCCGGAACGGAGCTTATAAGGATAGCGACCACGGCAAGCACGGACCCGCAAGTCACACACATTACCGCGTGGATTACCGATGCAGCCGGATCGGTTTATTATTACTACGGCGACACTGCCAACGCTACCGGCAATTTTGACATCACAAGCGACGCAAACAAAAATGCGAATCTTGTCATGTACGAGCAGGCAGCAGGTAATCAGCTTCCTTTAAGCCTCACGAAGATTTATTCATTCGACGGGCGCTTGTGGGGGCTTAAAGCGGACAGCAACGAAATTTATTATACGGTTCGCGCTCAAAACGTTTACGATCTTGAAAAATGGCCTACTGAAAATCACATTCCCACGATACCGACGACCGTTTATTCACTTCATGCGGTTAATGGCGATCTTCACGTAAACACGCCCTTGGGAATGTTTGTTATCCAGAATTTCGACACCACGGCAAAGCCGCTTCCGGTTTTAAATGCCGCGCAAGGATTCGGGCAAATTCTTTTTTTCCTGAAGGATCAGAAATTGGCGGAGCATAACGGCCTTGTGTTTGGCGTCACCAACGACGGATTCCGCTTTTATAATGGAGAGAAATTCAGCATTGATATTTCGCAGCATATTAAGCCTTGGATGGATAAAGTAAGTGAAAACGCCGACGACTTTCCCGCCCACGCAATCGTTTTAAGAAGGGCCGGAAAAAGGACTGAACTTCAACTCAGTTATAACAACAGTGAAATTTCGGTTACGAATCACAATGAAACCCTTGTTCTAAATATCGACACCCTTTCTGTAACGGATGCGCAAAATTATACCGCCGCTTGGGAAAAATGGGGGAACGGATACAAGTTTGCAGTGGTTACGAATTCCAATGCCCTTGTCGTTGCGCAATCGAAAATCGAGTGTTCGGTAATTGCGATACAGACAGGGACGGCGGACGTGAAAGCGATTTTGGCGGAAGGCGCATTCAATACGGGAGCAGTTCCCCGCGCCGTTTATGTAAAAACAAGGACGGTAATTCAAGCCTTGATCGGTTATGATGTTTGGAAAGAAATCTATTCGATGGCGGCGATATACGCGGATTGCACGGGGCAAGTGGTAGTTGGGGATCGGCTTAATTTGAAATCTCCTGTGCAATTAAAGAAAGACCTCGATCAACCCTATCCCGTATTGGACGGGGCTACTCCGATAATTTTGGATTTCATTTTGCCGGTCAACTACATTGCATCGAACAGGCAAGGGCTACGGGATAACACGGCGGGAAATTCCGTTTATATAGAAATCAGTCAAAGCGTAGATGATCCGGACTTTTTCATATACGCTTTGGAACTTTACGGATACCACGAAATTGAAAGGATTGCGCAATGAGGAAAAGTACTTTTTTGCTTATCTTGGGGATCGTATCGAATTCATTGGGGATTGGTGGATTTACTTACTACTGGACGCCCACAGCCGGGGATACGGTGACAAGGAACCGCTTAAAATACAATTACGATTCAATCAGGGTGTGGGCGGGCCGCGCTTCCGATACGATCAATTCCAAGGTTAACCCCGTTTATTATAAAAGAG
>Ga0316616_100000586_pt1 | contig 12250 bp, 11 predicted proteins | sample OWC_Aug_M1_C1_D1_FD_207660 | JGI IMG/M metagenome (GOLD analysis project Ga0316616, IMG submission 207660) | Wetland soil microbial communities from Old Woman Creek delta, Ohio, United States - OWC_Aug_M1_C1_D1_B | ecosystem: Environmental > Terrestrial > Soil > Wetlands | place: USA: Ohio... | reverse complement strand
GGAGGTCGGAAAACTGGAGGCCATGATTGAATCGGTTGCAGGTCCTCTTGCAGCAGACGGTGGCTATATCGCCCAGGACATTTACGGGAACCTCCCTGCCCTTGGCTGGAGGAATTTGACCAAGACATTCCTCAAGACAGAGTAGGAAGAGCTAACGTTTATTGTGAACCTGTCCTACGGACAAGGAGTACCAAAACCCATGACACAGTTAACACCTCGCATTCAGGCCATGAAAGCGCTGCCCCCCTCCCAAAGGCCGTGTCTCCACCACTTGGAGGGGCGGATTTCATTCAAGCCTTGCACCAACGACTATAATTGCAGCCGATGCGAATTCGATCAGTACTTTGACGACAAATACACCGTCCATGCCGTGGTGAGGCCGGTGGAAGTCCTGGAGGTGGAGGGGGTCACGGTCCCCCAAGGGTACTATCTCCACCAAGGACACGCCTGGGTCAAGATCGAAGAAGGATCCTCTGTCAGGGTAGGCATAGACGACTTCGCTCTCAGACTTCTGGGGCCCCTGGATCGGATCGAGGCGCCTCTTATGGGAAAAGTCGTGCAGCAGGGGGAGCCTCACCTCGCGGTCAACCGGGGAGAGCATCGGGCAAACCTCCTCTCGCCCTTGAGCGGGGTGATCACTGCGGTCAACCCTAAAGTGAGAGAACAGGGACCCCTGGCCAGTCAGGACCCCTACGCTGAAGGTTGGGTCATGACGCTTCACGCGCAGAATCTGCGAAAAGAGCTCAAGACCCTGATGATCGCGCGAGAAACCGAGGAGTTCATCGAGCATGAACTGGAGCACCTCCATCACCTCATTGAGGAGGTGTCCGCACCCCTGGCTGCCGACGGGGGGACTCTTGCGAAAGACGTGTTTGGCGCCATGCCGCAGCTCGGGTGGGAAAGGCTGACCCGGTCCTTTCTGCGCACGTCCTCTTCCCTTCAATCGTTACCCTGAGAAGGAATGAGCAAGTGATCAGTAACCAGTGGTCAGTGATCAGAGAGGACCATGCAACAATCTTGCGGGTCACCGCGCACTGTTCACTGATGACTGTTTGCTGATGACTGCTCACTGTTTACTGCTTACTGGCTCCTTCGCCAGCCTTTTCATTTCATCCTGCAGAAGCACGGCGCAGTAGCGGCAGAATTGATTCGATTTCCGGTCTACCTCCCCAACCCCGCGGCAGTAATGCATGACACATGAAGCGTCGCGGCAGTGACGCAGATTGAACGTGTGGCCCAGTTCGTGGATGGCCTCCTTGAAAATACGATCGCGCAGAATCTCTGCTGCCGGGGCGAGCCCCTCCGAGAAGCGGTAGGTCGAGAGGATGCAAGCTTTTCCCCCGAGCTGGGCTTCTCCGTAGACATGGGTCAAGATAGGAATGAAAAGATCGACTTTGGTGATCGCCAGAACTTTGATCGCCTCGGGCGGGCTGATCATCGCGAGCGTATCGAGAATGGGAGTCGAATGATACTGCTTTCGGACCGGGTCTGCCCACAGATCCTTTTCATCGAGGAGAGGCCGAATGTCCGTTTGATACCCGAAGACGGCACGGATCTCCTTCCCGAGGTGTTCCACGAAACCTCGATCCACGTCGAGCCGACCGATAGGGGAAATCACAAGAATATGTTCCTCGGAGCTCATCAACTCGGTTTGCGAAGGTCATAGCGTTTGATTTTGTCATAGAGGGTGGAGCGATCAATTCCCAGGATCTCGGCGCTCTTGGAAACACTCCACCGTGTTTCCTTGAGGACGCTTTCCAGGTGGCCTATTTCCACTTCTCTCAGAGTTCTCCTCGGCGCGGAGGACACATATTCCGGCCGAAAGATGGGAAGATCCTGGGGAAGGATCCTCGGGCCCTTACCGACCACGACCGCCCTCTCCACCGCATTCCCCAGCTCGCGCACATTGCCGGGCCAGTCGTAGAGCATCATCTCGTCGAGGGCTTCCCGGCCGACCTGATTTACCGGTTTGTTGGTCTCCTGCGCAAAGCGGTGCAGGAAGTACTCGGCAAGCAAAGGGATATCCTCTTTGTGTTCCCGGAGAGGGGGCATGGTAAAGGAGATCACGTTGAGGCGATAATAGAGATCTTCCCGGAACGTCCCTTCCTTGATGGCCCTTTCCAAGTCCTTGTTCGTCGCCGCGATGACGCGAAAGTCCGCCTCGATCGGCTGGGTTCCGCCCACACGATAAAAGATGTGGTCCTCCAGAACCCTGAGCAGATCGATCTGCATTCTCGTGCTGATCTCTCCCACCTCATCCAAGAACAAGGTTCCGCCGTGCGCCAGTTCCAGCCGGCCTTTTTTCGTGATTTTGGCGTCCGTGAAGGCGCCCTTTTGATATCCGAAGAGTTCGCTTTCGAGCAGGTGTTCGGGGAAAGCACCGCAGTTGACCACCACAAACGGCCCTTGGCCGCGCCGACTCTTGGTGTGAATCGCCCTGGCTGCCAGCCCTTTGCCGGTTCCTGTTTCGCCATTGATGAGAACGGTGGAATCGGTGGGCGCAACGCTCTCAATAAGATCAAAAACGCCTTGAAGCGCTATGGACTGACCGATCATGTTTTCAAAGCGGGTTCGCTCCTTGTACTGCTCTCTCAGGAACTGGGTCTCCCGTCTTTCGGCCTGGTGCTTTCTGATCTTTTCGATGAGCACCATAAGCTCGTCGGGATCAAAGGGTTTGAGCAGGTATTCGTAGGCCCCGCTTTTCATGGCTTCGATCGCGCTGGGAATCGACCCATACGCCGTGATCATCACCACGGACACATCGGGATCGATTTCCTTCACCCTCTTGAGGACCTCCAGACCGCTCATGCCCTCCATTTTGATGTCCAGCAGAATGATGTCATAACGGGTCTTTTCGAATTTCTCGAGAGACTCCTCTCCACTGGCGGCCTTGTCCACCATGTGGCCGTCTCGCTCCAGCCAGCCCCCCAGGGATTCCCGCACAATCAACTCGTCATCGACAACAAGGATTTTAGCCCCGCTCATCGTGCCTCCCTATGAAGTGAAGACCTTTGCATTCATTTTCAGAGGAAGCTCGAGGGTGAACGTCGTTCCCCTGCCCTCTTCCGATTGCACCTGAATCGAGCCCCCATGCTCCTGAATAATCCCGTAGGCCACGGAAAGACCGAGGCCCACCCCTTTCCCCTTTTTCTTGGTGCTGAAGAAAGGCTCGAAGAGTTTGGGGAGATTTTCTTTGGGGATGCCCACCCCGGTGTCTGCAAAACTGACCGACACACACTCCCTTTCAGACAAATGCTGGGTTTGAATTCTCAGAACGCGCTCTCCGCCGCCCCCTTCGAGAGCTTCGGCAGCATTGGAGATGAGATTCACGAAGACCTGTTGGAGCTGATCCTCGGAGCCCGTGAGATCCGGGAGGTCCGGGTCCAGCTTCTCCTCGACCCTGACGGAATGGAGTCTCAGGAGATTCGCATTCAGGAACAGGGTCCTGTCAATGAGCTGGTTCAGCTTGACGCTTCCGAATTCCATTTTGGAGTGACGTGAGAAGGCGAGCAGATTCGAGACGATGCGGCTGATCCGCCGAGTCTCGGTCTCCATGAGCGTCAGATACTGTTTGAACTGCTCCATATCCTTCTTCTGCAAACTCTCCCCTTCCATGATCCGATTCATGAGCATGACCAGGCTCAGAATGCCTGAGATGGGGTTGTTGATCTCATGGACCACTGAGGCGGAGAGCTTGCCCAGGGAAGCCATCTTATCCTGATGAAGCATTTTGGAATGAGTTTCCTTCAGTTCCCTGGTGCGATCCTCCACCATTTTTTCCAGGCGCCCGGTCATTTCCTCCTCCTCTTTCTTGGAATCCGAAATGTCCCGGCTCACTTCAATGAACTTGGAAATCTTGCCTTGCTTCTCCCACACAGGAAGAATCCTAACATCCACATGATGCTGCTGTCCTTCTCGATCCACTCGCGTGCGGACCTGATGGCTCGGCCCCATATTTTGCATGGCCTTGCGCAGGGGGCAGCCGATGAACTCGGGGCTACACGGCGAGTTGAGCTTCTGAAAGATGTCATGGCATTTCTTCCCAATCACCTCTTCCCTCGAGTAGCCCATTTGCTCAAGGAACGTTTCATTCACTTCCTCGATGTCCATAGCCGGCGAAATCACAAGGATGAAATCCTGAATGCTGTTGAGGATGGTCTCTATTTCTTTATTCCTTGCACGAAGCTTTTCGTGCTCTGCATCAATGGCCTTCCAAAAAAGCCGAAAAAGCTGATAGGCGACCAACCGGATATCGGCGGGCTTTGTCTTGAGCGCATCCTGCAAAATCGCTTCATCCGGAGTCATGAGGACCAGGGCTTTGATCTGGTACTCAGGTTCATAGAGTTCATGGTAGTCCTGAACGGTGATCAGACCCGCTTTTTTCGCAAGGAGGATGCCTGGTCCTCCGGGGTCCGGGTCCGCCACTGCCACGATCCTTGCCGCGAACTCATTGGCTTCCCGAGCCATCACGTAGCGTTCGAGGAACTCTTTGCAGAATTCCTGACCGCCTACCAGCGCGATTCTCAAATTGCTTTTGCTGTCCTGCATAGAACCTGCCATTTCAAAGAAACCTAGCATGGGGTGACGCCTGTTTCAAGGTCATTCTGCCCCAATGGCCTTGACCCTTTCTCTTCACCCGTGCTAAGAAAGGAATAATTCCGCAGAAATCCTTTAGTCTTAGAGGACGGTTATCGAAGGAAAAAGAAAGGAGAATCCCTATGAACATCGGCATCCCCAAAGAGATCAAACCAGCTGAAAAACGGGTTGCAGCCACCCCAGCCGGGGTCAAGGCCCTGACCGCTCACGGCCACCGGGTCTATGTGGAAGCCACGGCGGGCATCGGCTCCGGTTTTCCGGACGAGGCCTATGCGCAGGCCGGAGCCAAGCTCCTCAAGAGAGCTGAAAATGTCTGGGACCGGGCAGATATGATCCTCAAGGTCAAGGAGCCGATCGGTCCGGAGTTCGAGTACATGAAACCAGGGCAGGTGCTCTTCACGTACCTTCATCTTGCCGCAGCCAGGGAACTCACCGAAAATATTCTTCGAAAGAAAATCATAGGCATCGGCTATGAAACGGTTCAGCTACAGGACGGCAGCCTCCCCCTTCTTGCACCCATGAGTGAAGTGGCCGGAGCGCTTTCCGTGCAAATGGGAGCCTATTGCCTGGAGTCCAAGAACGGCGGCATGGGGATCCTTCTTTCCGGAGTGCCGGGCGTGAGACCTGCGAGAGTCACGGTCATCGGCGCCGGCGTGGCAGGGCTGGCTGCCGCAACCGTCGCCTCGGGCATCGGCGCAAGGGTCTCGATCCTGGATATTAACCCCGTGAGGCTCTCTTACATTCGAGACGTCATGCAGGGGCGGGTGGTGACCGTCAATTCCAACCCTGCCAACATTGAAGAGGAATGCCTGGCGAGCGATCTGGTGATCTGCACGGTCCTGATCCCCGGCGCCAAAGCGCCCAAGCTCATTTCCAGGGACCTGATCCGGCGCATGAAAAAAGGATCGGCCATTGTGGACATTTCCATTGACCAGGGAGGGTGCACCGAGACCTCGCGGCCCACGACCCATGAAAACCCCATTTACATAGAAGAGGGAGTGGTCCACTACTGCGTGGCCAACATGCCCGGCGCTGTGCCGCGCACATCCACCATTGCGCTCACCAATGCGACCTTTGCCTATGTTCTGGCTTTGGCTGAAAAGGGATGGAAGAAGGCTGTTGCAGAAGACCCCGCTCTCAAAAGAGGACTGAATGTCTGCGAGGGAAAAGTGACCTGCAAGCCCGTAGCCGAGGCCTTTGGATTAAAGTACTCGGATCTGAAGTTCTAAGGAACTCAATCCATAAGGAAGCCGCCGTTGACGTCTATGATCTCCCCTGTGATGAAGGCGGCTGAATCTGAGGCCAGGAACAGAACCGCCTCAGCCACATCCTCCGGCTTTCCCAGACGCTTGAGAGGAATGGCCTCCACAATGGCTTTTCGTTTTTCATGAGGCCACTCGGCGCTCATCTCCGTTTCAATGGCATGAGGCGCTACGCCATTCACGTAGATGCCGCAGGGAGCCAGTTGCCTTGCCAGGGTTTTGGTCAAGGCGTCCAGGCCCGCCTTCGAAGGCCCGTATCCCGGGGCAGACGTGATGTCTCCCATCTTTCCGGCGATGGAAGAGACATTGACGATCTTTCCGTAACCTTGCGCCTTCATGATCTCCACAACCGCCTTGCTGCAAATGAATGGCCCCTTCAGGTTCACCGCGATCACCCGATCCCAATCCTCCTCGGTGACGCTCTCGATCGTCCCCCTTCGGATGATACCGGCGTTGTTGACCAGGATGTCGATGCGACCGAAGCTCTTCTGAGTGAGCTCGACCATCTGCTTCACTTCCGAGGCTTTCGACACGTCACAGGGGACGGCAAGGGCCTGCCTTCCTCCCCTTCTGATCTCTTTCTCAAGGGTCTCCAGTCTCTCCTTTTCCACATCCACCAAAGCGACCTTTGCCCCTTCTCTTGCGAAAAGCAGGGCAATCGCCTTGCCGATCCCCCTGGCAGCCCCTGTCACAATCGCCGATCGATTCTTAAGTCTCATGATATTCGCCCCGAAAGCTATTTTAGAGTCCCGACCATCGTTTGTCATCTCGACCCCTTCGAGTACCTCAGGGTAAACTCCGGGAGAGATCTGTATCCCTGCGATCAAAACAAGATTTCTCGCATTCGCTCGAAATGACAGCCTTATGAAAATAACACTGAGCCGGTAACTTGTGATTTAAGGAATGGCAACCCTACTCAACTCCGAATGTCAGATTCGGAAGCCACAACGCTAAATCTGGCCAGAAAATAACCAGGATGACCACCACGACAACAGACAACATGAACAACCAACCTTCCTTAACAAAATCCCAGAGCGAGCACTTGAAGATCGTGCACACAATATAAAGGACCGCTCCCTCCGGCGGGGTCAACAACCCGAGGGTGAGCGTGAGCACCATGATGATCCCGAAGTGCACCAGATCCACGTTGACCTGCTCGGCTATCGGAGTCAGAATCGACGTCAACATCAAAATGAGTACGGTCGAGTCCATGGCTGTCCCGGCAATGAGCAGGAACACGATAATGATCAGCATGACCATCCAGGGGACATTGGAAATCCCCAGCATGAACTCAGCCATTTTTTGCGGGATCTGATCCCACACAATCCCGTAGCTAAAGGGCGCCGACAGAGCAATGAGCAGCATGACCATGCCCACGTCGACCACCGTGCTCTCCAGGGTTTGAACCATTCCTTTCCACGAAAACCTTTTGTAGGCAAACGCTCCGACGGCAACGGCGTACACGCACGCGAAAGCGCCTGCTTCGGAAGGGGTAAACAGGCCGAACCTCAATCCGGCGATCAGGATGACGGGGAAAAGAAAAGCCCAGATGCAGTCGACAAAAGTCTTCGCGATCTCTCTGAGCGGTGCCCTTCTTTCTCTTTCGGCAGCATAGCCCTTTTGTTTGGCCCTCAAACCGACCGCGACCATCAGAAAGATGGTCATGAGAATGCCGGGAACCATTCCCGCTGTGAACAGCCGTCCGATAGAAACCTCGGCGATACTGCCGTACAACACCAGCCCTATCCCTGGTGGGATCATGGTCGTGATCAGGGCGCTGCAACCGATGACCGCTGCCGAGAACCCTCCGGAATATCCCCTTTTGATCATGCCCGGCCCCAGCACACGCGAGAGCATGGCCGCGTCACCGATAGCCGAACTCGTAATTCCGCCCAGCGAGGCGGCGATGACCATGTTGCTCTGTGCGGTTCCGGCCCTCATGTGCCCCGTCAGAACAGAGGCCAGTCTCATGACCCTTTCTGTTATGCCGGACTGGTTAAGCAGGTTGCCGGCAAAAATAAACAACGGTATGGCAAGGAGAAGAAAGTTCTGAGTTTGCGAGAGTACCTGCTGAACCGGCATGGTCAGAGGCAGGGTCGGATTTTGCAGGAAGAAGGCTACTCCGGATATACCGAAGGCAAATGGGACCGGCATCCCCATGAGCATGAAGAGGACAAACAGGATCGCCACCAAGGTCATTTCACCGTCTCCAGGTTTTGGGCCGTTAGGAGCTTCTGTTCAGAGGATTTCACCGCTTACCCCTTCTTCGCGCTTTTCAATGGCTTCACCCGTCGCGATGGCTCGCAGAAAGGATTTGATTTTCAAAATGGAGGTGATCAGCATCAGAGCGCAACCAAAGGGAACGCTCAGCGTGACCCACGTATAACTGAAACCTGGGATCCCCTGAAAGGTCCTCAGCCTGGTCGTGTAGGAAAGCCATGAGCCATACCCGATCATGCCCAACAAGAAAATGACGATGATCCCATAATTGAACACTTTCAGATAGAGTTGTGCTTTCGGAGAGAGTTTCTCCGTGAGCACTTCAATGCAGAAGAGTCTATCCATTCGCATGGCCGCATCAGCGCCTAGAAAAACCGTCCACGCAAAAAGAAAGGTCGCCACATCCATGGCCCAGTTCATGGGGTGGTACAGGAATCGCCCCACTGCCGCTGCAAAAACGAGTAGCGCCAGGAGCCCCAAGGAACTCTTGGCGATGAGCATCTCATTCTTGCAGATCCACTCGTAAACCCTTTTCATCCGTGAACCCCTCCCCATCCTAACCGGCCCCCCTTTAGACCGAGGGGCCGGTATACACACCCTTGTTCTACTTCTTGCCGATTTCCTCAAAGATCTTCTTCTTTACATCGGCAATCTTCAGGACTTCGTACGCTTTGTCGCCCGCCTTTTTGAAGGCAGGGATATCCACATTGTCGGTCACGATCATCCCTCTCTTTGTTGTCAGGTCCGCTTTCACTTCTTTCTCGAGTTTGTCCATGATGAGCTTCGAAGTTTCGATTCCGGCGTTGTCGCATTCCTCCACGAGGATCTTCTGGTACTCAGGAGGCAGGCTGTTGAACCACTTCGCGCTGATCACTTCGAAGTTCACGAGCATGATGTGACGGGTCTCGCTCACGTACTTCAGAACTTCATAAAAGCGACCGGCAGGGATGTTGTTGTACACCAACTCGACTCCCTCCATCACCTTTTGCTGAAGGGCCGGGTACATATCCCCGAAGGCCAGAGCGACAGGGGTTGCCCCCAGGGCGCGCACGGATTCCTGCCAGATGGGCGCAGGGGGAGTCCGGATGCGCAGGCCTTTTAAGTCCTCCGGTTTTCGGATCGGCGTGTTCGTGAAGAAATGCCTGTAGCCCTGGACCCAACTGAAAGACAGAACCTTGAAACCGTGCTTGTTCGCCAGTTCATCGAGAAAACCCTTGATGGTCGGTGCCTTGTTCAGTTTTCCCACCTCATCGAGATTCTCTGCGAAATAGGGTCCGTTCAGGCAGGCGATCCCCGGCACATAGTTTCCCATGCGGGCCGAGTCGGTGTTCTGTCCGATGTTGGCGCCCGCCCTGATCTGTTCCAGGATATCTTCCTCAACGCCAAGTTGCGCGCTGTGAAACACTTCAATCTTGAGGCCGCCCTTGGTTTTCTCCTCCACGGCTTTTGCCCAGTTCAGAAAACCCTGGTGATAGGGTTCCTTTTGGCCGAGCACATGGTTGAACTTCAAAGTGTACTTCTGCTGTGCAAACGCCGGGATTCCACAGAAAACGATGAGCAGGAGTGACACCAGGGGCACAGCGACCATCAAAATCAATTTCCGTGAGTCTTTCATTGAACTCCTCCTTTTCAAAACGTTCTTTGGGTTCGACTCTCTCGTTCCTCCATGCAAAGTGCGCTCTCTTCTGTCCTCACCTCCTTCTTTAAGGCATTGCCCTTTGCTTCTCTCAGTTTTTGCGAGTCCCCGTCCAAGAACAAGGAACCTATTGGTCCTTTTCAAGGATGTCCGGCCGCACAAAGGATATCCCCTCCACTGTCATGGAAAAGGATGGATAGGACAAGGGCCGCGTGATCAGCTCCACGCCCTTTGAGCTTGCCAGGATCGTGTCCTCCGACTTCGTTCCGGTGAGAGAAGGGTTCCAGGTGAAGGCCTGGTTCTCCTGGATGATGTCCTCGGTATTGAAGTGGGTCCTGTAGTCCCTGCCCGTGTACCCGATGGATCCTCCCTGATGGTGAAGCTTCCATTCCTCAGGAAAGCCTTTCTCCTGATACGCTTCAATGCCCCGCTTGAGAACCTGACGGGCAGGAGTGCCAGGCCGGGTGGCTGCCATGAAAACGCAGTCAATGAAAACATTCGCGAGGTACTTCTCTTTGAGCTCCGCCGGAAGTCTCCCGAAGTGCAGGAAGCGGGTGAGCGAAACGATGAGGCCCCACTTCCTCGCATTTACGGATACCATGAGATACCGATCCACCCTCTTTTCCGATGGAATGGGATGGCGAAACTTAGAAACCCTTTCATCTGCAGCAGCCATGAGGGTGACAGGGTCGATGCGGTCCTTCCAGAGTTCCCGGCAAAGTCTCCCCACCACTTCCGACTCTTTCTCTCCTTTTCGCGTTTCCCCCATGGTTTTTTCCAACGTCAAGGATGCTCTTTCTCCCAGCCACCGGTATCGCTCCACTTCCTCCGGGGTGAGGGAGTACCGCAGTCGAGCAATCTCCTCAGCCACGGTCACGGCACCCGGGAAGGGGACGTCGCTCCCCAGAGGTCCCTCCTTCACGATGGCCTTCATGAGGACAGCCTCTTGATCCTCGTACCAGGGATAGGTCTTGACTATGAAACCCTGGGCTTCAAGGCCCTCCTCGTGAATCATGCGAGGTCCTTCTATGTTATTCGAAATCAGGTATTTTTCGTCTTTCATGATGAGGAGGGAGGTCGCGCCCGCCTCCGTGGTGATCCCCACGAGGTTGAGACCTCCCCCCGTCATCCAGGAAAAATTCGCCTGTCTCTTGAGAAGAACTCCCGTGAAGCCTTTAGATTGAAGAAGACCCCTGATCCTTTTCTCTTTCTCCTGGATTTCCGCATCACGTCCCATGGGTTTCCCCCTCTATTGGGCAAGCACTTCCGCCCACGTGGTGACCGACCATTGGGTTTTGAACAGCTCGTCGACAGCCGATTTGGCCTTTGCCCGGAAAGACTCGGCGTTCGGGATCACGACCTGCATGCCTTTGCGCTGGAGATCCACAAGGGTGGCCGGCTCGTCTATCTTGATCTTGTTGTTGGCCCACTCCTCCGCCTCCTGACCCGCCTTCACAATGAGGTCCTGGTCCGCCTTAGCGAGCTTGTCGAAGAAAGGCTTGTGGATCAGAATTCCCGCAGTCTGCACAAGGTGGTTGGTCATGATCAAATGGCTTTGAACCTCGAAAAGCTTGAAGCCGGCGATCTGCGGCAGGTCGCCCTCCGAGGATTCGGCCTTACCTGTCTTAAGGGAATCGTAGAGTTCGGGCAGAGGAACGCCAACAGGGTCTGTACCCATGGCCTTCCAGACAGCCATCCAGGTGGGGATGGGCGGCAGGCGGAGCTTCAGGTTGTACACGTCCGCCGGGGTGTAGACCGGCTTCTTCGTCGTCATCTGCCGCAGCCCCCGGTAGATGGTCGCCAGGTACTTCAGGTCGTTCTTCTCCAGTTGGGCTCGCGCCTGCTGGCCTAGCTTGCCGTTCCAGGCACGCATGTAGTGATCGAAGTCCTTCATGACGTAGGGAGCCGTAAAGAAGTAGTATGGGGGCGCGTAGAGCTCCAGGAAATTCGTCCCGTTAGACTGCATTTCGATCTCGCCGGCCCTGTTCATCTTATTGATGTCGATTTCCGCCTTAGCGCCGGCGTCAATCCTCACCTCGATCCGGCCTCCGCTCCCTTTCTCAACCACTTGTTTGAACTTCTCCGCCGCATCCACCACAATCGTGCCCGATTTAAAGGGACTGGCAATCCGAATCGTGGTCTTCGACTCCGGTTTGACCGAAGGCGCCGTCTCTGCGCATGCGCAGAGGAAGCATGCCAGCGCAAACGCTGAGAAAACCAATCCTATTTTGGAAGCTTTCATCTCCTACCCTCCTTTCCTTTGGTTATTTCATGGCCTTGACCAGTTTTTCATAAAACTCATGATCCCCGGCAATGAGTTTGCCAAAAGCCTCAGAGCTTAGGTAATCCAGATTCACGGCCATGTCCGCCGCATTTTTCTTTAGCACGGGGTCATCCATGCCCTGCTTAAAAGCATCGTGGAGTTTCTTGATCACATCCGGAGGCGTGCCCTTGGGTGCGGCTAATCCTCGCCACATGCCCATGGCAAAAGGAATTCCCTGTTCCTTCACCGTCGCCACATCCGGAAACATGGATA
>Ga0316616_100000584_pt1 | contig 12257 bp, 17 predicted proteins | sample OWC_Aug_M1_C1_D1_FD_207660 | JGI IMG/M metagenome (GOLD analysis project Ga0316616, IMG submission 207660) | Wetland soil microbial communities from Old Woman Creek delta, Ohio, United States - OWC_Aug_M1_C1_D1_B | ecosystem: Environmental > Terrestrial > Soil > Wetlands | place: USA: Ohio... | reverse complement strand
AGGCAGTAATGGATATCGTCTGCTTCAGCAAAGAGTTCAAGCAGGAGCCCTGCAACCTTTTTATCCCCTATGTAGATATCATTCGGCCACTTGATCAGAGCCCCGAGATCAAATTCTTTTCTGATTGCACGGGCGACGGCAACCGATCCTGCCATCGTTACCATGAAAACACGATCGATGGGAATACGGGGTTTGAGCACGATAGTAATCCATACGCCTCCAATCGGTGAGACCCAGGACCGTCCAAGTCTTCCGATCCCCCCTGTCTGTTCCTCAGCAATGATTACCATGCCATGAAGAAGACCGGCATCCCCTTCACTCGCGAGCTGCTTTCCCACCCATATTGTCGATGGCGTATTTTCGAAATAGCGGATTTTTTTGCCAATGAAGCTGGTCCTGAGTTTTTTATGGACTTCATACGGCAGGAGTCGGTTGCTTTTCTTGGTAAGACGGTACCCTTCTTTTTGCGATGCAGAGATCTCATATCCCATGCAGATGAGTTCTTTGACGTGTTTCCAGACTGCCGACCGTGATATCCCCAGCCTGCTGCTGATATATTCTCCGGAGACCGGACCATCTCCCCCCTCAAGCACCTCAAGGACCTTGAATGCCGCGTTGTTCATTCTCATTACCTTTTTGCATTGATCTGTTCAGACGGGAGTGGGCAGGGATCCTTCCCGCATACCTGTTCGAGAATAAGGGACTGATGCTCCATCAGGGTTGCAAGGTCAAATATCCCGGTGATGTCAACGACTCCGATCGCGACGATTGCATCACCGCTACTGTCACGGATCGGGCTTACCACAACCGGGACGCCCTTATACGCTCCAGACTTCGGGGTAACTTTTAAGACTTTATTCTCTTGCAGAACCAGTTCAAGCACAGGCCCGGTGTATTCCATGTCCACGACAGTGCCCGATTCGATTCGGATACCAGGCTTTTGCCTTGATCGAGCAGTAATCGGGAGGCGGTTGAGCATTTCATGCAAAGCCATTCCCACAGGAAGAAGGTCACTGGCAGTGGACATGGAAGAGATGATGAAGCGGTTCATGGGTAACTCTCTCAATTAATCCACGCTTCCAGTCAAAATAATGTTTCCTCCGGTGCTGAACAAAATTTTTTTAGAAACACCCCTGAAGGATATTCATGCACAGTAGTGGCCACAATCTCACCCCGGCCAACCCTTTGTGCTATCATAACAGGATTTCCACATGAAGATGCAACAACGCAGCCATCGTGTTCGGTAAAATACCCGTCACATTCGATAGCACTGGTGTCATATCCCTCGAGGAGGACAGAAGCGTAGTGGCTGGTATCAATTTCAAGATTCCTGCATCCATAATCATGGTGATATCGAATCTTTAGCGGGAGCCAGTCATACGCGTCTTCACGTTCGGATGATGCTCCAAAAACGAGCAGATGCCCGCCAAGAGAGACGAACCGCTGGATTCTAGACGATGACGCTTTCAGTGCAGGAAGCAGGCACGAATATCCTTGATTTGCAAAACCGGTTGGAATAATCAGCGCTACAAACCGTCCCCTGTAAAACGGCGCCGCAATCATGTGAGGAGTAATATGCTCGCATGGCACCCCGCTCTCTTCAATGTAACGGGAGAAGAGCAGCTTTGAATCCCATAAGAGACCTGCCCTGTATATCAACCTTTTATCACACCCAGCGGAACAAACCTCGCAATCAATCGTGAAATCCCGGCCGAATCGACAACCCTCACCACTTCATCGCTTGGCTTGTAAACTCCTGGTGCTTCATCGGCAATAGCACCATCATGCGGCGCACGGACAATGATCCCCTCTGCAGCCAGAGATTCTTTCACTTCCTGCCCTGAAAGCGCTTTCTTGGCCTTTGTCCGGCTCATTATCCTCCCTGATCCATGACACGTTGATCCAAAGGTTCTCACCATTGCTTCCTGTGTCCCATGAAGGAGAAACGATGATGTCCCCATACTACCTGGGATGATTACAGGTTGTCCCAAAGATACATATTCCCTCGGCAGGTCAGGAGCGCCGGGGCCGAATGCACGGGTTGCACCCTTCCTGTGCACACATACTATCATCCGCCTGCCATCAACGATATGCTCCTCCATTTTGGCTACGTTGTGGGCAACATCGTAGACAAGGGTCATCTCCTCATACGGGATATCGAACATCTCGGAGAATACCTGTCGGACCATATGCATAATCACCTGCCGGTTCGCCCATGCATAGTTTGCTGAAGCAGCCATAGCACCAAAATATGCCTTTCCTTCCGGAGATAGAATGGGCGCACAGGCAAGCTGCCTGTCAGGAAGGATTATCCCGTATTTTTTCGTTGCCCCCTCAAGAACTCTCAGGTGTTCCGTGCAGACCTGGTGTCCCAGTCCACGTGACCCGCAATGGATCATGATGCAAATCTGGCCGGGAAAGAGCCCACACGAGCCAGCCGCCTTCTCATGAAATATCTCCCTGACTGCCTGTATTTCCAGGAAGTGATTGCCTGCGCCAAGAGTCCCACTCTGAGGCATGCCACGCTGGCGGGCCTTTGCAGAAACAGCTCCGGGATCCGCACCACCCATTGCTCCCTGCTCCTCGCAGTGGAGCAGATCGCTCTCCATGCCAAAACCCTGACGGACTGCCCATCTGGCACCTCCGGTTAGCATGCTTTCAAGTTCCTTATAAGAGAGCCGCAGCGTACTTTTTGCTCCCACTCCTGTTGGGACAGCGTTGAAGAGACGTTCAATCAATTCCCTTTTCTTTTTGAGATCCTTTTCTTGGAGGGGAGTCGTGAGAATCCTGACGCCGCAGTTGATATCGAATCCAACACCCCCTGGAGAGATGACCCCATCTTCAATTGAAAATGCGGCTACACCACCAATAGGAAAACCATACCCCCAATGGATATCCGGCATGGCAAGGGAATTTTTTATAATTCCCGGCATCGTCGCAACGTTTGCGAGCTGCTGAACAGCACCATCCTCAAGGGTTTTGGCTAGCTCATCTGACAGGAAAAACCTTCCCGGCACTCGCATGCCGGGGACGGTCCCGATTGGTACCTCCCATTCAAACGGGGCGAGACGCTTTATTCCAGGAAGCATGGCTCTTCACACATCAAAGATGACCTCAAGTATATAAGAATCCCGTTCACGGCCGATTGAAAGATCCGAATAGGAGATCCCCTTCACCTCCCTGCCACCGAGATGTTTCATCTTGGAAAAAGGTTCACCGGTGAGATCGGCGATGAGATTATTACCTGCAATACGGACCTCAGCTCCTGAAAATACCAGGTCCTCAACCTCGGAAATAAAAAGAATTTCTGATAGAAATTCCTGAATGAGGGATATTATATCATCGGCATCCATCTCAACATGGCGTCGAATATTTCCCGGGCTGATACTCCCATACATTATCGTCATGAGTGCTTGGGCAGCTTCTGAAAATAGTTCTTCGAGCGTTGCTGCCTCGACACGTATCCTGATATCCGCGGTATGTTCCAATTCTTCAAAGCTCATAAGGGCAATTAGATTCTTCCTCAATCTCATCAACAAAATAAGGGATCAGTCCCATATGCACAGTCGAGAGATACCGTGCCTGATGGATTGAGACAAAGATAGTGTAAGCCCCCGCAGGAATTTGAATATCCGTGGGTTTCGGGGGTTTTATACTGACCGGCAGGAGGATCGGACCACCGCAGGAAGTAGAAATGCGAAAATCGCATTTCCGCTTCGTGATAAAGGCTATCACCTCATCGGTAATTCTGATATCTCCAACTGAACAATGATTACTTTCTCGTGCGTGCATGCTATGCTCACATCATGAGCAGCCAATCATCAAAAAAGTGTGCCCTTCTCTTCAGGTTACAATCCTCTTAACCATCCCTGCATATTTTTCCTTGAGTGAATACACGCTGCAGGATCCCTCGCGATTTTTGGTTACATGGAGTATTCCAATCTTCGAGGCAATAATTCCCACCATAGCTGCAATCGAGTGGTAACTTATAGAGAATTTCCTGGCGAGGATCTCAAAAATTTCAGCAATAGTCAGACATTTCAAGCGAAGGAAAAGCTGGAGGAGGGCACGTCTGACACCGGTCCTGTCTCGTGAAAGATAGTTTTTAAGTCTGGTCTCAACGACCCCTTTGATCTCGTGCGGAGATCTCATACTGAGCTAATACCACCAAGTTTATATAATATTTTTGCTTTTTCCTTGCCTCATTTTTCTGCTCCATTATCGATATTCCTTTCAATTATTGCATCAGGTTGATGAGTTCCGAATACCTGGTATCTAAAGCCTTTTAATCGTGCATTACGAACCTTATTGATATGGGATTTATCAATTACGATGTGAACCGCTACACCCCGAAGCAGATGGTGGCAATCCCTCTGGTTCTCCTGATACTATCCCTTGCGGTGCTCGGCTATACTATGGCAACTACAGGTATGCCGGTAACACCGGGAATGGATTTTTCCGGGGGGACGGCTGTCACGGTATTTACTCCTGACAGCCCTGACAGCCTCAGTGCCACTTTTTCTGGATATCCTCTGATCAGTATCGGCGAAGGGGTCAGCGATGGGAAATACATAAAATTCGGACCCATGGATGATGATTCACTCCAGTCCCTCGCAGCTCTGATCAACGAGCGATATCCCGATGCAAAAATCGATCAAATCGGTGCTTCTTTCGGTGAAACCCTCCAGGAGCAGGCTGCCTTTGCCCTTGTATTGTCTTTCATTGGCATGGCAATTGTGGTTTTCCTGGCTTTCCGGACCTTTGTTCCAGCAGCAGCGGTCGTTCTCTCAGCCTTTGCGGATATTGCAATGACTGCGGCTGTTATGACCATTATCGGGATAGAGCTGACACTTCCTACCACTGCTGCACTCCTTATGCTGATTGGGTACTCTGTGGATAGCGATATTCTCCTGACGATGCGGGTACTGAAGCGGCAGGGAAAGCTTGATGAGAAACTTGCCGGTGCTTTCAGGACCGGCATCATCATGACCACCACCACCCTAGCTGCCGTCGCCGCAATGTGGGCGGTCTCCTATTTCGGAAATATCCCGGTGATCCCGGAAATCTCCGCTGTCCTGTTTATCGGCCTCCTCATTGACATGATGAACACCTGGCTGACAAATGCAGGCATCATCAAGTGGTACATGATAGGGAAGGATGGCTCTGTGAAGGATAGGGTAGATACTTCCAAGGGGAAGGATGGCTCTGTCAAGGGGAAGGGGTCGAAATGAATACCAAGAAACTGATCGATCTCCTGAAGACATGGCAGGTTGCCCTCCTTATCATCCTCCTCATAGCGTCAGTGTTCCTGATATACCCCCATATCGAAGATGAAGAATTCACAACTAATCTCCAGTACGGGCTTGATCTCTCCGATGGTACCTGGCTTCAAATGGAATTCCAGGCTGAGGTTGTGGGTTTTGAAACAGAAAGGACGCCCGGAGAATTCTTGACCGAGCTCCAGAAAAGGCTGGACGCAGAGATCTACCTTATTGATGATGATAAAGTAGAGATCAGGAAATTCTTCACCCGCGAACAGCTTGAAGCTACCTTTTCAGAATCTGGTGGAAGACTGACCAGTTATGAACAGGGTGTCTCCAAGGAGACGGCTGAACAGGTGAAGAAAATCCTCGAAGACAAGCTCAATGCTCTCGGCACGAAGGACGCAAAAGTCAACCCTCTCACCGGACTATCCGGGATCTCACAATATGTAAGGGTTGAGCTAGCGGGCGTGAGTTTAAGCCAGGCCAAAGAAATTGTTGGAAAACAGGGCAGGTTCGAGATACGGGTGCACACCATAGGAAATGCAACTGAGCACATCCTGTACGGTGATGCCATCAATACTGTCGGAGTTCCGACACAACAACCACCAGGAGGCAGCGCATGGGGCGTTTCCTTCACACTGACCGAAGAAGGTGCTGCGCAGTTCAAGGATGGTGTGAACCAGTATGGGGCAACCACGGCCCCGGACCAGCATTATCTTGATATGCTGCTCGATGGAAACGTTGTGTATTCTGCCCCCCTCTCAACGGATCTTGCAGCACAGCTCAGGGTTGAACCAATCCGTGAACTCTACGCTTCAACTGGATCGGGAGAGGGTGGTCTCAGTGATGCAAAAAATCTCGAGATTCATCTCAGGGCAGGGGCTTTACCAGTCGAAGTGAAAGTGGCGGGTTCGGGTTATGTGCCTGCAGCACTTTCAGATTATTTCAAGACCATGGCTGTCGTCGCGTTCGTTGTTGCAGCGATAGCTGTTGGTATTGTTATTTACTTCCGTTACCGGGAGCCTGCAATTGTGCTCCCCATGATAGGCATCAATATATCCGAGATAGTAATCCTTCTCGGAATCGCTGCGTTAATTCAGCAACAGCTGGACCTGGCTGCAATCGCAGGTCTGATTGCAGTACTTGGTACTGGTGTTGACCAGCTGGTCATCATCACCGATGAGATCCTCCATGAAGGGAAGGTCCCTTCGCCGAATATCTACCAAAAACGCCTTACAAGGGCTGTAGGCATCATCATGGTTTCAGCTGCCACGGTAATTATCGCCATGCTTCCACTCGCATTGATGGACCTCTCAACCCTCCGTGGATTTGCCATCATCACCATACTGGGGGTTCTGATCGGCGTACTCATCACGAGGCCGGCATATGGCAAAATTATCATGGCGATCCTCTCCAAATAACCTGATAACAATCTTTATCTTCTTTTTCCACCGACCACTCTGGAGGTAATGCAGATGGGAAAACCAGTAGTGCTGGACTTTTTTGCAGAGTGGTGCGGCCCCTGTAAAAGACAGGGACCTTATCTCGAAGAACTCAAGCAGAATATGGGAGAGAAGATCGAGATTAGGAAGATCGATGTGGATCAGAACATGGATCTTGCCAATAAATATGGGATAAGGGTCGTTCCAACCCTTATTATTGAAAAGGATGGGAAAGTAGTGAGGACGCTGGAAGGGGTCACCAGTTCGGACTCATTGGAATCAATGCTCCTGCCGCTGGTGGATTAAGTGAAAATTGGTATCGTTGGCGGTACTGGAGATATTGGTGAAGGTATCGCGATGCGCCTCTCCCCAAGCCATAATGTGGTGATAGGTTCCCGTGAGGCGGATAAAGCAGTGGAAGCAAGTGATGCATGCTATGCAACTATCACAAAACTTGGCCTGCCCTGTTCTGTGAGCGGCTTTTCCAATCAGGAAGCAATTGATCGTTCGGATATAATCATTCTCGCAATTCCCTTCAAGCATGTTGAGCCGACCCTCGCTTCTCTTCATGGATTTGAAAATAAGATTGTGATATCCCCTGTCAATCCTATGGAAAAACGAGACTTTTTCGTCTTTACTCCTCCCCCTGAGGGATCAGCTGCACTCCTTATCAGACGACTCCTTCCCCCTGAAACAAGACTCTGTTCGGCATTTAACACGGTTGCTGCAAACAAATGGAAAGCTCTGACTGAAACACTCGACCTTGCTGTGCCGGTATGTGGTGACGACCCCCGGACAAAGGCGATAGTTCTTGATCTTGTCAGAAGTATACCGGGTGTTAAAGCCTACGATGCCGGACCCCTTGCGGTCTCCTCCATGGTGGAGTGCCTTACTCCGCTTCTCCTGAACATCGCACGGTTTAATAAAATGAAAGACGTCGGAGTCCAGTTCAAATAACACTAAATCTTTTACGATGAGAGATGCAGGAGAGATCAAGGAGGATTTCTGCCGTATTGGACACAGGCTTTTTGCTGAGGCGTTAACTGGTGCGAATTTTGGAAACCTTAGTATTCGCGTAGGAGATGGATTTTATATTACCCGGAGGGGATCATACCTGGATACTCCTGGGGAACCGGTATATGTGCCTCTTGAGGGGGCCTCTCCCCCCCAGGCTTCAAGCGAATACCGCGTCCACAGGCAGATTTACAAAAAGACCCCTCACCTTGCTGTCGTCCATGCCCATCCACCGTTTGCAATCGCTCTCTCAATCTTGTATGATGGCATATCACCGGTCGATTCAGAAGGACTCATGTTCTGTCCTTTCATACCCGTTGTAAATGGGTCCCCAGGCAGTGAGGAGTTGGCACTGAATGTCTCACAGGGACTTCTCTCCTCATCGGTAGCGATTGGAAGATGCCATGGAACTTTTGCCGGCGGAAAAGATCTTGATGAGGCGTATATTCGTACCTCCATCGCAGAACACAGCTGCCGGATCCTGACTCTTCTCAGAAAATAAATCCTTGATGCATTGAAAGCCCATTGATAATTCAGGAATTCAAAAATGCCATGAGCCGGGCTTTTCCCCAGCTGTGTGGGTTTAATACCGGAGCAATTACAGAAAGATGTACATATAGTATCGAGGTTGCATATGGGTTCACTCGAGGACAAAGTTGCCCGTCTTTCACCCGAACAACGAAGCGAGGCTGAGATGTTCATCGACTTCCTGCTCACGAAAGGTGGATCTGCCTCGCCTGGCCCTGCCCACGATCCTCTCCTGCCGTCTAACCATTCCTCCCCTGTCCCTCCACCCATAATCATGGCTGAAGAGATTCATGCACGCCCGATTATAACCCGTTCAAACGACAATCTCCCTTCGTTGGGAGACCTTCAGACTCCTGATATGCATGGAAAAGATGAGCGCGTATCTCAAACCCATCGATCTAAACAAAAAGACCCTGGCCTGTTGCTTGACTGGATCGATTAAAAGGGATGATGCGCTCCATACATCCGGGCGACCTCCGGTCACCTCTTCTTTATCGGATTCGATCAAAAGAGATGGACTCGACGGGATTCGAACCCGTGGCCTTCACGTTGCAAACGTGACGATCTACCCCTGATCTACGAGCCCTGGCACTTCTATAACTTCAGTGTGGATTCCATATAGGTATTGCGAATCTGCATAAGGGAGACCCGGCTCAATATGTAACATTTGGAAAAATTCTCTAACACGTCCGAGGAGAATAAGGGATGGACTTGGCGGGATTTGAACCCGCGGCCTTTACGTTGCGAACGTAACGATCTACCCCTGATCTACAAGCCCGCATGCGGTAACTAATTTTCCAGCCAGTTGGATATAGTTGTTACGTTCAACAACATTGGTTCTCACCGATGCCTTTTACCATAATCACGTAAGTATGGCCTTTTTTTGAGCATTCTGTTGAAAATTGACGGGAAAAAGTATAATCAGAGAATAATCTCGATATCGAGTTTCTCTGCAAGTTCCTTGTATCTGTTTCTGATGGTTACCTCGGTCACACCGGCTACCTCAGCGACCTCACGCTGGGTTCTCCGTTCCCCGCCGAGAATTGATGAGATATAAATTGCTGCGGCTGCTACCCCTGTGGGTCCCCGACCACTGGTAAGCTCTCTCTCCCCAGCCTGGCGGAGTATCTCCACCGCCCGGCTCTGAACCTCTCCTTTCAGGTTAAGTCCGGAGCAGAACCGGGGAACATAGTCAATCGGAGACGTGGGAAGGAGTTTGAGCCCGAGTTCCCGTGAGATGAACCGATAGGTCCGCCCGATTTCTTTGCGTGATACCCGGGAGACCTCTGCAATCTCATCAAGAGTCCGCGGAACATTGCACTGCCGGCATGCTGCATAAAGCGCCGCTGCAGCCACTCCTTCGATGCTCCTTCCACGGATGAGGTTCTTGTCCACGGCATCACGATATACAACTGCCGCTGTCTCACGAACGTTACGTGGTAAACCCAGGGCAGATGCCATCCGATCAAGTTCGGAAAGCGCGAATGCCAGGTTCCGTTCAGTGGCGTTACTGACCCGGATACGACGCTGCCACTTTCGCAGTCGATAGAGCTGGGCGCGGTTCTTGCTGGAGATGGCTCGTCCATACGAGTCACGGTTCCTCCAGTCTATCATTGTAGAAAGCCCCTTGTCGTGGATGGTAAAGGTCATTGGCGCTCCAACCCTCGACCGTTTCATCCTCTGATCATGGTCAAATGCACGCCATTCCGGACCGCGGTCAATGAAATCCTCATCGATGACAAGACCACAGTTCTGACAGACCAGCTCAGCACGTTCATAGTCATGGACCAGCTGTCGCCCCCCACACTCAGGGCAAACGGTCTCGGTATGGTCTTCGGCCTTTTTTTCGTGTTCCTTGACGCGTTCTTTGAGCCGGTTTTTGAGTGCTTCCCGCTCATTTTGAAGAATTTTTAATTTCTCTACTTCCTGCATGGTGATGACTCCTACCTGGATATGAACAGCTTCTCCCCTGCAGCAATCCGGCAATCGTTATTGCAATGGACAGCTGCGTAAGGTGCGGCTACACTCCCGAATACCTCCACCACTTTCCCAACGGATTTCAATCTTTTGTTGATAACATCTGCGTACAACTTGGGGAGCTGGGCCGGATCACACCTCATTACAATGATGCGCGTCCCTACCGTATGCATCGCAGTTCCAATCGTTTTCAAGATAAAACTCCGTGCACCTGCCCCGGATATCAGGCAGGTGAAATGGTTTCGTAATCTATATATATAGACTTCTCCAGTATATTAAATTATTGTAAAGATATAAATATCAATTTCATCGTAAAACGAGAGAATCGATATTTAAATCCATGACGCGGGCGCACTCTTCTTTTGTAAGACCGGCACCTCTTGCAACATCAAATTTCGCGCGCTTATCCAGGAGATCGCGAGGAGCATGCGCGTCCGAGTTCACCACCATGAGGCATTCTGCATCCCGGGCAACAGAAACAACATGCCCGTTGGTCCGGTTATGGCCACCCCTTGACGTAATCTCAAGTGCAATCCTGCGATCATGTGCCTCATAGGCATCCTCACTCGTGATAAAACCAGGGTGAGCAAGCACGTTCACATCGCTGCAGGTGCATGCGGCATGATTGGTCCCCGCTGCAACGGGTTCGACCGGGGACTCTCCGTGTACTATAACAAGATCGGCCCCTGAGTTTCTCGCTTCTCTGGCGCTTCCCGCAATCAGTGGAGGGGGAATATGGGTCAGTTCGACTCCACAGAGAAGTCTGACACCATAATATTCTGCAGAGATTTTTAAGCGAATGACTGACTCAAGAAGGAATTTCAAGTTTGTGCTGTCAGCATGATCCGTGATAGCAACAGTTGAGTACCCAAGGACGGCCATTCGTCGCACTAATTCTATTGGTATCATCTCACCATCGGTGAGAGTGGTGTGGGTATGCAGATCATAGAGCCCGCTCATCTTTTGACCTCAAGAAAACCAGCAACTTTTTTCAGAAGCTGCTCCTTACCTTGTCCCCATGTGACCACAATGCGACCTTCCCGTTTCCACCAGAAAGACGGATGACTTTTCTGTTCTGTCCGGTAACGAACCCCGCATCGCTTCACAGCACGCTCGATATCTGCAAGGGAGGGATCCTTTACAGCACGCGAGCGGGTGATCCTCCTTCCCTGACTCCTCATGAGGTTTGCATTGAAATAACAGGGATAGAGAATCCGTTCTCCTTTCATCTCCTCTTTCATTACACTATGGTGAGCTGATGGAACCTATAAACACTGCAGCAGCTATAGTATATTCATGCACCATGTCGACGTCAGACTAGAAAAGGACATATTCGACGTCAATAACCGAATTGCCGAAAATAATGCAGCCCGTTTCAGGGCGCATGGAATTCGAGCAATCGATCTTCTTGGGGCTATTGGTTCAGGAAAGACCGCCCTCATCGAGCGGATAGTACCTGTGCTCTCTGAACGTGGGCTTAAAAGCGGGGCGATTGCAGGTGATGTGTACGGCGAAGATGACTACTTGAGGATAAAAGCACTTGGCATCCCAGTTGAAAACGCCAACACAGGCAAAGAGTGTCACCTTGATGCCCATCTGGTGGAACATGCATCCGAACACCTTCCTCTTGACCAGATCGATGTACTGTTCATCGAGAACGTGGGAAACATGGTCTGTCCCACCGATTTTCTGCTCGGAGCAGAAATCCGGATCGTCATCGTAAGTTCTACAGAGGGGGATGATGTGGTGAATAAGCACCCCATGATGTTCAGGGGTTGTGATATCGGTATAATCAATAAAGTGGACCTGGCCCCCCTGGTAGGTGCCGACCTCAATCGGATGGAGGCTGACATGCAACGGTACAATCCAGGGATGCAGGTATTTCGAACCAATCTCAAAACAGGAGAAGGCCTGGCAGGCGTGGTTGCTGCGCTCCTGGGTTGAACCAAGCAGAGTAATTAAATAACATGCGGGGTTATATGTATAGCACTTGTCTGGGGGATTTCCCTGGATGCTGATGATGCAAAATTCT
>Ga0316616_100000581_pt1 | contig 12265 bp, 11 predicted proteins | sample OWC_Aug_M1_C1_D1_FD_207660 | JGI IMG/M metagenome (GOLD analysis project Ga0316616, IMG submission 207660) | Wetland soil microbial communities from Old Woman Creek delta, Ohio, United States - OWC_Aug_M1_C1_D1_B | ecosystem: Environmental > Terrestrial > Soil > Wetlands | place: USA: Ohio... | reverse complement strand
CTGGCTACTGGCTACTGGCTACTGGCTACTGGCTACTGGCTACTGGCTACTGGCTACTGGCTACTGGCTACTGGCTACTGGCTACTGAGAACCGCTAGGTTCTGTACTCCGCGTTGATCGCCACGTACTCCTCGCTCAGGTCGCACGTCCAGACGGTGGCGGAATGAGGGCCGCCGGCGCCGAGGTCGACCTCGATGTCGATGTCGGATCCCGCGAGGTACGCGGCCGCCTCCGGGGCCCGTTCGTCGAACGGCACGCCGTCCTTGAACAGCACGACGGGACCGACCCGTACCGTCGCGTGATCGACGTCGAACGGCACGCCCGCGCGCCCGGCCGCGGCCAGCAGACGTCCCCAGTTCGGGTCGCCTCCGTGGATGGCGGTCTTCACGAGCAGGGAGTTCGCCATCGTCCGGGCGGCGCGCCGCGCGTCGGCTGCCGACGCGGCCCCCGCGGCGGCCATCGACACCAGCTTGGTTACCCCTTCGCCGCCCCGCACGATGGCGCGGGCCAGCGTGCCGCACACCTCGCACAGGGCCGCGACCAGCGCGGGATAGGCCACGGGATCCACCTCCACGCCCGATGCGCCGCTTGCCAGCAGGAACACGGCGTCGTTGGTGGAGGTGTCGCCGTCGATGGTGATCGCGTTGAACGTGACGTCCACCGCTTCGCGAAGCGCGCGCTGGAGCACGGGCGAGGACGCCGCGGCGTCGGTGGTGACGAACGCGAGCATGGTGGCCATGTGCGGCTCGATCATCCCCGCGCCCTTGGCCATCCCGCCGACACGGAAGGTGCCCGAAGCCGTCCGCACGGACACGGCCGCGGACTTGGGCTCACGGTCCGTGGTCATGATGGCCCGCGCCGCATCGCCGCCGGCGGCGCGCGCGAGCACCGCCGCGGCGGCGACCGCCCCCTTCCGGAGCCTGTCGAGGTCCAGTTGGACGCCGATGACGCCGGTCGAGGCGACCAGGACCTGCTCGGCCGCGCACCCGGTGATCGACGCCACGAAGTCCGCGGCGCTTTTCGCGACGGCCATGCCCTCGGGGCCGGTACACGCGTTGGCGCAGCCGCTGTTGACGACAATGGCGCGGGCGCGGCCGCCGCTGCGAGCAAGGTGCTCGCGGGAAACGAGCACCGGGGCGGCCTGGGCCCTGTTCGTCGTGAACACGGCCGCGGCCGGCACCGTCTCGTCCGCCACGAGGAGCGCGAGGTCGAGGGCGCCGGTCTTCTTGATGCCGCAGGCCACGCCCGCCGCGCGGAAGCCCGCCGGGGCCGTGACGCCCCCGGCAATCGGCTCGATGGCCACGCCGTCCGGACGGGCAGGCGTCACGACAGATGCCCCTGCGCGGGTGATGGAGTCACCGGCCGGCCGAGCCGTGTGTCGACGACGGCGTACTGGCCGCACTTCTGGAACTGGCTGCAGCTCCAGCAGTCGGCCGCGATTTTCTCGGGGAGCCACGTGTGCGGGACGATGGAGAAACCGAACCGCACGAAGACGCGCGGGTCGTGCGTGAAGGCGCACAGCGTGCGGTATCGGCCGGCCCTCGCGCGGCGGCGCAGTTCGTCGACGATGACGCGGCCCAGCTTGCGTCCCCTGGCCTGCTCGCGCACGACGAGCGACCGGACCTCCGCGACGCTGGCGTTGAGCGGCGCCAGTTCGCCGCACGCCAGCACGACCCCGCCGCCGTCCACCACGACCGTGAAGCGCGAGGCGCGCGCCGTGACGTCGGCAAGCGATCGCGGCAGCAGGTGACCCGACTGCAGGTTGTCCAGGATGAGCTGGTGGATGGCCGGCGCGTCGGCCGCGGCGGCCTCGCGCACGACGGGGCCCGCCTCCGCGTCTTGGGCCACGGTGCGCGCGGCGCCGGGAACGAGCATCGGGACGGTGACGGGTCCGGCAATCATGCGGCACGCTCCTGCACGCCCTCGGTGAGTATCGCGTCCAACTCCGCGAGGGCGATATCGACCTCCGCGGCGGTGATGACAAACGGCGGAAGCAGGCGGATCACGGTGGTGGCGGTCCGGTTGATGAGCACGCGCCGGCGCAGCCCGGCCTGCACGAAGGGCGCGGCATCCACGTGCAGGTCGATGCCCCACATCAGCCCCGCGCCGCGGACCTCGCGGATGACGCCGTGCGTCCCGGCGAGTTCCGACAGGCCTGAGGCGAACCGCTCGCCGACCTGCTGCACGTGTTCCTGCAGGCCTCCGGACGTCAACGCCTCGAGGAACACGAGCGCCGCCCGGCACGCCAGGAGATTCCCTCCGTACGTCGACCCGTGGTCGCCGGCCGACACGGAGGCGGCCACGCGTTCGGTGAGCAGCGCCGCGCCGACGGGCATCCCCGCCCCGAGCGCCTTGCCGACGGCGGCGAGATCGGGCTGGAGGCCCAGGCGCTGGTAGCCGAACGCCTGACCCGTGCGCCCGAGCCCGCACTGGACCTCGTCGGCGATCAGCAGCGCGCCGGTGCGCTGCTGCGCCTCGCGGACGGCGGACGCGAACGCCGGGCTCAGCGGCCGGACGCCGCCCTCACCCTGGACGGCCTCGATGACGATGGCCGCCGTGCGACCGGAGACCGCGTCCGCGAGCGCGGCAGGATCGCCGGCCGGGACCCACATGACATCCTGCAGCAGCGGCGCAAACGGCGCGCGGTAGTGGTCGTCCCACGTCACCGACAGCGATCCCATCGTCCGGCCGTGGAAGGCGTGTTCGAGGGCCACCAGTCCCGTGCGCGCCGAGTCGCCGGCGGCGTGCCAGTAGCGGCGCGCGAACTTGAGGCAGCCTTCCATGGCTTCCGTTCCGCTGTTGCAGAGGAACGCGCGTGGCAGGCCCGACAGCGACGCGAGGCGCGAGGCCACCTGGCCCTGCAGGCCGTGGTAGTAGAGGTTCGACGTGTGGACGAGCGTGTGCGCCTGTTCCGCGAGCGCCGCCGCAAGGGCAGGATTGGCGTGACCGAGCGACGCCACGCCGACGCCGGAGATCAGATCGAGATAGCGCACGCCGCCCTCGTCGAACAGGTACACGCCGTCGCCGCGCGTGAACACCACGGGCGCGCGCATGTAGGTCTGCACGACGTGACGGCGTTCGAGCGTCGGGACGTCCATCACACCACCCTCGTCATCGCCGCCGCCGCGGCATCCCCGGCCAGCGCCGCCCTCAGCCGGGCTGCGTCGCGTCCGTCGACGATGGTCACGTCGATCACGCCGCCCGCGAGGGCGGCCCGGCAGGCCTGCAGCTTGGCGAGCATGCCGCGGTTGACCGTGCCGGCCGCGGCCAGTTCGCGCTCGGCCTGCGGGCCGAGTTCGGCAATGGTCTTCCCGCCGCCGTCGAGCACGCCGGGCGTGGTCCCGGCGATGAGGAGGCGGGACGCCTTCAGGCGCACCGCGAGCGCGGCGGCCATGGTGTCTGCGTTCACGTTGTAGAGCGTGCCGTCCGTGCCCGCGCCGATCGTGGCCACGACCGGCACGTAGCCCCCGGCGACGAGGTGCGACACGAGGTGCGGCACGCCGTCGTGAACCGGCCGGCCGACGAGCCCGAGGGGCACGGTGTCGCCGGCGGCGCTTCGAAGCGGCGGCATCGGATCGACAGGCCCCACGCCGATGTCGGCGCCGGTCAGGCCGACGGAGCGGCCGCCTGCGGCGTTGATCGCCGCGACGAAACGGGTATTGACGGCCCCGGCCAGCACGGACACGACGATGTCGAGCGTCGGCTGATCGGTGACGCGAATCCCGTCCACCTGCTGCCTCGGAATGCCCGCCTTCGCAAGCGCCGCATCGATTTCGCGCCCGCCGCCGTGCACCACCGCGATGGGCATCGCGGCCGCCGCCCGGGCAATCTCGCCGGCCACCGCCCGCGTGCGCGAGGCGTCCTCGAGCAACTCTCCCCCGAGCTTGAGCACGACGGGCCGCCTCGTCACAGCAACCCCGCGCGCTCGTCGAGGCCGCACATCAGATTGAAGTTCTGGACGGCCTGGCTCGCGGCACCCTTCAGGAGGTTGTCGAGGCAGGCGACCATGACCAGGCGGGCCGTGGAGTCGTCGACGCGCCAGCCGATGTCGCAGAAGGGCGTGTAGGCCGCGTGCTTGATCTCCGGAAGCCCGTCGTCCCAGAGGCGCACGAAGGGCGAACCCGCATGGGCGGCATGAAGCGCCGCGCCGACGGCGGAGGCCGTGGTGCCGGTCGTGACGCGCCCGTAGATGGTCTCCAGGATGCCGCGGTTGAGCGGGACCAGGTGGGGCACGAAGGTGACGGCGCGGCCGAGTTCCTGCTCCATTTCCGCGGCGTGGCGATGGTTGAAGATGCCGTATGCCGCCGCGCTGCCGTGGTTCTCCGAGAAATGGGTCCGGTCGGTCGCCGACTTGCCCGCGCCGGACACGCCTGACTTCGCGTCGATGACGACGTCACCCGCCAGCAGGCCGGCGTCGGCAAGCGGCTGCAGCGAGAGCAGCGCCGCCGTCGGGTAGCAGCCCGGACACGAGACCAGCCTGGCGGCGGGCAGTCCGGCGCGGCTCCGCTCGGGAAGCGCATAGAGCACGCCGGCCGGGAGCACGGTGGTTTCGGGGTACCAGCGCTTGCGGAGCGCGCCGTCGCGCAGGCGGAACGCGCCCGACAGGTCGATCACCCGCACGCCGCGCTCGACCAGCGAGGTGGCGATGCCCGCCGCCGACGCTTCAGGCAATCCCAGGAACACCACCTCGTTCTCGCGCGCCAGCGCGTCGACGTCGAGCGGCTGCACCGCGCCGTCCCAGATCCGGGTCAGTGCGGGCAGGCGCCTCGTGTCGCCGCCCGACGACATCGCTGCCGTCAGGCTGACCGCGGGGTGTCGGGCCAGGATACGGACCAGTTCCTGGCCGGCGTACCCGGAGGCCCCGGCGACGGCGACACGAATCGGTGCAACTGCAGGCGCGCGTGTAGGCATGGCCAAGAGTGTATAAGTATGCATTCAAACTCATATCTAGTCAAGCCGGGACGCAAGGGGAGAGGGCGCCGGATTGCGTATGTATGCATAACTATGTATACTCACTCATCCGGACACATGCCATGAAACGACGCAGACAAGCAGCCATCCTCGACCTGGTGGACCGCGTGTCCCTGTCGAGCCAGGAAGACCTGCGGCGGCGGCTGAACGACCTCGGCTTCTCGGTGACCCAGGCCACTCTCTCGCGCGATCTCAGGGACCTCGGACTCGTGAAGGCCAGCGGCGACGGGGCGTACCACCGGCCCGGCGTCGAGAGCGCCGCACCGGAAGTGGCGGTCGCGAGGCTGCAGCACGCCGTCGCGGAGTTCCTGACGGGCGTCGATCGGGCGCAGCAGCTCGTCGTGCTCAAGACCGGCATGGCCCAGGCGCAGCCCCTCGCGAGCGCCGTCGACGCCGCCAGGCTCGATGGCATCGTCGGGACGATCGGGGGAGAGGACACGGTGCTCGTCATCTGCCGCGACGCCGCGGCGGCGGCAGCCGTCGCCGGCCGGTTCGACAGGATGGCGAAACGCTAGGCACGAGGGGCGAGAGGCAAGGCCCCGGGTCTTCGCACATGGAGCCCCGGGCCTTCAGGCCCGGGGAAGAGGGAGTGACGAGACAAGCACAATGAACAGGATCGTCCTTGCGTACTCTGGCGGTCTGGACACGTCGGTGGCGGTGCCGTGGCTGGCGGAGGCGCACGGCGCCGAGGTCGTCTGCGTGACCCTCGACCTCGGGCAGGGAAGCGAGCTCGCGTCGGTGCGCGAGCGGGCGCTCGCGGCCGGTGCCGTCCGCGCGCACGTGCTCGATGCCCGCGAGGAGTTTGCCGAACAGCACATCCTGCCCGCCCTGCGGGCCGGGGCGATCTACGAGGGCGGCTACCCGCTCGCCACGGCGCTGGGCCGGCCGCTCATCGCCAGGAAGCTGGTGGAGATCGCCGGCATCGAGGGCACGGATACCATCGCCCACGGCTGCACCGGCAAGGGCAACGACCAGGTGCGCCTCGAAGTGTCGGCCCGCGCGCTCATGCCGGGCGTGCGCATCCTCGCCCCGGCGCGCGAGTGGGGCATGACGCGCCTCGACGAGATCGAGTACGCCCGCGCGCGCGGCATTTCCGTCCCGGTCACGGCGGCCAACCCCTTCAGCACCGACGCGAACCTCTGGGGCCGGTCAATCCAGTGCGGCGTGCTCGAGGACCCGTGGGTCGAGCCGCCCGCCGGCACCTACACGCTGACGAAGGACCCGGCCGGATGCCCGGACGCGCCCGCCTGCCTCGAGCTCCGATTCGAGCGGGGCGTGCCGATCGCCGTGAACGGCGTCGCGATGCCGTTCACGGACCTCATCGCCAGCGTCGGCACGATCGCGGGCGCCCACGGCGTCGGCCGCATCGACATGATCGAGAACCGGCTGGTGGGGATCAAGTCGCGCGAGGTCTACGAGGCGCCCGCGGCCGTCGTGCTCCACATGGCGCACCGCGACCTCGAGAGCCTCGTCTGCCCGCGCGACCTGCTGCGGATGGCACAGGAGATGGGCGTCAGGTACGCCGACATGATCTACAACGGCTCCTGGCACTCGCCCGTGCGCGAGGCGATGGACGCCTTCATCGCCAGGGTGCAGGAACCCGTCACGGGGGACGTCCGCGTGCGTCTCTTCAAGGGATCGGCGCAGGTCGTCGGACGCCGGTCGCCCCATTCGCTCTACGACCGGGACCTCGCCACCTACGTCGGGGCCGACGGCTTCGATCACGGCGCCGCGGCCGGCTTCGTCAGGATCTCCGGCCTGCCGATCGAAGTGGCTGCACGCAAGCGGCAGCAGGCGGAACCGCCCGCGAATCTCAAGAAGGCAGTCTGATGGCCCACCTCTGGTCCGGCAGGTTCGACGAAGAGCCCGATGCGTCGGTGTTCTCGTACGGCGTGTCGCTTTCGTTCGACAGGCGTCTCTTCGAGGACGACGTCACGGGGAGCCTGGCGTGGGCCGACGCGCTCGCCCGAGCCGGCGTGCTGTCGGGGGCCGACGCGTCGGCCATCACCCGCGGTCTTTGCGACATCCTCGATGCGGGAAGGCGCGACCCCGCGTTCGTGGACGGCCCCGACGAGGACATCCATGCCTTCGTCGAGCGCCAGCTGGTGGAGCGGATCGGCGAACCGGGCAAGCGCCTGCACACCGGCCGCTCGCGCAACGAGCAGGTGTCGCTCGACCTGCGCCTGTATCTCAAGCGGCGCACGCCGCTCATCGTCGAGCGGCTCGCCCGGCTCGTTGCGGCGCTCGCGTCGAGGGCCGAGGCGTGCGGTCCGGCCACCATGCCGTCGTACACGCATCTCAGGAAGGCCCAGCCGATCCTCGCGGCCCACTTCTTCCTCGCGCATGCGGCCGCCTTCAGGCGCGACGTGGGCCGGTTCGATCAGGCGGTGCGCGACGCCGACGAGATGCCGCTGGGCTCGGGCGCGATCGCCGGCACGACCTGTGCCGTAGACACCGCGTTCCTCGCGGAACGTCTTGGCTTCTCGCGCACGGTCCTCAACAGCCTCGACGCCTCGTCCGACCGCGACTTCGTGGCGAGCTTCCTCTACGCGTGCTCGCTCGCCATGGTGCACCTCAGCCGCCTCGCCGAGGACCTCATCCTCTTCACGTCGGAGGAATTCGGGTTCTTCGACCTTCCGGATCGGTTCGCCACCGGCAGCAGCCTGATGCCGCAGAAGAAGAACCCCGACCCCCTCGAACTCGCGCGGGGGAAGTCGGGCCGGGTGCTCGGGCGGCTTGCGGGGTGGCTCGTGACGATGAAAGGGCTGCCCGGCGGGTACAACCGGGACCTGCAGGAGGACAAGGAAGCGGTGTTCGAAGCCGAGGCCACGCTGGCCGCGTCGCTCGATGCCTGCACGGCGGTGGCCGGGGGGCTCACGCTGAACGCCGCCCGGGCGGAAGCCGCCGCGTCAGGGTTGCTGCTCGCCACCGATGTCGCCGACTACCTCGTGGCGAAGGGCGTGGCGTTCCGCGACGCCCACGCGATTGTCGGCGCAATCGTGCGGAAACTGATGGCGGAAGGCCGCGACTTCACGTCGCTCGGCCTCGACGAGTGGCGGGCCTTCAGCGACCGCATCGGTCCTGACGTGGCGGACGCGATTCGCGCCGGCGCGTCGGTGGCGGCGAAACGGACCCCCCAGTCGACGCACCCGGAGGCCGTCAGCGCGGCCCTCGACGAGGTGCGCGGCTGGCTCGCGGGCCGGCTCACGTAGAAGCGATTTCGTAACCCGTGCCCACTCTGTGCTTTGGCCTTGCGCGGAAGGGCGTTATGATGGGGGCGGCATCATCGGGGCGCGCTGAGGTCAGCCGCGGCCTTGGCCATGGGCCACGATGCCGACGATCGTCGCTTCTCGTGGCCCGCCCCGCGTCGGGACCGTGGGCCTCGAGGTGGAGTTGCAGGCGGCGGTTGCCCCTGATTCCGGGGCTTTGCTGGAGACGGCTTCGACACCCCGGTGCGGCGGCCCGAACCCGCCGCGCGCACGGGTATCGCCGCCGCTCGTAGGATCGGGCGTCCTGCGCCAACGTCATCCCACCAAGCGTTTTCGAGGGACTGTGCATGCATCCGCGCCAGCTTCGGGTTGGTGATCTCGTCGATGACTACTGTCCGCGCGAGCGGCGGCTGAGCAACCATGCCGTCGTGGCGCTCGTCGGCGACGACATCCGCCAGGTCCGGTGTACCACGTGCGACGCCGAGCACGAGTACAAGGGCGGCAAAGTGCCCGCGAGCCGCAGGAAAAAACTCGCCGCCGGGCCGCCGGCGCTTGCAGCGGCGCGCGAAGCGGGCGCGGCTCCAGCCGGGGCCGACGAGGCGCCCGGCGTCGATGAGCCGGTTCCGGCGGCCGCCGTGACCGCGGAGGCCGAGGAGCCGCACGACCCGCCCGCGGAGGCGGGTTCCGAGAGCCAGCCTCCGTCGCCGCACGCCGAGATCAGCCTGCACCGGCGCCTGATTCGCGCCACGCTGCCCCGTGTCGAAAGCGACGCGCCGGCGCGGCCGATTCCCGAGTTCACGATGCACCGCGCCGCCGCGCCGGGCCACGGCCACCGCTTCGGGAAGCCCTTCCGCCACGGACAGGGCGGCGGCCAGCATCAGCGCGGCAAAGGCGGGTTCGGACAGGGGCGTCACGGGCAAGGCGAGCCCAACGGCAACACCCTCGGGCCTCCGCGCGGCGGGCAGGGTCAGCGGAGCGGCCACGGAGGCCACGGCCCCCAGGGCGGGCGCGGAGGCTTCGGCGCGCCGCGCGGCGGGCAGGGCGCTCACGGCGGTCACGGGAACCCTCCGGGCCCTCGCCAGCCGCGCCACGGCTTCGGACGCGGCCCCAAGAAGCACTGACTCCGGGTTCCATGGCCAACCTGCACGGCACCTGCGGCCTCATCACGGGCGTCGCCAACAAACGATCGATCGCATGGGCCATCGCGAAAGCCGTGGCGCGCGACGGGGCGCGGCTCGCGCTCACGTACCAGGGTGAACGCCTCCTGGAGAACGTCCAGGAGCTCGCGGCGGAACTGGATCGGCCCCTGCTGCTGCCGTGCGACGTCACCTCCGACATGCAGATCGCCGAGGTCTTCCAGGCGATTGCACGCGAGTTCGGCCGGCTGGACTTCATGCTGCACGGCACCGCGTTCGCCCCGCGCGAGGAGCTGTCGCGGCCGTTCGTCGAGACCAGCCGCGAGGGGTTCCGCGTCTCGCTCGACGTCAGCGCCTATTCACTCGTCGCCCTGTCGCGCGGCGCCGCGCCGCTGATGGCGGCGGGCGGCGGCGGCTCGATCGTCACGCTGACGTATCTCGGGGCCGACCGCGTCTTCACGAACTACAACGTCATGGGCGTGGCAAAGGCGGCGCTCGAGGCGAGCGTGCGCTATCTGGCCGACGGCCTCGGCCCGCAGAGCATCCGGGTGAACGCGATTTCCGCCGGCCCGATCAAGACGCTGGCCGCGTCCGGCATCTCGGGTTTCGGCGGCATCCTGCAGGTCTATCGCGAGCGCGCTCCCCTGCGCCGCAACACCGAACTGGAAGAGGTGGGCGAGACCGGCCGCTTCCTGCTCGGCCCCGAAAGCTCAGGCATCACCGGCGAAGTCCTGATGGTGGATTCGGGGTATCACGTGATGGGATTCTGACGCGGCAGCGAAACAGAATTCAGTAGTCAGTAGCCAGTAGAAAGACAGCGTCTCGGTGTGACGCTGATTCGCAGCGAGACAGGCATTCCTACTGACTACTGGCTACTGGCTACTGACTACCTCCTACCTGTATTCTTCCCGCCTGATCCTGCGTGCGGGGACACCCGCTTCCCGCAGCATGTCGATCATCCTGGCCACGAACGGCTCCGGCCCGCACAGGTAGCACAGCGGGGCGCGGCGCTTCACGAACGCGTCGATCCAGGCCTGCCGAATCCGTCCCCGTCTGCCCCGCCACGCGCGACCCGCCTCGCGCGTCGCCGTCACGCACAGCCGGACTCGTCCCTGGCGGGACAGCCGCCGCCAGTCGCCGGCGAAGGCGAACTCGGCGGGGCTGCGGGCGCTGTAGATCAGCGAGATCGAAGGCGGGGCCGGCCTGGCCAGCGCGGAGACGATCATCGAGCGGAGCGGCGCGATCCCGGTGCCGCCTGCCACGAACAGCAGCTCGCGGGGAAGCCGGCGGGGCAGCACGAACCCGCCGACAGGACCCTCGACCGCGACGCGGCTGCCGGCGCCGACATCGCCCAGATTGGGCGCCGACTGCCCATCAGGGCCGACCTCCACCAGGAACGTGAGCAACCCGTTCCGGCGCACCTCCTCGGGCGAGCTGGCAATCGAGTACGGCCTGCGCGGGGCTCGCCCCGCCTGTCCCACCAGGGCCGCCTGTCCCGCCGAGAACGTGAACGGCACGCCCGAGGCGTCGAGCCTCAACAGGATGGCGCGCGGCGTCTCCCGGGCGGCCTCGCGAACGGGAAACACGTGAACGGTCACTGTGCCCGTGCGCCATTCCGCTGGACGGCGCGCTCGGCTTGCCGGAGCTTCCGCGCCGCCTTGTCCTCGTACATGCGCGTGTCGGCGACCTGCAGCAGGGCCTCGTACGAGTCGCCGTCGACTGGAAACACCGCCGTGCCGATGCTGATGGTGAGGCGCACGCGCAGCAGGTCGCCCACGCTGAACGGCGTGCTCTCGAGGGCCTTCTGAAGCTCCAGCCGCTTGGCTTCGGCCATGTCGGCGCCGAAATCCGAGAGCAGGATGATGAACTCGTCGCCTCCGTACCGGACGCAGATGTCGTACGGCCGGATGGCGCCGCGCAGCACGGACGCCACCGCGCACAGCGCGCGGTTGCCGGCCTGATGGCCGAAGGTGTCGTTGATTGGCTTCAGGTTGTCGAGGTCGAGCAGCATCAGCGTGACCGACGACTTCAGGCGCGCCGCGCGGGCCAGTTCGCGCCCCGCCTGGGAATACAGGAACCGCGTGTTCGGGAGGCCCGTCAGCGGGTCGGTCACCGCGTCTTCGCGGGTCTGCTCGAAGACAACGGCATTGTTGATGACGGCGGCAATCTGCCCCGACACGCGGCTCACGAGACGGCGGTGCTCGTCGGTGAAGCCGTGGGGCACGGTGTGGTAGAGCGCCAGGGCGCCCCTCACCGTGCCGCCGAGGACGAGCGGGCAGACCAGCGCCGACGTCAGGCCCGCGTCGGCCAGGTCCGCCCGCCGCAGGTCGAGATCGGCGGACGGATCACCGTTCGTGATGCACTCGCGGGTGGCGATGGCGGCGCCAACCAGGCCCTCGCCGTCGCCGACGATCATCCCCGAGAACGCCTTGTGCCCGGAACCGGCCGCGAACCGGCAGCGCGACACGTTGTTGACCGGATCGTGCAGGAACAGCGCCACCGTGGTGAACGGGACCAGGCGGTCCAGCTTCGACGCAAGGGCCGACATGGTGTCCGACACCCCGAGGCTCGTGCTCACGGCCTCGGACATCTCGTACAACGCGCCGAGTTCCTGGCTGGCTCCTCCGATGCCGTCGAGGACCGCCGACGGGGGCGTCGGACGCGAGCCGCCGCCGGCCAGGAGCGCCCCGCCGCCGCTGGCGCGCGGGGCCCCGGCACCGCACGGGTCCGCCAGCCTGGCCCGCTCGTCGGCTTCCCGCAGGGACGGCAGCAGGTTGACGTAACGCGACACCACCGCCGGGTCGAGCGCGTTGCCGGCCTCCTGCCACAGCACGTTGACGGCCTCGTCGGCCGGCATGGCCGTGTTGAACGCGCGGTCGGAGGTGATGGCGGCGAAGTAGTCCACCACCGCCAGGATGCGGGCCCCGATCGGGATCGCGGAGCCTTGCA
>Ga0316616_100000580_pt1 | contig 12270 bp, 12 predicted proteins | sample OWC_Aug_M1_C1_D1_FD_207660 | JGI IMG/M metagenome (GOLD analysis project Ga0316616, IMG submission 207660) | Wetland soil microbial communities from Old Woman Creek delta, Ohio, United States - OWC_Aug_M1_C1_D1_B | ecosystem: Environmental > Terrestrial > Soil > Wetlands | place: USA: Ohio... | reverse complement strand
GGCGCTGCCGGCGTGGCCGCCTGCGGCACGCGGCGCTGCGCTCAGCGGGCTGACCGTTGGTATCCCGCGGTCGTACTTCCTCGACCTGCTCGATGTCGAGGTGCGAGCGCAGTACGATGCGGCTCTCGTGCGCCTTCGAAAGGGCGGGGTCGGGGTGGTCGAGGTCGCGATCCCCCACGCTGCGCAGATCGCCCCGATCTACCTCCTGATTGGGTTTGCGGAGGCTGCGGCCTACCACGGACCCGGGCTCGACGCCTGCGCCGACCGCTACACGAGTCCGGTGCGTTCGCGCCTCGAGTTGAGCCGATACGTGCTTGGCGAAGACTACGTACGGGCTCAAGTCGGTCGCGACGTGCTTCGCCACGAGGTTGGTGCCGCGCTGGCGGAGTGCGACGTGCTGGCCCTGCCGACGCTGCCGATTCCGGCCCCACGCATTGGCTCGACCAGCGTCCAGGTCGGCTCCGGTCGCCTGCCTGTGCGGGCCGCGACGCTCAGGCTCACGCAACTGTTCAACCTGACGGGGCACCCGGCCATCTCCATCCCCTCGGGCCTGACGCGTGACGGATGGCCGACTGGATTGCAGGTGGTGGGACGTCTGGGTGGCACGGAACGCCTGCTCGCGATTGCCAGCGCCATGGAGACTCTCGCGCGCGGGTGACGGGCGGCCCGCCGCCCCGTGCTAGGATGGTGGGTCGTGTTCGCGCCGATTTTCCACGCATGGGAGCGCCGCCTCGCCGCCGTGACGACCGACCGGGTCGTTCGGCCCTTCGAATGGGGGCTCGATTGGGTCCCATCGAACGGCTTCCGCCCCGGGATGCGTCCGGCGGAGATCTTCGACCAGTGGAGCGCCGAGATCCTCTCCGACTCCCAGGCCTTCTTCAGCGCGCCCCAGACACGCGACTACACACTCGCTCCGGACGGCCTCCTGCGCTACCCCACGGCGCTGCCGACGCCCCACGCCACGAACAACACCGTGCACGCGCGCTTCTTCCCGGCGCGTGAGAGCCGCTGGACGCGTGGCCGGGCCCGTCGCGCCGTGGTCGTGCTGCCGCAGTGGAATTCAGACCCGGGCGGGCACGTTGGGCTCTGTGAGCTGCTGGCGTGGTTTGGACTCAGTGCGCTGCGCCTGAGCCTGCCCTATCACGACGAGCGGATGCCGCCCGAGCTGAACCGCGCTGACTACATCGTGAGCTCCAACATCGGCCGGACACTGCAGGTGTGTCGCCAGGCGATACTCGACGCGCGACGCGCCATCGACTGGCTCGAGCAGCAGGGGTTCGAGCGAATCGGCATCCTCGGCACGAGCCTCGGATCCTGCTTGTCGATGCTCACCGCAGCGCACGACTCCCGCGTGCGGGCGGCGGCGCTCAACCACGTCTCACCCTATTTCGCCGACGTGGTCTGGGAGGGCCTGTCGACGACCCACGTCCGCGCCGGGCTCGACGGGCATGTCGATCTCGAGCAGCTCCGGCGGTTCTGGATGCCGATCAGCCCCCAGGCCTACCTCGAGCGCATGCGCAACACCCCGACGCTGCTCGTGTACGCGAAGTACGATCTCTCGTTCCCGCTCCACCTCTCGCGCGAGCTTGTACGTGACTTTCGGGCGCTCAACCTGCCGCACCATGTCGCCATGCTGCCGTGTGGCCACTACAGCACGGGCCATTCACCGTTCAAGTGGATGGACGGGTACGTCCTGACGCGGTTCCTGTGCACGAACCTCTAGCTAGGCCGGCAGGGCACTCGAGGGGCCGTCGGCCATCGACTGTCAGCACGAGCCGGGACCGGAGGCTGACCCGCCTCTCGTGTGAGAGAGCTCCGTTCGGGGTCAGAGGTACTTGAGGATCCCCTTTACGGCGTCGTAGAGAACGCCCGCAAGCGCTTGGACCAGCGGCGACACGTTTCCTTCGTTCACCGCGTCGGCAACGGTCACCGGGTCGGTGAGCATGAGCCAGATGGTGGCTCCGGCCAGCGTGGCGGCCATCACGGCCACGACGCCAAAGAGGCTGACGCTCAGGCGTGCAAGGCTCATCGCCGGTTACCCCTCAGTGTACACCCGCCGCGTGCACTGGGTATGACGAGCGAGCCGCTCCTGTGGACGGGATGGCCGTCCTCACCCAGCTCACGACCGACAGTCCGCGCTGCACCTGGGCGTCACGAGAGCCCAAGCGTCTGCAGGTCCGGCTCGAGGCGCTCCCGATCACCGACGACCACCGTGATCATGGCATCGGGCTGCAGCCAGCGGGCGGCGGCCCGCGTCACGCCATCGCTGCCCACGGCGTCGATCCGTCCCGGGAAGTCCTCGTAGTAGCGGTCGGGCAGGCCGAACAGCTCGAGTTGCGCCAGCGCTCGTGCCACCTGTTCTGCGGTCTCGAAGTTCCGCGCGTAGCCGCGCGTCAGTGCGGCCCGGGCCAGATCGAGCTCGGTCGCAGTTGCCGGTCGTGCGCCGCCAATCTCATCCAGCGCCTTCAGGACCTCGTGGATCGCATCGGCCGTGCCGCTGGTCTGCACGCTGGTCTGCACCGAGAACGGGCCTGGCGCGCGCCGGAAGTCGAACACGCTTCGTGCCCCGTAGGTCAGGCCGCGCTCTTCCCGGAGTTTCAGGTTGATCCGGCTCATGAACTGGCCCCCCAGCACGGCATTCAGCACGACCAGGTCCTCGTAGCACGCCGTGGAGCGCGCAGCCGCCACGCGGCCGATCCGAAGCTCCGACTGTGGCGCACCGGGCCGGTCGACCACGATCAGGCGCAGCCCATCAGGAGCCGAGGGGACGTTCGGTGGCGACCCATCAGCAGGCGGTGCCGCAGACGCAGGGAGTGCGCCAATCGTCCGGGCAACGGCGTCGAGCGTCTCTTCGGGACCGATGTCGCCCACGACGATGAGCGCGGCAGAGTCCGGGCTGTACCCGCGTTGGTGGAACGCGATTACGGCGTCGCGCGTCGCTGCCCCTAGCGCGATCTGCGTGCCGATGGCGAGGTGACCATACGGGTGCGATCCGTAGAGCCGCTCGATGAACGCCCGGTCCGCCACGGCTGATGGCACGTCGTTCAACTGGGCGAGCCGGTTCAAGCGGAGATCCCGCACCCTGGTGAACTCCCGCTCGTCGAAGCGTGGTTTGAAGGCCAGATCGGCGAGCAACTCGAGTGCCCGGTCTCGATGCGACGCCAGGGTGACGAGGGTGATCAGGGTGGCGTCGGCTCCCGTCTCGATGTCGAGCAGTCCCCCGATGTCCGCCAGCGCCTCGTGGAACTCGAGCGCCCGCAGCTGGCCGCATCCCTCGTCCAGCAAGTCGGCGGTGAGCGCCGCCAGGCCGGGCACCTCGGCCGGATCGCTCGCCGACCCTGCTGGTACCAGGAGCAGCATGGACACCACCGGAGCGTCGGGGTGGCGTATGGTGGACACCCTGAGGCCATTGCCAAGGGTGGCGCGCTGCGGCTCAGGCAGCGTGAAGTGGCGACGCGGTCCCGGCTCGGGGACCTTCGATCGGTCCAGGTTCATGACGCCACGGCCGGAGAGGAGTCGGCCAGCGCCAGGTCGGTTCGGCCGCGCGGCACGGCGCTGAGGGCCACGCGATGGGCGAGGCTCAGCCACTCCGTGGTGCTCGTTCGCAGCAAGGCTGGTGTCGCGGCCCGATACCGCGCCAGGTCGCGTGCGAAGCCGCCTGGATCACCGAGGTAGACGTTGTAGGCGTTCAACTGATCGGACTTGCCACTGAAGCCCCCGATGGTCTGGAGGCGATACACGAACTGGGCCTCGACCTTGGTGTGCGCCCGCACGAACTCGCCGTCGGTCGGGCCCTCGCCGGCCAGTCGACCCAGTTCCTCGGTGATGGCGCGGTCGAGCTCAGCGAGCGTGTGCCCGGGAGCCGCGGTGGCGGCCACGTGGAAGCTGCCTCCGAGCTGGCGCGAGTTCTGGTGGGCCACCACGTCGAGCGCCAGGCGCTCGTCGGACACGAGGCGCCGGTACAGCCGCGACGTCTTCCCTCCAGCCAGCACGTCGGCCACGAGGTCGAGTTCGGCATCGCCGGCCTCGAAAAGCGCGGGCGAGTGCCAGCTCAGGTAGAGTCGAGGAAACTCGACGCGGTCTTCGAGCACCCACCGGCGGTCGGCGTCGAGGACAGCCAGCGGCACCTCGACGGGGAGCACCGGAGGCCCCGCCGGAATCTCGCCAAAGTACCGGCTCACAAGGGCGACAGCCTCATCGGCCTCGACGTCGCCAGCCAACACGATCGACGCGTTGCCCGGGTGGTAGTACGTGGAGAAGAACGTCCCCACGTCGTCCAAGGTTGCCGCCCGGATGTCGTCCGCGAGGCCAATGGTGGGCCAGCGATACGGGTGTGTCTCCGGGTACATCGCCGCTGCAATAGCCATCGGCACGAGCCCGTACGGCCGGTTCTCGTAGCTCTGACGTCGCTCGTTGAGGACCACGTCGCGCTGGTTGTCCAGCTTGGCCTGGGTCAGCGCGGGCAGCAACCATCCCATGCGGTCCGATTCCATCCACAAGGCGAGGTCGAGCGCCTCGGTTGGTACGACCTCCCAGTAATTCGTGCGGTCGCTGTTGGTCGACCCGTTGAGCGAGGCCCCGGCTCGCTGCAGCGGCCCGAAGTAGCCCGAGTCGTGGTGCGCCGACCCCTCGAACATGAGGTGCTCGAACAGGTGGGCGAAACCAGTGCGTCCCGGGCGCTCGTTCTTCGATCCGACGTGATACCAGAGGTTGACCGCCACGATTGGCAGGTCGCGGTCCTCGTGGACGATCACGTCGAGGCCGTTCTCGAGCGTCCGCTTGTGATAGGTGAGATCCATCCGCTGCCAGGCGCCGCGCACCCGATCAGAGCACGGGCGTGAGGGGAATCGGCTTGCGGTAGCTGGCGATCGACACCTGGGCGGCAGCCTGCTCGGCTGCTGCGACGAAGGCGCGCGCCGCGGGCGACTCGGGTTCGGCCACGACGATGGGCGTCCCGGTGTCGCCGCCGACGCGGATCGGCTCGTAGATCGGGATGCGCCCGAGAAACGGCACAGCCGCCTGTTCGGCAAAACGCTCGCCGCCGCCCTTGCCGAAGATGTCGCTCTCGCGCCCGCATCCGCTGCACACGAAGTAGCTCATGTTCTCGATGATGCCCAGCGTCGGGATGTTGAGCTTCTCGTACATCCGCACCGCACGCCGCGAGTCGGCGACCGACACGGCCTGAGGCGTCGTCACCACGACCGCCCCGGCCACCGGCACCGTCTGGCTCAGGCTGAGGGCGACGTCACCGGTACCCGGCGGCAGGTCGACGATGAGGTAGTCGAGGTCGTTCCAGCGCACGTCGCGGAAGAACTGCTGAATGACGCTGTGGAGCATCGGCCCACGCCAGATGACGGCCGAATCGTCGTCCGTCAAGAAGCCCATGGACACGACCTGCACGCCGAACTTCTCGGCCGGCACGATCTTGTCACCCTCGCTCCCGAGCTGCGCCTGGACGCCGAGCATGATCGGCACGTTGGGCCCGTAGATGTCGCCATCGAGGATCCCGACACGGCTTCCGCAGCGGGCCAGCGCGAGCGCCAGGTTGACGGCCACGGTCGTCTTGCCCACCCCGCCCTTGCCGGCACCCACCGCAATCACGTTCCTCACCCCAGGCACCGGGGCTCGCCCCGCGGCGGGGTCGACGGCCGTGCGCACGCTGGCCGTCATTTCGATGTCGACGTCGGCCACGCCAGGGAGGGCCGCCACCGCCGCGCGCGCCTGCTCCCGCATCTGGTCCTTCACCGGGCAGGCGGGCGTGGTCAGCTGGATCTTGAAAGCCACGCGGGGTCCGCTGATGACCACGTCCTTGACGAATCCCAGCGAGACGATGTCCCGGTGAAGGTCGGGGTCCTTGACGACCTTCAGCGCGTCGAGAACCGTTTGCGGCGTGAGTGTCGGAGCCATGAAGGATCTAGCTTACCTCAACGAAGCTGCTGCTCGACGAAGTCGCCCACGACGGGCAGCTTGAAGCGCTCGCCCCGGTACGCCTTCACGATCAGGATGAGCCACAACACGACGGTGGCCGGAAAGATGACGAACACGGACAGCAGCGCCCCGAGAATGGGCACGACGTTGACAACGAGGTGCAGGACCGCAACGCCGAGGAACGTCACCGTGGATTGCAGGGCGTGAAAGCGGACGAAACGGCTGTCCCGCTCGATGAGCAGAAACGCTGCGCCTGTGATGAACCCCGCCACGTAGCACATCGCCGCGGCAAGGTTCTCGTCGAGGCCCGTGCTCGATTTCCCGGTCGCCGGAGGTGTCGCATCCATCGTCGCTCCCACTGGCCGCGTGCGCTACGTGCGCGCAGCGGTCGCCTCTTCGAACCGCTGCCGGGTCTCATTGTTCAACAGGACCCAGAGACTGTACACCGACAGGGCCGTCCCGAAGGGCAGCACGAACAGGTTGACCAGGGCGACGACCAACGCGGCCGTTCGGGCGTGAGGTCTCACCTTGCGCAGCCCGCGCCCGACCCACACATTGGCCCCGGCCCAGGCCAGGCAGCACAGCGCAACGGTGAGAAAGGCGCCGACCGCCACGCCGGACGCCAGTCGCTGCGAATCGGACGCGGTGGCCGACTCGAGCCCCAGCGCGCCGAGGGCCAACAGGAGGAGTGATGCGGCGACGAGCAGGGCGAGCACGCCGCCAATCTGGTGGAGCACACCGAGCAGATCGAGGTGTTTGCTCACGGGTCTTGGGGGGACACCGCAGGACTCAGCCAACGGACACGCGCACGTGCACCATCGTGGCTGCCGCGTTTGGCGGCGCCACCTGCCTGGCCAGGCGGGCGCCGTCGCGTACGCCTGCGGGCACCGACACGTAGATCACCTGCGACGCGGTCGACTGCCCCGTGCCGGCGCAGCCAGGGCAACGTTCGGCCCAGACCTCGCCGCGCCCTCCGCACTGGCGGCACACCCAGCGCAGCGACACGTCCACAGGCTTGCGGCACCCACGCGCCGCCTCACGCGCGGTCAACGACACGTCGGCCCAGACGTCGTGCGGCGCCGCTTCGTGTTCCAGGAACGCCTGGCGCATTCGCGCGACGAGCGGTGCGACGGACGGGAAGTCGACCGCGACTTCGTCGGCAAACCAGTCGCGCTCCCGCCGCCCGGCTCGCCGGCGCGGATCGGTCGCCTGGCTCAGGGCTGAGCGATCGTCAAGCATACCCGGCTCGTACGATAGGAACGCGCCCGGTGTCTTGTCAAGGCAGGACACTGGTGCTAAAAGAGGCGTGTGAGCGAGACCGAGCCGCGGCACGAATGCCCGATGTGTGGCGAGTTCATGATCCGCGAGGAACGAAAGGAGATCGTGCCCATTGCAGGCACGTCCCAGACCGTGACGCGGATCGCGCACGAATGGGTGTGTCAGGAGTGCGACTACTTCGAGGAGGACGAGGGCGACAGCCGCCGCCCGGCGTCGTGACCTGCCGCCGGCGGGCTCTACGCGGCGCCGAGGCTCAACAGCAGTTCCCTGCGGAGCGCTTCGTCGCACGCCTCGAAGCTCATCTCGGCATCACAGCGATCGCAGAGGATCTCGAACACGCTGGGTCGTGTCTCTTCGGCGACTTCGACCCGGCCCTCTTTCACGCGCACCACGTGGGCCTGGGCCGTCTTGATCAGAAAGTGCTCCTGGTTCCCGCAACTCGGGCAGGTGAGCGGCATCGGCATCTCCCAGGGCCTCGGCTGGCGTGTGGCCCGCAAACGCGTGAATTCTACGGAATGGGTTCACCTTTCGCAATGACCTTCTCGAGGCGCGCGACTGTGGGTCGCGCGGGACGACCATGAGCGAACGCGAGGACGTGAGAAGCGAGGAGCGCGGATTTCACTGGGTCGCGTGGCGCGTGCGCCCTGGCGACTCGGGCCCGCGCGACTCGGTGATCGTCGTTGGCAAGACCAAGGAGGAGGCCGAGGACCGGGCCCGCGACCGCACTGACGGCCCCAGGCCGCGCTGAGCGCTCACGGCAGGACGGCAGCGTCTCGTGGCGGCCGTTCGTCGAGCGAGGGGCAGACACGCAAGTCGTGTGCACGCCCGCGACGTCCCTCCCAGACGACGTGGCCTCCGGCCGGGCCGAGTCGTCCAGCCTGCTCGAGCGTCTCGTAGAACGACCGCGGCAGCACGGCGCCCAGACTGCCGCTTCCCGGCTTGAATCGCCCCCCGTCGAGCCGCGCCACGAGATACAGCGCATCCCGCGCCCTCGTCGTGGCCACGTAGAGCAGGCGCCGCGTCTCCTCGACCTCGGCCTCCCGCTCCTCGTCGTCCGCATTCGATCGGAAGGGCCCGACCGCGACCGCGGGTTCGCCGTCCTCCCCCCGCGCGACCAGACGAACGGCGGCTTCGGCACCGCCGGTCCCACGCTCGAGGTTGACCACGAACACGACCGGGAACTCGAGCCCCTTGGCGGCATGGACGGTCATCAGGTTGACCGCGTCAACCGCGTCGATCACCGCGTTCGACTCGTCACCGGTCGACAACTGGTCGAGGTGCGCCGCGATACGTCCCAGCGTCGCATAGCCTCGGTTCTGCAGGCGACGGACGAGCGCCCGCATCTTCTTGACGTTCTCGACGGCCTGGGCGTGCCGCGGGCCCTCGAGTTCGCAGAGGTAAGCGGTGTCGGCCAGCACGAGGTCCAGCAGCTCGGGCGTGGGCAGTCGATCCACGAGGCGGAGCCAGCGCGGCACGGCTTCCCGCACCAGCGTCAGCACCCGTCGGTCCTCGGGATCGAGCACGTCGAGCGGTGCAGCCGACTCTCCCGTCAGGGCGCCCGGCAGGTCGTTGCGCAGGGCACGCAACGCCGCGTCAGACAGCCTGATGAAGCGGGAACGCAGCAGCGCCGCCGCCGCTGACGGGACATGAGGCGAGGCGAGGTAGCGCAACAACGCCACGAGGTCGATGACCTCGTCGGTCTCGAAGAAGCCCAGCCCCTTGTACACGTACGACGGGATGCTCCGTGCGGCAAGGGCGCGCTCGAACTCCCGGTGGCTCTCGCGCGCACGGAACAGGATGGCAACATCGCCGGGCCCTGCGCTTCGCGCGAGCCCCGTGTGACGGTCGCGGACGGTGCACTGCGCCAGAATGCGCGCCACCTCGGAGGCGACCGCGCGGGCAGCCTCCTGCACGCCGTCGGTGCTCACGAGCCCGAGGCCCAGGATCGGCTCGCGCAGGGCCGAGGGCAAGGATGACTCCGCACCCGGCGTCTCGATCCCGGCCTCCCAGTCTTCAGGAAACCGGTCGCGCTCGTCATACGAGAACGCGTCGCGACGAGTCGCGTCCCGTTGCAGCGCTGTGAAGAGATCGTTGACGAACGCGAGCAACTCGGGACGGGCGCGGTAGCTGCGTGTGATCCACCGTCGCGGCTGCCCCGCCGGTCTCAGGCGCTCGATCGCCCGTGCGGCGTCGTCGAGCAGCGACACGTCGGCATCCCGAAACCGATAGATCGACTGTTTGCGGTCGCCGACGATGAAGATCGATGGTGGGAGCGGAGCCTCGTGCACGAGTCCGGCGCCCTCACCCCACGACTGCACCAGCAGTGACACCAGCTCCCATTGCAGCCGGCTCGTGTCCTGGAACTCGTCGACGAGCACGTGGTGATAGCGCGACTCGAGACGGTAGCGACTCTGCGCGAACTCGTCCATCTGCCTCAGCAGCGCTACCGACCGCTCGAGAGCCTCAGGAAAGTCGACGAGACCCCGATCGAGCATCAGGCGGCGGTACCGGTCGACGGTCATGAGGAACAGCCGCCGCACGCCCCGCACGAGCAGCGTTCCGAGGTCTCGTTCGAAGCGGTCCATGGCCACCTTCAGCGGGCCGGCAACCGCCTCCACGGCGCGCGCGTGCCGCGTTCGAGCCGCGCGCGATGCAAAGGCCCGGGCCTCGTACCCGTGCAGGCGTCGCCTCGGCTGCCGGTCGAGCGTCAGCACGTGGCGCCCGAGCTGGTCGACCAGCGCTCGGACGACGGGCGGGTCGACCGAATCCACCGCCTCGAGTGCGCGCAGTTCGGCTGACAGCAGGGCGAACCGCGCGTCATGCACGGGCCCATCGGCGAGGAACCCTTCGAGGTCACCGTCGGTGGCGCGGAACGCCTCGAGGATTCCGACGCGGCACCGCGCAGCGGCCACTTCCTCGGTGAGACCGTCGGCATCTGGCCCCAGCCATCGGCCCAGGATGCCCGGCGCCACCAGGCGACGACCGAGCAGATACCGGAGCGCCCGGCGCAATCGCAGGCCGGGGATGGTCGTCAGCACGAGGGCGAGGTCGTCGGCCTCGGCTGAAAGTCCTCGTGCCACGCGAAGCACGTGGTCGAGGGTCTCTTCGGCCAGTTGGGCGACATCGGTCTCGTCTGCGACGCGGAACGCGGGATCGAGGTCGGCCTCGAGGGGAAACTCGCGCAGGAGCGACAGGCAGAATGCGTCGATCGTGCTGATGGCGATGTCGCCAATGCGGTCTCTGAGTTCGCGCCACCGCCGGCGGCCTTCGAGGCTGGCCGCGCCATCGACCCTGAGCGCCCCGATGATCCGATCGCGCATCTCCGCAGCCGCCTTGCGCGTGAAGGTGATGGCCAGGATGTTGGAGGGATCGACGCCAGCGGCCAGCAGATTGAGGTATCGGGACACGAGCACCGTGGTCTTGCCAGTGCCGGCCGACGCCTCCAGCACGACGTTCTGCCGTGGATCGACCGCGAAGCTCCGCGCGCCGGCGTCAGAGAGCGTCGACATCGACGTAGTCCTTGCGGCAGATGGCTGCGAAAGCGCAGGTGGTGCAGAGGCGCAACTCCGAAGGCTGGGGTGGAAAGCGGCCAGCCTCGATCGCTTCAAGGGCCCGGATCAGCAAGCGCTCGGCCCTGGCCACGGCAGCATCTCGGCCCGTGGCATCTGCAATGACGGGCACGAGCGTTCTCTGGCCAGCCAGGGGCACGTACGCGGCTTCCGACACCGTCCATCGCTGGCCGTGACGGCCTTCCAGTTGGCGCTCGGCGCATGCGGCGTACACGGGCAACTGCAGCGAGCGATCGATCCTGGGCGCTTTGCCGCTCTTGTAGTCGATGATCCGCAGGAACCCGCCGGCCAGCAGATCAATCCGGTCGGCCTTCCCACGCACGAGCCTCGTCGTGGACTCGCCGCCGACGACCAACGGGTACACGCTGCTCAGGTCGTACTCGAGCAATCGCTCGATCACCGTCCCCTCGGCCGAGGCCTCGACGGCCAGCACACGGTCGCAGATGCCGACAATCGCTGCGGTCCCCAGGAAACGGCGACGCTCGAGCGCGCGCTCGCCCTCCGGCACGGTTGCCAGCCGCGCCTCAACCACGTCACGGAAGCGCAGTCGGGCCGCGCGCAGCCAGCCGGGCGAGCCTGGCGGTCCCGTCCCAGGCGCACCCGACGAGAAGAACGCTTCCACGACCTCGTGCACCAGTCGCCCACGCTCGAGGGCCGTCAGGGTTCCATCGCCGGCGGTGTCCTCGTCGAGGCCGAGGTCTCGCGCGGCGAAGTACTTGAACGGACACGCCAGGTACGTCTCGATCGCGGTCACGCTGTAGCGTTCCCTGGGCCGTGGATCGGTGAACCCATGGAAGCGGCGATCGTCGGGGGCCGTTCGCCCAGCCCGGAGCTCTGCCCACGCAGCGGCTTCCCCACCGGGCACCGTCGTGGCGCGCAGGTCTGCCGGAGATCCGGTCACCGCCATCGTGGCGAGACCTGCATCGTCGAGTTCCTCGAGGAACGCGGCGGGGCGAACCACCGCATCATCTTCGAGGGAGAAGTTCGACACCGACGTCTCCCGGCGGGCGAGGTGCAGCAGGTCGACGAAGGCTGCCCTCGCGCTCGCGAGGCGATCGGCCTCCCCGGTCCAGCCCAGCTCGCGCAGGAGCGCGATCGGGAAGAAGATGTTGCGTGCGGACGCGGCCGGCCATTCACCTTCGACCAGACCGAGCAGGTGCACGCGGTCGACGTCGCCGTACGCCGCTGCGCGGGCATCGGTCAGCCTCAGCCCTCCGAGACCCGTGCGCGGCGCAAATGTCTGCCCTTCGATCCACCGCTTCACGGTGGCCCTCAACGTGCTCGTGTCGGTGGCGTGATCGCCAAAACGCGCCTCGGCATCACGCAAGTCACGAAGCGTGGCACGCAAGGCGTCGCGGGCTCTCGCCTGCCGTTCGCCCGCCGGATCATCGCCAGTCGGAACGCGGCCGTGTCGATCGAGGAAGTCGATCAACGCCGTCAGCAGGACCGATGGGGGCCCCGTGGCGAGCAGGGGGTCCAGTTCGTCGGCGGCACG
>Ga0316616_100000579_pt1 | contig 12279 bp, 11 predicted proteins | sample OWC_Aug_M1_C1_D1_FD_207660 | JGI IMG/M metagenome (GOLD analysis project Ga0316616, IMG submission 207660) | Wetland soil microbial communities from Old Woman Creek delta, Ohio, United States - OWC_Aug_M1_C1_D1_B | ecosystem: Environmental > Terrestrial > Soil > Wetlands | place: USA: Ohio... | reverse complement strand
CCAGGTCGGAGTTGCCGCCGTAGCCGTAGAGGTCGGTCGCGTCCGGCGCCCGGAAACCCGTTCCGGCCAGTCCGTAGAGCAGGGTCGATTCGCGCAGCGTGTATCCGTACTCGCCGTTCCAGGTCACATAGTCGCCGGCCGTCTCGTGGTTCGTGTAGCCAACGGCCAGCAGCGCGCGGTGCGGCCCGCTGGCGATGCGGTCCTGCACGAAGAAATTCGAGTAACTCGTATCCGCCCGCATGGAATCGCCGTAGGACAGGCTCTCCGCCTTTTCGCGGATCGCCATGCCGCCGGCACTGAGCGACTGCACGGCCGAGAGGTCGTAATCGAACTGAGCACCCAGGCTGTCGCGATCCGTGCTCAGGTAGTCGAGCGCCTGGTTCTGCTCGATGCTGTCGTCGAAGTGGCTCGCGGTAACGCTGCCGCGCAGCGCCGCGCCCAGCGGAAAATCGACGGCGAGTGTCGTCGTGGAGTTCGCGAAATCCTGGTCCACGGGCGACAGGAAGAAATCCGAATACTCGGTCGTGCCATCGGCGCGCCAGTAACTCAACGATACGTCAGCCGCGCCGACGCCGGTGCGCAGCTGCGCGGTGGTGTTCAGGTTGTGAAAGCCGCGGTCGACGTCGTCGGTCGTGCGAGTCGGGAAGCCCTGGCTGTCCACCCATGCGACCCCGAAATCGAGTTCGGTCCTGCCGAAAGTGAAGCCGCCGCTCAGGCTCGCCTCGGTCGTGTCGTAGTCCCCGTAGCCGACTTCGGCGGCCCAGCCACTGTCGGTGCCGCGCCGCGTGATCACGTTGATCACGCCGCCGATTGCGTCGGTGCCGTACAGTGCGGAGCGCGGGCCTTTGACGACCTCGATCCTCTCGATGTTGGCGGTGTCGACGCTCTGCAGCGCCGCGAGCCCGATCGTGCCCGGGTTGATCCGCACGCCATCCACCAGCACCAGAGTGTGGTTGCTGTCGGCGCCGCGCATGAACACCGCCGTGGTCTGCCCCGGCCCGCCGTTGCGCCCGAGTTCGAGCCCGGCGTGGAAGCGCAGTATGTCGCCGGGGTCTGCGGCACCGCTGCGCTCGATCGCATCGCGGTCGATCACCAGGACCGGGACCAGGACTTCCTGCAGCGGAACGGGCACGCGCGTCGCGGTGACGACGATCTGCTCTTCGGGCAGGACCGGGTCAGCCGGCAGCGCGAGCGGCGCCAGTGCGGTGGCACTGGCCGCAATGAAAAGCAATCGACGAACGGACATCCGACACCCCTTGCACGCCCGCAGGGCCCGCGTTGCAGTCCAGCCGGGGGCAGGGGGATGGCTCGGGTGAGCGCGCTCGGGCGCGGATCCCGGCCGCTCGCCCACCGCGAGGCTGGTCTCGTCCGGCAGGCCGGTCTCCGGGCTCTCGAGTGGACCTCAAGGGTCCCGCCTGCATCCCCTTCCCGCGCACTGCGCAGTGGGTGCCGGATTGTCCGGCCGATGCGGGCTCGACTCGACTACCGTTGCGGGGGCAGCGCCGGATTCGGACCGGCTTCCCGTTCTCCCGGCATCACGCCCGGGATCACCTGTCGGTGCGCGCACGGTAGGGATGGCCGGCGCGTGTGTCAAGAACGGACCATGCATGGCGGCAAGCGACTTACCCGCTGTAGATCGTAAGATGCGGGACGCGGGCTGTAGCGGGTAGGCTTTCCGTCTACGGACCACAGCCCAAAGCTCATAGCCCACAACCCAACCGCCCATGCCTCACTCACCCTATCTCGCCACCGCCCTCGACGCCGCGCATGCCGCTGCCGACGTCGTGCGTCACTACTACCAGTCGAACCTCGCGATCACGATCAAGGCCGACAAGTCGCCGGTGACCGAAGCCGACGTCGAGACGGAGAAGACGATCCGCGCGATCATCGCGGCGAAATACCCGGACCACGGGTTCTACGGCGAGGAGACGGGCTCGAGCCATCTCGACGCCGAGTACGTCTGGATCGTCGATCCGATCGACGGCACCAAGGCATTCGTGCGCGAGTACCCGATGTTCTCGACGCAGATCGCGTTGATGCATCGTGGGCGGCTGATCGTCGGCGTCTCGTCCGCGCCGGCTTACGGCGAGCTGGCCTTCGGCGAGATCGGCGTTGGCGCGTGGCTGAACGACGCGCCGATCCGCGTCAGCGAAATCGCCACGATCGAAGACGCTGCGCTGTCGACCGGCAACCTCAAGACGCTTGCGACCGGGCCGCGCTGGCCCGCATTCGGGCGACTGGTGGGTCGCCTGAGCCGGATCCGTGGCTACGGCGATTTCCTGCATTACCACCTGCTGGCGTCGGGCCGGATCGATGCCGTCGTCGAGTCCGACGTCAACATCCTCGACGTGGGCGCCTGCGCGGTCATCGTCGAGGCGGCCGGTGGACGATTCACCGACATCGACGGACAGCCGCTCGGCCTGGCGAGTGGCTCGGTACTCGCGACGAATGGCCGCCTGCACGAAGCCGTGCTCGGCGCGATCCACGCCTGAGGAGGAGGAAGACATGCCTGCGAAGAAAATCATTGCGGTTGTCGGTGCCACAGGCGCGCAGGGCGGAGGACTCGTCCGCTCGATCCTCGCCGACCCGGGCGGACCGTTCTCGGTCCGCGCCATCGCGCGCGACGTGAATTCCGCTGGCGCACGCGCACTTGCGGCGGCTGGTGCCGAAGTCGTGGCGGCCGACGTCGAGGACGCGGCGAGCGTGCGGCGCGCGTTCGATGGCGCCCACGGCGCGTATTGCGTCACCTTCTTCTGGGCGCACTTCTCGCCCGAAAAGGAACTGGCTGATGCTGCCACGATGGCGGCAGCAGCGCGCGACGCCGGCGTCGCCCATGCCATCTGGTCAACGCTCGAGGACACCCGGCGCTGGATGCAGCTCGACGACCCGCGCATGCCGACGTTGATGGGCCGCTACAAGGTGCCGCACTTCGACGCCAAGGGCGAGGCCGACCAGACCTGGCGCGATTCGGGCGTTCCCACGACGTTCCTGCTGACGTCTTTCTACTGGGACAACCTGATCCACTTCGGCATGGGCCCGAAGCGGGCAGCAGACGGCAAGCTCGACTTCGTACTGCCGATGGGCGAGCGAAAGCTGCCGGGAATCGCTGCCGAGGACATCGGCCGCTGCGCGCACGGCATCTTCAAGCGCGGTTCGGAACTCGTCGGCAAGACGGTTGGCATCTCGGGCGGTCACCTGACGGGTGCAGAGATGGCTGCATGGTTGTCGCGGGCGCTCGGGCAGGAAGTCCGCTACCAGGCGATCACGCCTGCGGCCTATCGCGCCTTCGGGTTCCCGGGCGCCGACGATCTCGGCAACATGTTCCAGTTCAATCACGACTTCAGCGACGACTTCTGCGCTGCACGCAGCGTCGAGTTCTCGCGCTCGGTCAACCCGGCGCTGCAGAGTTTCGACGGCTGGCTCGCGGCCAACGCGAAACGCATTCCGATCGGGTGAAGTGGCCGGCCGCGCTGCGGCGTCGACGTGTGGCGGCAGGCGGGGCTCAGCGTTCCAGAAGCCCGAGCGATCCGGGATTCACGAGGCCGCGTGGGTCCACGGACCGCTTGATCGCCTCGAGCAGTTGCCAGGCCTCGGGCCGCAGCCCTTCGCGGTAGCGGTACGTCCGGCCGATCTGCAGGTGCGTGGCGCCGCGCGACAGGAACAGCTCGGTGAGAGCGCTGCGGGCCTCGAACACGAGCGCCTCCCCCGCGGGATTCGCGGGGAAGTCGGTGAATTTCGCCAGGGCCGCATCGTCGAGCACGCGCTCGTAGTAGAGCGTGCGCGGGGCCGGCCAGTAGAACACGGGCTCGAGCACGAAAGCGTTCGAGCCCACGATTGCGGTCAGCACGCCGACCTTCACTCCGTGCGCGTCGAACTCCGCCTGCCGCGAGGCGAACAGCGCCTGCACTGCCGACCACGTTTCTGCGGCATCGGACAGCCGCACGAGCGCGTGCACCGGCAGCCAGCGCTCGCCCGCGGGCCCGATGGCGCTCGACATCGGCACGAACCGCATGCCGCGCATCACCTTCGGGATCGTGTTCTCGACCTCGCGCCCGCCGTGCGCGGCGACGATGCGGCGCACCTCGGCCAGCGAGTCCGTCACGGCACCTTCGGTACGCCCCTCGGTGCCGACGTGCATCGAGTACGGCACGTCGTCGAGGAAACCGCGGCCCGCGAGCGCGACCTTCGCGGCTTCCTTGAGCCCCTGCGTGAGCCCTCGCGCGGACGTGATGACTCCCTTGACGGCCTTGAGGTCCTGGGCGAGACCCGCGCGCTTCATGCGCTGCGACTGCAGCACCGGGTCCATGCCGAAGCATTCCGAGACCAGGCCCTCGCGCGCGATCTCCGTCATCGCGCCCGACTGCGCGACGTGCGTGTCGAAACCGAACGACGCGGTTTCGAAAAAGGCCGGCTGACGGATGAGCTTCAGCGTAGCGCGCGCCTTGATCCCGAGCGCGCCGGTGTCGCCGAGGAACAGGCCGGTCAGGTCGGGTCCGTAGTAGCGCAGGAATGGCTTCGCCGTGCTGAGTGCGCCTGCTCCGGTCGCGAGCAGGCTGCCGTCCGCGAGCACGACTTCGAGCGCCAGCACGCTCTCGGCCGAAACTCCGTAGCGTGCCGAGCCCCAGAGGATCGAGTTCTGCGACAGTCCGCCGCCTATGGTGGCCAATGCTCCGGACAGCGGTCCCCAGAATGGCGTTCGCACACCGTGCGGCTCGAGCGCCGCGTACAGCGCTTCCCAGGTGCAGCCGGCCTCGACCGTCACGTACATGTCGGCCGTGTTGATCTCGACGACGCGCGAGAGCCCGCGGGTGTCCACGATCACGCACGATTCCCGGTCCGGCGCGAATCCTGCCGTGTACGACGTCGCTCCACCGCGCGCAACGACGGCGTACCCGGCGTCCGTCGCCGCCGCGACGGAGCGCGAAAGTTGCTCTACCGACTGCGGCCGAATCACGCAGGCGGCTACGTGCTGGCGCAGCCCGGAAATGTCCTGCGAGAAGAACCGGCGGTCTTCGTCGCCGGTCAGTACGGACTCGGCGCCAAGCAACTGCTGCAGGCGTGCAACGAGCGGTGCAACGGCCACGGGATTCGTCGAAGTCGTCATCGCCTGCCTCACCCCGGGACGAACGTCCGCCCATCCTCCCAGCGCAATTCGCGGACGGCAACCCCATACAGCGCGGCGACGGACTCCGAGTCGAGTATTTCCGCCGCGGGCCCGTGCGACCAGCGCCCGTCGCCGAACAGCAGCAGCGCGTCGTCGGCGAATCGTGCGGCCAGCCCCGGGTCGTGCAGGCTCATCACCACGCAAGCCCCTGCATCGGCACGGGCCCGGAACAGCTTGAACACGCCGAGCTGGTGCAGCGGGTCGAGTTGCTGGACCGGCTCGTCGAGCAGGAAGTACGCCGGCGTCTGCGCCAGTACCGTGGCGATGCCGAGCCGCCGCCGCTCGCCTCCCGACAGCGTCGTGACGTCCCGGTCGTCGAACCCGGCGAGATCCATCGCCGCGAGGCACTCGCGTGCGATCGCGCGATCGGCTTCGCTCTCCCATTGCCAGAAGTCGATGTGCGGGTGACGCCCCACGAGCGCCGACTCGAGCACGCTGCCCGGAAAGGGGTCGTCGCTCGCCTGCGGCAGCAGTGCAACGCGCAGCGCGAACTCGCCGCGCGGCCATTGCGGCAGGGCGCGGCCCTCGAGCCTGGCCTCGCCCGAGGCCGCCGGCCTGAGCCCCGCAAGCACGTGCAGCAGCGAGCTCTTGCCGGTGCCGTTGCGGCCCAGCAAGGCGATGATCTTTCCGGGCCGCAGCACGGCATCGAGTTCGCGCACGAGCGTGCGGCCGGGCACGCTCACCGTGAGTCGCAGGCACTCGAGGGCAGTTCGATCGTTGCGGTTCATCGCAGCCAGCCGATTTCGCGCGCCGTGACCGGCCCGACCGTCATCTGCTCCAGCGGCTGCCCCGTGGAGTCCGGTGCGACCTGCCCGCCGTCCGGCGTGTGATTGAGCGCGACGAAGACCAGCACCGCGAGCAGGATCGCGAGACGCACCGAGCCGAAGTAAGTGCGCTCGGCCACGCCTCAGGGATACAGGCGCGTCGCAAGCCAGGGGCCGGCCCTGAAGTCGTCGGAGCCGGCCGCATCGAGTTGCCGCGTCCAGCGCGCGCGATCGTGCACGCGGAACGGTCCCTCCATCCAGATCTCGACCGTGTCGGGCCACAGCCGGTAGCCGCCCCAGTGCGGCGGGCGGGGGACGTGCGTGCCAAACCGGGCAGCCTCGGCGGCGACGCGCTTCAGCAGCGTGGTGCGGGAATCCAGCGGCTGGCTCTGCAGGCTCGCCCAGGCGCCGATGCGGCTGTCGAGTGCACGGCTCGCGAAGTAATCGTCGCTCTCGGCGGCCGGGGACAGTACCACGCGCCCCTCGAGGCGCACCTGGCGCGCCCACGTGTCCCAGTGCAGCACGGCGGCGACGCGCGGGTTGGCTGCAAACTCCGCGCCTTTCCTGCTCTGGTAGTTCGTGAAGAAGACCGCGTAGCCCGGGTCCGGCACCAGCTTCTTGCACAGCACGACCCGCGCCGAGGGCTGGCCATCGGGCGTGGAGCTGGCGACGACCATCGAGTCCGGGTTCGGCTGGATTTTCTGCTCGCGCGCCTGTGCGAGCCACTCCGCGACCAGCGGCATCGGGTCCGCTGGGAGTGTCGAAGGCAGGAATCCCTTGCGCAGCATCGGTCGCTCCTGTCGGATCGAGGCGGGATTATGCACCACCCAAGCCGGCGCACCGTGGGCGCGACGGCTTGCGGGGCCGGGGACGTCCCGGTAAAACAAGTCGTCCCCGCCTGCGGCCCTCACATGAAGTCACTTGAAGAACTGCGCGCCCGGCTCGACGTCCTCGACCGGCAGATACTCGAGCTGATCGCCGAGCGGCAGTCGCTCGGTGGCGAAATCGCCGCCGTCAAGCGCACCACCGGACAGTCGACGCGCGACTTCCGCCGCGAGCGCGAGGTCCTGCTCAAGGCGCGACGCGATGCCGAGGCGCTGGGCGTGTCGCCCGCGCTGGCCGAGTCCATCCTGCAGACGCTGATCCGCGGTTCGCTGACGACCCAGGAGCAGGCCCGGGTGGCAGCGCAGGGACGCGGGTCGGGGCGCACCGCGCTCGTGATCGGCGGGCGCGGCAAGATGGGCCGGTGGACGGCCGACTTTCTCGCCTCGCAGGGTTTTCGCATCACGATCGCGGATCCCGCCGGCGACGTCCCGGGGTATGAGTGGGTGGCTGACTGGGCCGCCACCCCACTCGATCACGACGTCGTGGTCGTGGCGACACCGCTCAAGAAGGCGAACGAGGTCCTGCTCGCGCTGGCGGAGCGCAGGCCGGCGGGAGTCGTCTTCGATGTCGGGTCCCTGAAGACGCCCCTGCGTGCAGGCCTCTCCGCGCTGCGGGCGGCCGGAGTGCGCGTGACCTCGGTGCATCCGATGTTCGGCCCGGACACCGAACTGCTTTCCGGTCGTCACGTCATCTTCATCGATCTCGGCAACGCGTCTGCCCTCGACGAGGCGCGCTCGCTGTTCGCGTCCACGATGGCCGATCTCGTGGTGATGGGCCTCGACGAGCACGATCGCCTGATCGCCTTCGTGCTCGGGCTGTCGCACGCGCTGAATATCGCGTTCTTCACGGCGCTCGCCGAAAGCGGCGAGGACGCGCCGCGCCTTGCGCGCATGTCGAGCACGACTTTCGACGCGCAGCTCGACGTCGCGACCCGGGTGGCGGCCGAGAACCCGGACCTTTACTACGAGATCCAGAGCCTGAACGCCTACGGCGAGGAGTCGCTGAGCGCGCTGCGCGCGGCCGTGGAGCGCCTGTACCGCTCGGTGCACGACCACGATCCCGATGCCTTCGTCGGCATGATGCGCCGTGGCCACGAGTACCTGCGGGTGCGCAAGGCGGCGCTCGGACAGCCGCCGGGCTAACGCTGCCGCGACATCAGCAGCAGGAACAGCGGCACGCCGACGAGCGCGGTCAACGCGCCGACCGGAAGCTGGCGCGGCGCCAGCAGCGTGCGCGACGCCAGGTCGGCCGACATCAGCAGGATCCCGCCGAGCAGCGCGGCGGCCGGCAGCACCGCGCGGTTGTCGGTGCCGAGCGCCAGCCGAGCGATGTGCGGCGTCACGAGGCCGACGAAGCCGATGCTGCCCGCGGCGCTGACGGCGACGCCCGTGAGCAGCGAACTCAGCATGAACAGTAGCATCTGGAACCGGCGCACGTTCATGCCGACGCTCGCCGCCTGGGTGACGCCGCGCGCGAGCACGTTGAGGTGACGGCCGAGCAGCGCACCGGTGACGGTCGCGGCGAGTAGCAGCGAGAGCAGCCACTCCCAGCGCTCGGTCCGCGACAGGTCGCCGAGCAGCCAGAACACCATGCCGCGCAGCGCCGTGTCGTCGCTCAGTGCGAGCAGAAGGCTCACGATGGATCCGGCGCCGGCCGCAACCACGATGCCGGTCAGCAGCAGGCGCGTGGGCGTCCAGCCGCCCGGTCCCTGGGCCAGCGCGAATACGAGCAGGCACGCCGCGAAGGCTCCGAGTGCCGCCGCGCCGTCGACGCCGGCGGCGGGCAGGCCGGCCATGATCGCGAGCAGCGCGAGCACCGAGGCGCCTCCTGATACGCCGAGCACGTACGGGTCGGCGAGCGGATTCCGCAACAGCACTTGAAGCAGCGCGCCCGCGAGCGCGAGCAGGCCGCCAACCGCGAAGGCCGACAGGGCCCGGGGCAAACGCAGCTCCAGCACCACGTCGCGTGCGATGGATGGCTGCTGCGCGCCAAAGGACTGTACGATCTCACCGATGGTCAGCGGCAGGCTGCCGGACGCGAGCGACAGCGCAAGGATCGTGCTGGCGACCGCGAGCAGCAGTAGCAGTGCGGCAGGGAGGGATAGGCGGCGATTCATGCGTTGAGCCCTGGGCGGCCAAGCGTACGTGGCCGATTCCCCGGTTCACAAGGCGGCGTTGCCGGGCGCCGCCTTGGACCGTCAGGCCGCAATGTGAAAAAATGAGTCAAGTCTGGAGCTTACGGGTTAATGACCGATTTCATCGACGCTCAGGGATACCGTGCCAACGTCGGGATCGTGCTGATCCGCGATGGCGGCGAGGTATTCCTCGGCAGTCGTAGCGACGGCCGCGGATGGCAGTTCCCCCAGGGCGGGGTGCAGCGCGAGGAATCGCCCGAGCAGGCGCTGTTCAGGGAACTGCACGAGGAGATTGGCCTCGGGCCCGAGGATGTCGAGGTGATCGCCACGACGCGGGACTGGCTGCGCTACCGGTTGCCGCGCCAGTACGTCAGGCGCCGGTCGCGACCCCTGTGCATCGGCCAGAAGCAACGCTGGTTCCTGCTGCGAATGCTGGGCGACGACGAGCGCCTGCGGTTCGACACGACGAGCCGGCCCGAATTCGACGACTGGCGCTGGGTCGATTACTGGCACCCGGTGCGCGAGGTCATCTTTTTCAAGCGCGTGGTTTATGCGCAAGCGCTCGACGAGCTCGGGCGGCTGGCGTTCCCGGACGGCCCGCCCGCGTACCCTGAGTGGTGGTCCGACGATGTGCTGAAGCCGCCGGCGCGAAGTTCGCGGCTGGCTGACGGGCGGCGGCGCCCGTTGCCGGAAGGGGCCGCGGAGTAGTGTCCGACCCGACCATCGTCCCGTCCCCGCAACCGCGCTGGCGCCGCTGGCTGTCGTACGCGGCGGTCGCGGTCCTGGCAGTTCTGGCGTTCGGTGTCGGCTACCAGCGCGGGCAACTCGCCGCGGGGCTCGATGCCGCGGTCGTCGCCCGCGAGCGGCGCAGCCTCGACGCGAGGGTCAGGCAGCTCGAGTCCGACAATGCGCAACTCACGGCGAAGGCATCCGAGCTCGAGATGGCACGCCGTCTTGACCGCGACGCCTACGGCCAGGTCGAGCGGACACTCGGCGACCTGCAGTCGAAACTCGCCCGCCAGAACGACGACCTCGCGTTCTACCGCAGCATCGTGTCGCCGGCGGATGGCGTGCAGGGGCTGCGTATCCAGCGGTTCGATGTCCAGTCCGGGACGAACCCGCGCGACTTCACGATAAACGTCACGCTGATCCAGGCCATGCGCCAGGAGAGCGTCGTTTCCGGGCTGGTGCAGGTGATCGTCCATGGCATGGACGGGGACCGGCCCGCGCGCCATTCGGTCGGCGAGCTGATCGGGAAGCCGCGGGCGCAGCTGCCGTTCTCGTTCCGCTACTTTCAGACCATCGAGCAGGACGTGACGCTCCCGGAGGGATTCCAGCCGTTCGAGGTGGAGGTGCAGGTGCGATCGGCCAAGCTCAAGTTCCCGATGCAGCAGCGATTCGCCTGGAAAGTGGCTGTGCAGCCCCTGGCGGAGGGCCCGGTGGACGACGAAGTGCGCCCGCGGGAGACGGTACGTTGAGTCCCGGAGCCGGGTGGTAGAATCCGCGCCTGCCCTAAGGGACCGCTGGAGCGACCGCCGATGACCAACCTGCAAGAGACCCTGGAAACCGCAGCCGAGCCGTTGCTGCTGTTCACCGACTCCGCGGCCGTCAAGGTGAGCGAGCTGATCCGCGAGGAGGGCAATCCAAACCTGAAGCTCCGTGTCTTCGTCTCCGGCGGAGGCTGTTCCGGTTTCCAGTACGGCTTCACGTTCGACGAGAACGAGGAAGAAGGCGACACCTGCGTCGAAAACCAGGGCGTCAAGCTGCTGATCGACCCGATGAGCTTCCAGTACCTCGCGGGCGCCGAAATCGACTACAAGGAGGATCTCGAGGGGGCGCAGTTCGTGATCCGCAACCCGAACGCGACGACCACTTGCGGCTGCGGCTCGTCGTTCTCGGCCTGACGCGGGCTTGTCCCGCTCCCGGACTTCCGTGCCCGATGTCCTGGCCGCTGTCGACCTCGGGTCCAACAGCTTCCACATGGTCGTCGGCCGTTACACGCACGGCCAGATCACGATCGTAGACCGGCTCCGCGAGACGGTCCGCCTCGCGGCCGGCCTCGACGACCAGGATCGATTGAGCCGCGAAGCCACCGGTCGGGCGCTCGCCTGCCTCGAGCGCTTCGGACAGCGGCTGCACGACATGAAGGCCGAGCGCGTCCGCGTGGTCGGCACCAACACGCTGCGCAAGGCACGGCGCAAGGGTGCGTTCCTCGACCGCGCGCGCGAGGCGCTCGGCCACCCGATCGAGATCATCTCGGGTGTCGAGGAGGCGCGGCTCATCTATCTTGGCGTTGCCCAGACGACGCCGAGCGAAGGCGGCCACCGGCTGGTGATCGACATCGGCGGCGGCAGCACCGAGCTGATCATCGGCGAAGGTTTCGCCGCCCGCAGGCTCGAGAGTCTCTACATGGGCTGCGTCAGCATGACGTCGGCCTGCTTCGCCGACGGCGACATCACCGAGAAGCGGTTCAAGCGGGCTCGAACGACCGCCGAACTCGAGTTCGAACCCGTGATGGCGCGGTTCAGGAGATCCGAGTGGGACGCTGCGTTCGGCGCCTCGGGCACGATGCGATCCGTGAGCGACGTGCTCCAGGCGCGTGGCGCGCTGAACGGCGACATTACGCGCGAGGGCGTGGACTGGCTGGTCGACGAATGCCTGCGCGCAGGAAACGTCTCGCGGCTCAAGCTGCCCGGCCTCGCCGGCGACCGCCAGGAGATCCTGCCCGGCGGGCTCGCGATCATCGTTTCCGCCTTCCAGATGCTGGGCATCGAGTCGATGCGCGTGGCGGACGGCGCGTTGCGCGAGGGCCTGCTCTACGACCTCGTCGGGCGCCTCACCGACGAGGACTCTCGTGCCCGAAGCGTGCGCTCGATGGAGGGCCGCTTCCACGTCGACACCGCGCAGGCAGACCGCGTAGAGGCCACGGCGCTCGCCTTTCTCCGCCAGGTGCGCGAGACGTGGGACCTTCGCGACCCGCTCGCGGAGCTCGCGTTGCGCTGGGCATCGAGGCTGCACGAAATCGGCCTCGACATCGCGCATGCGCAGTACCACCGGCATGGCGCATACCTGCTCCAGTACGCCGACATGCCCGGTTTTCCGCGGGAAGAGCAGCGGCTGCTCGCGGTGCTCGTCGGCGGGCATCGCCGCAAGCTGAGCCGGCAGCAGTACGAGGATCTCGTGCCGCCATGGCACATCAAGGCGGAATCGCTGGTCGTGCTGCTCAGGCTCGCGGTGCTTCTGCACCGCGGGCGCGGGCCGCGCTCGCTGCCGCAAATCGATCTCGCGGCACGTGGCCGCTCACTGGACCTTGCGTTCCCGAAGGGCTGGCT
>Ga0316616_100000577_pt1 | contig 12291 bp, 9 predicted proteins | sample OWC_Aug_M1_C1_D1_FD_207660 | JGI IMG/M metagenome (GOLD analysis project Ga0316616, IMG submission 207660) | Wetland soil microbial communities from Old Woman Creek delta, Ohio, United States - OWC_Aug_M1_C1_D1_B | ecosystem: Environmental > Terrestrial > Soil > Wetlands | place: USA: Ohio... | reverse complement strand
CCTCCTCCACCTCGCGCCGGAAGATTCCGGCGGCCAGTCGTTTCAGGCCGTGGTCGGCCGCGTCCACCAGGACCAGGCCGGTCTCTCCGAGGAGGGAGGTCATCCAGCACGCGAATGCCTCGGCGAGAGTTCGCTCGGGGGCATAGGCCTGCGCGAGGGCGTCACGCAACGGGCCGCTGAATTCGGTGGCGGGCAGCGACTCCCACAGGCGCGCCAGCGTGTCTTGGATGGCGGGTCCAAGGCGGAGGTTCGCGGGCATGAATCCACCCGGCGGCTCCCCCCAGGCGGTGTGCCGAATCTGGACCAGGTTGCCGCTCCGGTCCAGCACCTGCACGTGGTCCGCCTCGGCCACGTCGTGGTCCTCGGATGCCATCCAGAAGAGCGGAACGACGGGGCGGTGCAGCGCACGCTCCAGGTCCGCCGCAAGCGCGACGGCGGTGAGCGCCTTGTACAGGGTGAAGAGCGGACCGCCGAAGAGCCCCGTTTGTTGCCCTGTGAGCACCGCCAACCCCTGAGGTGCACACAGTTCGTCGATCCGCCGCCGTGCGATGGGCGGCGCACCCCAGGCTGCCTGTTGCGCCAACAGGACGTCGCGCAGCTCGGTGCGGCGATACTCCCGCTCGCTGCAGACCTTTGCCAGCGCGGCATAGGTTCCGTTGGCGTGGGGATTCTGGGCAAAAAAAGAGGATACGCGGTCGAAATGGTGGACATAATCTCGGACCAGCGGGGAACATCCCGGCATATCCTTGATGTCTAGTCGGGTCATGAGCCGTCCTTCGCTTTAGCCGATCGGGACGCGACGTCCCTCGAGTTGTCCTCGCCCGTGCGGATGGAGGAACTATTTTCCGCCGGCCAGGTCTTATCAGGATATGATGCTTGGCATGCCGTGGTCAAGTCGGCAAACATCGTCACCGGGCGACGTGCTGGACAGGCGGTTGGGGGGGCTAATGGCGGCAGGACCCGGCAACCATGAGACCTGGCGAGGGTTTTGCTTGACGGTGGTTTCCTACATTTGCTATAAAAACCCGATGGGTCTACACCGATGAACGCATTGAGTCTCATTCTGCAAGCCGGCATCGTCGCCAAGGGTGTCCTGGGCGTCCTGTTGGTATTTTCCCTGGCCTCCTGGACTATCATCTTCCTCAAGATCAGAGCGCTCGGGCGCGTCGATCGGCAGGATGAGCGCCTCTGGAAGCTGTTTCGCGAGGGGAAACAGCTTGCCACGGTGTACGAGGATTCGCGCCGATTTTCGCACAGCCCACTGGCCTCTCTCTTCCGGGAAGGTTACCGCGAGCTCAGCTTGGCCTTGAAAGGCAATCCCGGTTCGGGTGGACAACCCGGCGGCGAAGCGGCGGTGAAGCCGCTGGATATGTCCCCAGACAACCTCCTGGCGAGGCTGGGGCGGACGCTGCGGCACGCCAGTCTGCGCGAGATTGCGGGGCTGGAGCGGTCTCTGATTTTCCTGGCGACGACGGGAAACATCACCCCCTTCATCGGGCTGTTCGGGACGGTCTGGGGGATCATGGATGCCTTCCACGGCATCGCGATGACGGGGTCCGCCAATCTCGGGGCGGTGGCACCGGGCATCGCCGAAGCGCTCATCACCACGGCGGCCGGCCTGGCCGTGGCCATCCCCGGCGTGATCGCGTACAACTACTTCCTCAACCGGATCAAGGGCGCCGCGACACGGATGGACCTGTTCGGGCTGGAGTTTCTCGGGACGGCGGAACGGATCATCCACCGAGCCGGTCGAACCTAGTTTGGCGCCGCGCCTCCTGGCGCGGTCCGAGGCCGAAATGGCAGCGAAACCCATGGACATCGGGGGCGAGACCCGGCTGGGTCCGGCCCTGGCGGAGATCAACATCACGCCGTTCGTGGACGTGGTGTTGGTGCTCCTGGTGATCTTTCTGATCACGGCCCCCATGATGTTGGGCGGGATCGACGTCCGGGTTCCGAAGACGGAGACGCGCACCTCGCAGCCTGAGGAGCGGCTCGTTCTCACGGTGACCAGAGATCGCGGCGTCTACCTGGAGAACCAAGCCATCAGCCTGGATCGGCTGTCCAAAGTCCTGAACGGCATGGTTCAGCGAAACCCCAAGGCGTCGGTCTTCCTCAAGGCAGATGAGGCGGTGGCCTACGGGGCGGTCATGAAGGTCATGGATGTGATCAAGAAGGCCGGGATCGATCGGGTCGGCATGGTGACAGAACCGGTCGGCCCGGGCGGGAGATGATGCGGCCATGACGGCGTCGGCCGACCGGCTGGTGACGTCCGGTCCGCGCCCAACCGAACTGTGGCTGACCCTCGGCCTATCGATTCTGCTCCACGGGTTACTCACGGTGGCGGTCGTGTTCGTGCCGCGGTTCCACGGCGGCACCTACTTGACCGTGCCGGTGAGTTATGAGGTCAATCTGGTTTCGACGGCGCCGGGCGGCCGCGCCGGAGGATCCGCCCCGGCTGCCAGACCAGCGACGCCCCCTCTGGCCCCCCAAGCGCCGCCGGTCTCAGCGCCACGAGCGATTCCAGCGCCACCGCCGGCTGCCCGGCCGAGCGAGGAACTGACGCTTCCCGGGAAACGGCCGCTGAAGCAGACCCCGACGGAGGTCGAGCCCTCCTTGCGCCCCCCGCCCGCGACCGGAAGAGACGTCCGTCGGCCCGCGCCCGTGGAAGCGAGTCCGCAGGGACCGACCGGGCCGACACCGAGTCCCGTGGTCGCCTCGGCGGGACCCGCGACGACTCCGGCCGCGACGACGGCCACCGGTTCCGGGAAGGGGAGCGGCGTAGAATTGGCCGGTGGGGAAAAGGGCGACGGCTCCGGGGGGTCGGCGCTCGGCTACTACCTCGGCTTGGTGGACTACAAGATCAGTGGAAACTGGGTCCCGGTCGGGACCGGAGCGGCGCGCGACATGGTCGTCGTGATCCGGTTCCGGGTCCTGCGTTCGGGTGTTGTCCGGGATGTGGAACTGGAGACCACCTCCGGGGACGCGGGCATGGACAACGCTGCGCTGCGTGCGGTCCGGCAGAGTGTGCCGTTGCCGCCGTTTCCGAATCTGCTCACTGAACCCTCTCTGAACTTGCGGTACCGTTTTGTGATGGAGCGTGGATAATGTGGAGACTTCACTGGATCGCCCTGGCGGCGATCGGTTGTGCGATTCTGGCGTCTGGCGCTCAAGCTCAGGTGATTGATCGAGAACTGCGGGAGCGGGTCGCCCCCAAGTTCACGATCGCCCTCGGGGGTTTCGCGTCCTTCACCTTGAACGGGGAGGAACTGGGGAAGGTCGGGGCGTCGGTTCTGGCGAGTGACCTCAAGTTCTCGACGATCTTCGACGTCATGGAGGGGTCCATCCTTCCGTTCGATCCCGCCACCATCCAGCCGGACCAGGAGCGGGTGGCGCTGCCGGGTTTGGCGGCGCTGAAGGTGCAGCATCTGGCGGTCGGGTATCTGTCCAGCCGGGGTCGCGAGGCCGTGCTGGAGGGGCGCCTGTTCGACGTATCGTCCGGGAACATGGTGTTCGGGAAGCGGTATATCGGCGACGCCAAGTTCTTCCGGCTGATCGTGCACCGGTTTGCCGACGATATCATGTTCAATCTCACCGGGGAAAAGGGGGTGGCCCAGACCCGGATCGCCTTCGTCTCGGGGACGAGCCGGACCGCCAAGGAACTGTACGTCATCGACTACGACGGGGCGAGTCCGTCGCCGATCACCGGGAACCAGTCCATCAACCTCTCGCCGCGCTGGTCTCCGGACGGGCGGCTCATCGCGTACACGTCGTACCGGAACGGCAATCCCGATCTGTACCTGCTGAATTTCGACAGCGGGCGACGGGATGTCCTGTCCCAACAGCGGGGGCTGAACGCCACACCCGGCTGGTCGCCGGATGGTCAATGGCTCGCGGTCGCGATGAGTGCGGGTGGGGGGACCAATCTGTTCCTCATGTCGAAAAACGGGGGGACGCCGAAGCCGTTAACAACCGGACCCGCCATCTCAGTATCCCCGTCTTTTTCGCCCAACGGGCGACAGATCGTCTTCAACTCGGATCGGGGGGGGACGCCGCAGGTCTACGTCATGGACGTGGACGGTTCCAACCTGCGCCGGGTGACCTTCCAGGGATCCTACAACGCCTCCCCGCGCTGGTCGCCGCGCGGCGAGAAGATCGCGTTCATGTGCCGGGCCGGCGGAAATCAGATTTGCCTGGCCAACCCCGACGGCTCCGGCATTCAGCAGTTGACCTCGGCCGGGAACAATGAGGAGCCGACTTGGTCCCCCAACGGGCGGCACATCGTATTCACCTCGACCCGCGCGGGTCAGCGGGACCTCTTCGTGATGCACGCGGATGGCTCAGAGCAGCGCCGGCTGACGAACAATGGACGGGAGAATTACCTGGCGGATTGGGGGCCGTAGGGACCGCCGTGCTCCACGAAAGAACGATCGGGACGGCGGCGCCCGGCGACAGTATTCGGAAAGGCGCTCCGAGATCTCGCATCCCGCGAGAGGTCGAGAGGGCCGCTCAGGAGGCAACGTGGTGCTGGAGATGACGAGAATGGCCTGGGAACAGCGGCGCGGGACCTGGGTGCTTCTGGGCGCCCTGACGTTTCTGGCGGGCTGCGCGACCAATGAGGACATCCTGGCGATCCGGCGCGACATGCTGGCGCTCCGGACTGAGGTCGCGTCGCTCAGCAGAGCCAATCAGAGCTCGCGGGACTTCACCGAGGAACGGCTCCGGAAAGTGGAAGCGGACGTGCGGGGCCGCGTCGAGTCGTCGGCCAAGGAGAGCGAGGGGTCGCGGGTCGCCCTGAACCAGCGGCTGGAGGAACTGACCACAGAGACGCGGTTTGCGCAAGGGAAGATGGAGGAGAGCGCCTCGGTCTTGCGGGACCTCCAAACCCGGATCGACGAGGTGGATCAGCGGGGTCGCCAAACCAATCAACGGATCGAGGCGATGGACCAGCAGGTGAAGCTCCAAGCGGCGCGGTTGCAGGCGGTGGAGCAACCAAGACCGCCGACGCCGCCACCAGCAGTCGCCCAGCCCGGACCAGCAGTTCCACCGGGAACAACGGCACCGGCCCCCGGCCAGCCCCCCGTGGCGGCAGCCCCGGCGGTACCGACAGCGCCGGCCGCACCGACAGCACCGGTTGCACCACCCGCGCCACCCGCGCCACCCGCGCCCCAACCCCCGGCGGCTCCCGCCCCGCCCCCGCCGCCCGCCGCCCCGGCGGCTCCTGTGCCGGCCCCACCGGCGGCTCGGCCGCAGCCGACGCTCCCGCCCGAGGATCTCTATAAGGCGGCCCTGAGCGACTACACGAAGGGCGATTACGACCTGGCCATCACCGGGTTCCGGACCTATGTCAAGGCGTATCCGCGGACCAGCCTGACCCCCAACGCCCAGTATTGGCTTGGAGAGTGCTTTTTCAGCCAAAAGAACTATGCGCAGGCGGTCGAGGAATTCGACGTGGTGGTCCGTGAGTATCCGGACAACCCGAAGGTGCCGAGCGCCCTCTTCAAGCAAGGGGAGGCCTACCTGCAGATGGGGGACACCAAGCAGGCGACCACCGCCCTGTGCGAGTTGATCGCGAAACACGGCAAGACCCGCGAGGCGCGACTGGCGCGCGACAAGAACGTGCGCTGTCGCTGAGCGGGGCGGCCCGGGGAACGAAGAGAAAACCAACGGCGGCTCACTCGACAGAGTGAGCCGCCGTTGGTTTTTGCGGCTGGGCGCGGCCCGCCGACCTTGCTACGGTCGCTACGCCGGTGTCACAGAATGACTTGGCCGGAGAAATCCCGGAAACGGCATGAGGAGCCGTACCGAAATTCCAGAAAATGGAGAAGGCACTTGGTAAGGGCGCCTACGGCGACAGACGTACAAACAGGTCGTCCACTTGTTTCCGGAACACTTCCTCGCCGGCGATTTTTCGTCTGACCTTCTCGCAGGCGTGAATCACGGTGGAGTGGTCCTTTCCGCCGAACCCGTCCCCGATATCGGGAAGCGACGCCTTCACGATCTCCCGGCACAGGTACATGGCCACCTGGCGCGGGAGCACGATAGACTTGTTCCGGCCCCGCGACCGGAGGTCGTCCACACGCACGCCAAAGAACTCCGCGACCGCCCGCTGGATGGATGGGATCGTCGGCAGGCGCTGTTGCTCGGCGCTGAGCTCTTTCAGAACATCCTGGGCCAATTCCAGGCTGATCTCCCGATGGGTGAACGAGGCTTGAGCGGCCAGGCGGACCAGCGACCCTTCCAGTTCCCGGATACTGGACTTCACGTGTTTGGCGATGAACAGTGAGACCTCGTCGGGGAGACGCACCCCCTGGGCCTGCGCCTTCTTCCGGAGGATGGCCGCCTTGGTCTCCAGGTCGGGCGCCTGGATGTCGGCGATCAGACCCCATTCGAACCGCGACCGGAGGCGTTCCTCCAGGGTCGGGATTTCGCGGGGCACCCGGTCGGAACTGATCACGATCTGCTTCGAGGAATCGTACAGGTCGTTGAAGGTATGGAAGAACTCCTCCTGGGTGCGCTCCTTTCCAGCGATGAACTGGATATCGTCGATCAAGAGCAGATCCAGGCTTCGGTACCGATTGCGGAACTCCACGGTTGAATCGAATCGGATCGAATTGATGAGATCGTTGGTGAACTTCTCGGAGGAAACATACGAAACCCGGATCCGCGGATCCCGTTGCCGGGCATGATGCCCGATGGCGTGAAGCAAGTGCGTCTTCCCGAGGCCCACACCCCCGTAAATGAAGAGCGGGTTGTACGTCTTGGCGAGCTGCTCGCCGACCGCCATACACGCGGCGTGGGCGAACTGGTTGCTCGTGCCGACCACGAAGGAGTCGAAGGTGTATTTGGGATTCAACTGTGCCCCGGCATCTCGAGGACGGCGGGGCGCCCGTCGCTCGCTCGGCTCCTCTTGGCCCGCGGGGGTCGCTGCCGCGTCCTTTTCCGACAAGACCAGCCGGATCTCGACCTTGTTGAAAAGCAAGTCCTCGAGTGCCGATCGCAGGAGCCCCAGGTAGTGCTCCTCGAACCACTCCTTGAAGAACCGGTTCGGGAGGAGAATCTGGACGCGGTTTTCCTCGACCGTTCCCAGCGTCAGGGGGCGGAACCAGGCCTCGAAGCTCTGCCGGCTGATCCGGCCGCGAATGACTGCCAACGCCTCTTCCCAGACTTCCTGGACGTTCGCTGCTGCCGTGGCTTTCATACGGTGCGCCCTCCGAGCAACTTATCCACAGGCCATCCCACCGGGTAACTCTTTGGAATTCAAAGGCCGGTTTTTTGCGTGAGACCAGAAACCCGCTTCTGGGGCCATCAGGAAGTTATCCACATGTTTCTCCACAGGTGTGGATAACCGGAAATTCCGCTATTCCTTGGGTCTCCGGGGATTTCCCCAGTTTCGACAATCCTTGGATGATCACGAAATACTTGGAACATATTGAAAATAAAAGGTTTCCTGTAAAGAATCTGCATGGGGACATCCTTTTAGCGCAGGCCTGTGCCAGTGTCAAGAACCATTTTTGAGATAATTTTTCCTCGTCGGTTCCCCTGTGGAAAAACGGCATTTCGGGCCGCGTGAGAGGGCATTTTCCTTGACCATTTGTCCCCCCTGCCGTATGAAAAGGAGTCCCTCCCAGGTCGGTGCCTGCCCCACGCCCGCGCCTCGGTAGCCGGTGTTGCGGGGGTGAGGTGCCCGATAGCGGCCGGGAGAACCCGGATGACCGGAAAGGTGGAAGGCTTATGCGCGCCCTATTCCTCTTGATGCTGGGCCTAGCGTCCGTGTGGGGTCCCCGCGCTGCGGACGCGCAGGGGCCGATCCGGATCGGAGAGATCAACTCCTACAGCGGCATCGCGGCCGGTTTCACCCAGCCGTATCGCCAGGCGGTCGAGATGGCCGTGGACGAGGTCAACGCCGCGGGTGGTCTGCTGGGACGAAAGGTCGAGGTGCTCTTCCGCGATGATAAGGGAAATCCGGCGGAGGCCATCAAGCACGCGCAAGAGTTGGTGGCGGGGGAGAGGGTCCATCTCCTCGCGGGGACGTACCTCAGCAACGTGGGCCTGGCTGTCTCGGATTTCGCCAAGATGCACAAGACCCTCTTCCTGGCCGCCGAGCCGCTTTCGGAGGCGATCACCTGGTCCCACGGCCATCGGTACACCTTTCGCGTTCGGCCCAACACCTATTCTCAGGGGCGCATGCTGGCAGAGCGGGCCGCCAAGCTTCCGTACCGGAAATGGGCCGTCATCGGACCGAATTACGAATACGGACGGCGCGCGTGGGAGACGTTCTGGGCGCGACTCAAAGAGCTCAAGCCGGACGTCCAGGTGGTCGGAGAACACTGGCCGACGCTGGCCAAACTCGAGCCGGGGGGATACGTCACCGCGCTTCTGAATCAGCAACCCGAGGCACTCTACGTGTCCCTCTTCGGGAGTGACTGGCTGGCCTTCGCGCGGGAAGCCGGGAAGCGCGGTCTCTTCGAGAAGGCGTATGCCGTGGGGATTCTCCTCGGGGAGCCCGAGTACCTGGATCCCCTGAAGCTGGATGCCCCCGAGGGGATGCTGGTCACGGGATACCCGTGGTACGACATCCGGATTCCGGCGCATGTGGCCTTCGTCGACAAGTTCACGAAGCGGACGGGCCGGCATCCGGTCGCCGGTGCGCTGGTCGGTTACATCACCTTTCTGTCCGCCTTCGAGACCATCCGGAAGGCGCAGGGCACGGACACGGAAGCGATGGTCTCGGCCCTGGAATCGCTGAAGGTCGAGACCCCGATCGGCCCCATCACCTTTCGCCCCTTCGACCACCAGTCCACCATGGGCGCCTGGGTGGGCGTCACGAAACTGGATGCTACCCGCGGGACCGGGATCATGGACCGATGGGAGTACGTGCCTGGGGACAAGGCGTTGCCGTCGGAAGCCGAGGTGCGCCGGATGCGCGAGGCGGCCAAGTGATCACGTGCCGACGGTCAGGTCCCACGAGGCGCCGGCTCCGGGTGGCGGCGTGATTCCGACCCAGCACCCGCGACCATGACACGTCCATGAACGCGCTCTTCCTCCAGTTCCTGGCAGGCCTGACGCACGCGATGATCCTCTTCCTCATCGCGTCCGGACTGTCGCTGATCTTCGGCGTGACGCGAACGATCAACTTTGCCCACGGCTCCTTTTACATGCTGGCAGCCTACCTGACCGTCACCCTGGGCACCGTGCTTCCCTTTGGGGCGCTGAGCCCCTACGCAGGCATGCTGCTTGCGCCGCTCGCCGTGGCGCTCCTCGGCGGGATCGTGGAGATCGGACTCGTGCGCCGGGTGTATCGAGCGCCGGAGCTGTACCAGTTGCTCCTCACCTTCGCGCTGGTACTGATCCTCGGCGACGTGGTGCGGTTCTTCTGGGGGCCGGAGCATCGGGTGGGCCTCAAGCCGCCCGGACTGGACGGGACGGTTCTCGTGCTGGGCCAGCTCGTTCCCACCTACGATTTTGCCGTCCTGGCGCTCGGGCCGGCGGTGGCCCTGGGCTTGTGGGGAGCACTGCATCACACCCGGTGGGGGGTCCTCGTCCGCGCGGCGGCCTCGGATCGCGAGATGGCGGGCGCCCTGGGCGTCAACCAGGCCTGGCTCTTCACCGGAGTGTTCGTCGTCGGTTCGTGGTTGGCCGGCGCAGCGGGAGCGCTCCAGGTCGCGCGCCAGCCGCTCACCACGGTGATGGATGCCGCCATCATCGTCGAGGCATTCGTGGTGGTGGTGATCGGCGGGATGGGCAACGTCTTCGGCGCGCTGGTGGGGGCGATCCTCCTCGGCGTCCTCCAGTCGCTGGGGATCGTGTGGCTCCCCCGGGAGTTCCAGCTCGTCCTGGTCTTTCTTTTGATGGCCGCGGTCCTCACCCTGCGGCCGTGGGGGCTGCTGGGTCGGCCCCCGGCCGCCCCCGCCTCGGAGGGGGCGCCGCAGGACTCTTTCGACGGCCACCCGACTGTGCCGCGCGTCACCATGGTGGCCGGGGGCGTCCTGCTCCTGATTGCACCCCTGGTGGCGCCGACATTCGTCGTCTGGTTGCTGGTGGAAATACTGGCCTTCGCCCTCGTGGCCGGGAGCCTCCAACTCCTCGTTGGGACTGGGGGCATGATCTCGTTTGGCCATGCGGCGTACTTCGGTCTGGGGGCGTACGGGGCGGCGCTGCTCCTGGATCCGGGCGGCTTGGCGATGCCCTTGGCATTCCTGCTCGGTCCCGCGCTGGCCGGCGGCGCGGCCCTGATCTTCGGATACTTCTGTGTGCGGCTCAGCGGAATCCCGTTTGCCATGATGACGCTGGCGTGCGCGCAGATCGTCTATGCCGTCGCGCATCAATGGTACGATGTCACCGGGGGAGATAACGGTCTCCTCGGGATCTGGCCGGCGTCCTATCTGGCGACGCCGGTCCGCTACTACTACCTGGCACTCGGGGTCGGGATTGGAGGGTTGGTGCTCCTCCGGCGCGTGACCGGGTCCCCGTTCGGCCTGACGCTCCGGGCGGCGCGCGATCATACCGTGCGGTGCGCGACGATCGGCGTGAACGTCCCCGCCCATCAGTTGCTGGCGTTCATGGTGGCGGGGCTATTGGCCGGGTTCGGGGGCAGTCTGTTTGCCTTCCTGAAGGGGAGCGTCTTTCCCGACTACCTGTCAGTGGCCGTGTCGGTCGAGTCCCTGGTCATGGTCCTGCTGGGAGGAATCCACCGGCCGGCGGGTGCGCCACTCGGGGCGGCGGCGTTCAAGGGGCTCGACACGGTGATGACGCTGTACACCGACTACTGGCAGGCGTGCCTCGGGGTCGTATTGATGGCGGTCGTCCTGGCGTTCCCCGGCGGCCTGCTGGGGATCGGGCGGGCGCGCCGGGCGTCGTCGGAGGTTCGCCGTGGCTGAGGCGCCGCTACTCGACGTCCGGGACGCCTGGAAGGCCTTCGGGGGCGTCCAGGCGGTGGCCGGAGTGAGTTTCTCGCTGGGCGTCGGAGACGTCTGCGCAGTGATCGGGCCGAACGGGGCGGGCAAGACCACGCTCTTCAACCTGTTGACCGGGCAGTTGGCGTACGATCGCGGACGGATTCTCTTTCGGGGCGAGGGGATCGGGGGTGTCGCTCCGCACCGGATCTGGCGGCGGGGTATCAGCCGTACGTTTCAGGTGCCTGCCATCTTCCATAGCTTGACGGTCCGCGAGAACGTTCAGACGGCGCTTCTGTCGAGCGCTGGGCGGAGCAGACAGATGCTGACCGAGGCGGCGCGCCTGGTCCGCGGGTCGGTCGACGCCCTGTTGGAGCAGGTGGGGCTCCTCCGGTATGCGGACGATCGCTGCGGAACGCTCTCGCTGGGTGACCTGAAGCGAGCGGAGCTGGCGCTGGCGTTGGCGGGGGAGCCGTCGCTGTTGCTGCTGGATGAGCCGACGGCGGGCATGGCCGTGGCGGAACGGGCGGAGCTCATGCGTCTGGTGACAGCGATCGTGCGCGCGCGCAGGCTGACCGTGCTCTTCACGGAACATGACATGGATGTGGTCTTCGGGTCGGCGAGCCGAATTCTGGTGATGCACCATGGCCGCGTGCTGGCCGACGGGAGCCCGGCGGAGGTCCGGGCGAATCCCGAGGTTCAGCGCGTGTATCTGGGAGGTGTCCGGTGATTCCGGGCAGAGCAACACCCCGGGTGATGCTCGAGCTGTCGAACCTGCACGCCGGGTACGGGGTGAGCCGGATCCTCTTCGGCGTGAGCCTGCGTGCCGACCGGGGCGAGATCGTGGCACTCCTCGGTCGGAACGGCGCCGGGAAGTCGACCGCGCTGAAGGCGATCATGGGGATCGCACCCCCGAGCGCCGGGCAGGTGGTCCTCGACGGCGCGGATCTTGTGGGACTTGCGCCGTACCTGATCGCGCGAGCCGGCATCGGATACGTGCCGCAGGACCGGCGCATCTTCCCGGACCTCACGGTGCGGGAGAACCTCGAGGTCGGGCGGCGTCCGGGACGATCCGGGGACTCGCCGTGGACCCTGGAGCGCGTGGAGGCGCTGTTTCCGATGCTTGGGACGCTGGCGGGCCGCCGGGGGGGAAGCCTCAGTGGAGGAGAGCAGCAGATGCTGACGCTGGCCAGGACCCTCATGGGGAATCCGCGGGTGCTCCTCCTGGACGAACCGTCTGAAGGCCTGGCACCCGTGGTGGTCCGGACGATGATCGAGCAACTGCTTCAACTGAAGGCGGGAGGGATGACCATCCTCCTCTCCGAGCAGAATGTTCACTTCACGAGAGAGGTGAGTGATCGAGCGTACATCTTGGAGAAAGGTAGTATTCAACGTGAGG
>Ga0316616_100000576_pt1 | contig 12295 bp, 9 predicted proteins | sample OWC_Aug_M1_C1_D1_FD_207660 | JGI IMG/M metagenome (GOLD analysis project Ga0316616, IMG submission 207660) | Wetland soil microbial communities from Old Woman Creek delta, Ohio, United States - OWC_Aug_M1_C1_D1_B | ecosystem: Environmental > Terrestrial > Soil > Wetlands | place: USA: Ohio... | reverse complement strand
AAGCAAATCGTTGATCGTTTTGACCGGATTGAAGGTAGCGATCGGCACCTCTACAAAGAGGGTAATCCATTCTGCCATGGCTCCATTCCATAACCCGGGTAACTCCAGAGACTTGAGATCCCGGCCGTCTTTGGATTTTTGAGAAATAAAAACGGCCTCTGCGCTCACATAGTCTTTCAGAGGAAATGGATTCCCCCGGAAATCCTTAACAGCGCAGACGAGGTCAACCGGGTTAAAATGGCTGGAAGAACCCCAAATCGCCCGCTGTTCATTAGATTGGAGATCCACCTCCGCGCTTTCAACGATTTGCACAGATAAGTTCCCATCTTTCCCTTCCACCCAGAAAGGCCCTCCTCCGGGCTCCCCTTCATTCTTAACCATCCCGCACACCCTCAAAGGACGGTTCAATCTGTTCAGAAGGAAGTCTCTTTTCTTTTCCACTGACCATTGTTTGAAGGCTTTCGGCTCCGGTATCAGAAGTCTGTTCTTGGCAAAGTCCATCGCCATTTCAAACAGCCTTGCATCTCTCGAACCCTCCGTCAACTGGCGCACACACCCGAAAACGGTTTTCTGAATTTCTACTAGAAGTCCGCCTAAGACTTTCTTCCAGAGGATCGTGGGTTCTCTCCGCCGATCTGGCAAGATATTATCAATATTTTTGACATAGATAAGGTCCCCTCCGATATTCGCTAGATTGAAAAGAAGCGCCCCATGGCCTCCGGGCCTAAAGAGAAGGCGTCCGTCTTTTTCTCGAAAAGGTCGATTTTCTAGATCCACGGCAATGGTATCGGTAGAATGTTTTTGCACCGAAAAGGTTACTTCCAGGAGACACTGAAATTGCTGTTCATACCGCAACCTTACCCTGTCAAAACATTGCCGAAAAGCTTCCTCATGCTCCGGGGAAACGGTCAAGTGAAGGCGGCAAATTCCTTTCTTATCCCGAACCGTATGAATGGCTTCGACGAAGTGTTCTTCGAGAGCCGTGCGATTTCCGTCCGAATATCGATGAAACTTCAGTAACCCTTTGGGAAGGGATCCGTAATCTAATCCCTGTTCGGAAAGTAGGTATTTTAGAATTTCCTGCCATTGGTTCTGGCCCAACAGTCTTTCCACCGAAATCCCTTCTTTCCCCATCATTGCTTTCAAGTCTTCAAAAAAACCCACGCTCCGAATTCCATCCTGGAAACAAAGAAAGTCTTTTGCCCTCTGGTCTCCTTTATCGGCCTGCTCACGGAATTCTTCAACGGAGGGGGGTGAACTTTGGTCATAGATTTCGAAGAGGAGTTTAAACATTCGGCTCGCTGCGCCGGAAGCCGGGACAAATTTTATGAAACGCCCCTCCCGGGCAGCCTCTCCATGCAATTGGATATAGTGATCCAGTTCTTTCGGGGAAATCTGTTGAATCCCGTCTCCAAGGGTGCACGGTCGGCGGAGTCGGGCAAAGAACAAGGGCTTCCGAAAGATCCTGATCTGGGCCTTCACCTGCTCCTCTGAAATACCCAGACTTTGCATTTGAATGTGATCGTCCCGGCTAAAATCTAGGTCCTTCATCCCCATTCCTTTTCCATCTTGTCCCTATTATATGAAGCTCCCCGCCCACAGGCGGGGCTTCCCGGAGAGGAAGCTTCGTTCATATTGTGCCCCTTGACCCCACCTATCCCGTCTTGGCGGGACAGGGCACGTTCCGGCCAAATTACATAACATTCTAAAGCGCATGTTTGTCATGAGTCAATGTAGCTTTTTATTATAACCTACTTGTCCTTACGATGGGAGTTGGTTGCAGGAGAGATTAATCTCCGCGTACTCGATATTTCGTGGAATTTCGCGACCTGGATATTAGCAGGTTTCCGAAAAAGTCATCTCTTCCAGGTTGCTCAAAAAGGGCCAGATGCAAGGCCCCCGCGACGCTTTTCACCTGCCGGTCAGGCAGGCAATCCTGAGGAGTGAAGCGTACTTGCCTGTACGCTGCAACAAGCCTACCTCATGCTTGACACGGGGAAGGATGAGGGGTGCCGTTGCGACAAATAAGGAGCAACTCTTGGCACGCCCGCGAGAAGGTGAGCGGGCCGGATAGCAGCAGGTGGCCATTTTTCAGCAACCTGTTGGACGATAGACTCTAGACATCAGACTGAAGGCGCGGAAATAGCCAGAGCATGCACAGAGACAGTTACCGAGACTCGAACACTCGGATATCAGTAAAGGTTAGTTTTCTTTGTAAAAGACCTGACGTCAAAAGTCTGGGGTCTGCTGTCTGAGTTGCCGGAACTTCATTGCGATTGTTTGAAGACCGCGAATATGCTAAATTAGGCTTTGATGAAAAAGATTTTCCCCCTCCACGGGATTTTGGGAATCATTCTCCTTTTTCTTTCTGAAATCGCCGTCTTCAAGAAGATCGATCCTTTTTACGGTTGGTTTTACTGCTTTGCCTGGTGGGCTTATATCTTCACCATTGATGCGGTCATTTATCGTCTAAAAGGAAACTCTCTTATCGTTAACCGAACCGGGGAATTCTTCTTAATGATCCCCTGGTCCATCTTCCTCTGGTTGATCTTCGAATCAGCTAATCTCGCATTAAGAAACTGGTATTACATCAACCTCCCCCACGGAATGGCCGAGAGGTGGCTGGGTTATGCTATTGCCTACGGAACCGTTCTCCCTGGGATGTTCGAGACGGCCGAATTGTTGGAGGCTCTCGGCGTCCTGAAGAGATCCAAAATCAAGAAGACAGCTTTGTCGCCTGGGGGACATTCCGTTCTGATTCTCCTGGGAGCCTTCTGTCTGGCCTCCTCAGTGCTCGTCCCAGAATATTTCTTCCCCCTGATTTGGGTTGGATTCATCTTTCTCTTGGATCCTTTAAACTACCGATTCGGAGGACAATCCCTTTTAAAAGATCTGGAAGAAGGGAATCCGCGAAGGATATGCCTTTTGCTCGTCGCCGGACTGATCTGCGGCTTTCTCTGGGAGTTCTGGAATTTCTGGGCTCTTTCAAAGTGGGTTTACACGGTCCCCTTCTTCGAAAGGGCAAAAGGATTTGAAATGCCTTTCCTCGGCTTCCTCGGCTTTCCTCCATTTGCCGTCCAAGCGTATGTGATGTATAACTTCATCTCTCTGTTTCGATCCGGAAGGGGATGGGAAGAAACTACTTACCGCCTCAATCCGCAGAAAAAGACAGGACCTCTGATGATCATGCTGACGGCCATTCTCATCGGAAGTTTCTCGATCCTCATCTTCAGGGCAATCGATTCAAATACGGTTGACTCCTATTATCCGCGACTCGAGGATGCCTACTGGATAGACCCTCAATATCGAAGGGAGCTCCCGAAAGTAGGGATCTCAACCTTCGACGACCTATTCTCAAAAACCAGCGAGAAAAAGGAATTGGATGAACTGGCACTCCGTCTCCTCATTCCGAAGGAATCACTCACCCAGTGGGTCGAAAAAGCCCGGATGGTTCAGTTAAAAGGGTTAGGGGTCGAAAACCTTCGGGTTTTAGAAGGCGTGGGCATCGATTCCATTTCCCAACTTGCAAGGGAGCATCCTGAAGTCCTTTATGACAAGATCGAACAAGTTTCCCGAGAAGGGGCTCCTCCCCAAAAAGCAAAGATCAGGATCTGGGTAAGAGAAGCACAGAAGAAAGTTCGGAGTTAGGAGTGTGGAGTTCGGAATTAATGCGAGTAGCGTTCCGAAATGATCGGAACGAAATAGTTCGCCCCCAATGAATGAGGGCGCTACGGGAACCGTCTACGGCTAACGACTCACGGAGTCTACCATGAAATACGGGGCGATGAATTTTCCGATCAAACCCCTCCTGAGAGAAATAGAAGAGATCGGAGAGTTGGGTTTCGATTATGTGGAATTGACGATGGATCCCCCCGAGGCTCTCCCACAAAAACTCTTAGGACAAAAACGGGCAATCCTTGAACTCCTCGATCGATATCGAATAGGCATCATGGCGCATCTTCCCACTTTTGTTTGGACCTCCGACCTCTACGAGAGCCTCAGGAAGGCCTCCATCCAGGAGAATTTTGCAGCTCTCGAGGCTTCGGCTGAATTGGGAATTGAAAAAGCTGTGCTTCATCCCGCTTTCATCACCGGGTTGGGAAAATTCCTCCTCGATAGGGCAAAGGGTTACGCGATGGAATCTCTCGAGGCGATCTTGAAGAAGGCCGTGAACCTCAATATCACCCTCTGTATTGAAAATATGTTTCCCCAGGCTCACTTTCTTTCCCAACCTCATGAGTTCCAACCCGTCTTCGAGGCCTTTCCGGAAATTCGGCTCGCTTTGGATGTTGGCCATGCCAATCTCGGCGGCGGAAAGAATAGATCCTCGGAGTTCATCCGCCTCCATGGTTACCGAATCGGCCATGTCCACGCCAATGACAACTTCGGAAAGGAGGATGCTCACCTACCCATCGGCGCCGGGATCATCGATTTCGAAAGGATTATGAGAGAACTCAAAGACGTCCAATATGATGAAACGATCACCCTCGAAGTCTTCTCCAGGGATAGGGACTACCTCAAGATCAGCAAAGAGAAGATAAAGCGAATGTGGGAAACATTGTGATTTTGGATTTGGGATTTCGGATTGCGGATTGTAGAACCTTTCGTTTCTGTATTTAACAAATTCGCCATTCGCTAAGCCCATGGCCCATAGCGACTTTCTCTAACATTGGAATTCGGGGGACAGACACTCCGAAATCCGCATTCCGCAATCTGAAATTGAAAGGATCTATTCCGAAAGCTTAATCAGGGCGCCGGTCCTTCTCGCTCGCTGCAGCACCGTCTTGAAAAGAATTGCCTCAACAACGACATAAAATCCAGCCAAGCCGAACCCCCAACCCAAAACGTTTTTAAGTCCCTCGTCGAAACCGTAAAAAGAACGGAAGTACGCGAGGAAATAGGTGAGTGGAATGGCCTGGGCAATTTCCGGGAAGGGAAAGGGAAGGATGAAGACAGGATAGTAGATCCCGCAGACCAGTGCCATCAAACTGCTCAAGGACCAGGCCGCGATATCCGCCATATAGCCGAAAAGGAGAACCAGGATACAAACGCTCATCCCCACCGACGCAGCGGTGAGGAAGAGGCCCAAGAGAAAAAGGATGAGGGGACCTAACCCCGGACGCCAAAAGTCGAATCCAAAGACAAGGCTGCTACAGACCGAAAGCACCAGAAAGACGAAGAAGGATCGAACCACGCCGATCAGCCAGGAGCCCAAAATCAGTTGAGAAGACTGGACAGGGGCGATGAAAGTATGCTTGAGGGATTTCGACCAGAGATCATAAAGCAGGACATAGGCCACATCAATCTGACAAACCTGAATCACACTCATGGCGATAATGCCGACAAGAATGAACCCGGTTTTGTTGGGATCCAGTTCCAGAAAGCTCGTTAAAAACCCCACGGAAAAAAAACCCACCACAGGCCAAAAGAGGATCTCGAAGAGGCTGAAGACATTCCGCTTCGCAATGATCCAATTCTTAAACACAAAGGCCCATGTCTGAATGAGTGCTTTCTGCGAGTTCAACGAAACCTCCACCGCCTATGAATTCCTCACAATTATGGTAGCACAAGGGTGGCAGGAATTGAATAGGCAAGATGGTTGGGGCGCGAGAATAAATTTCTTTCATCGTGGGCGGACGCGAGTCCGGTCTTCAATCGAATTGTCAGGATGTGAAATGACCTCTTCGCCCTCGGTCAGCCCGGAAAGAACCTCAGCGACCAACCCGGTCCGCTGGCCAACGCGGACCTCCCGTTTCAGTGCTCTATTGTTCTTCACCACAAATATCGCCCAGCCTTCTTGGTTGCGAAAGAGGCCACTCGCAGGAGCCTGCAAAATGTCCTTACCCTCCCAGATAATGAAGCTCGCTTCCAAGCGGTATCCGTCACCCAAGCTTTGCGCACCCTTATCGGATGACGTGAGGTCGACGATGACGAGTACCCGTTGTTCTTCTACGCCTAAGCTTGAAATCTTAGTGAACCCGGCAGGCTCAACAACCCTCACCCTTCCAGGAAGAGTTGAATTTCCACCCCAGCGCTCAAAAAGGACTGAGGCTCCGGGCTTGATCTTGACTGCATCTGCCGAAAGGACTTCAACTTTGACTTCCAGTTTCTCAGGATCCCCGATATCAATCACTGGTTCACCGGATTGAACCACGCCTTCGCTCTCGCGATAGATCTTGAGGACACTCCCGTTCACAGGAGATTGGATCGTTACGATCTTGCCCTGAATTTCGGTATTCTCCGCAGCGGAATGTCGAAGCACCGTCTGGGCCCTTTCGAGCTCAAACCTTGCAACCTTCACAGCGGCCTCGGCTGAGAGAAGATTCGCCCCTGCACGTTTCGCCCCGGTCTCTGCCTGCTCCAGCGCATCTTTTGCAACATAGCCCCCCTCATACAGTTTCCTTATTCGCTCAAGATTCGTTCGCGCATATTCTGCATCCGCTGCTGCTGCCCTCGCCCTCTCCTCTTCCACTTTAAGCGAGGCCTCGGCTGACGAAACAGCAGCTTGTGCTGCTGCATGGCTTCGAGGGTCGAGAAGGTTCGATTTCAGGGGTTCGAGCTCAACGAGGCTTTGTCCCTTTTGAACACGGTCGCCCACATCGAATTGGATGCGCCGCATGAACCCTGCCACGGGTGCAGAGACAACGAATCGATCCTTCACCCTTGTCCTTCCCTCCTCCTCCACCGTCACCTTGAGGGGTCCACGAGATACCTTTACCAGGTCAACAGATACGGGTTTTGGCATGAATCCGTAAACGATGGCTGATATAACCCCTACTGTAATGATGATGACGATGATCCATCTGCGTAATTGCATTGCTCTCTACTCCTTTGCTTTTAAAACTCCTACTAAATCCAAATGATCCAGGCGGTGACGTACAATCAAACCCGATAAACATGCGGATACAACAACGGCGGTAGCCGCAAGCGAGTAAGTAGCAGGCTCCACCAGAACAGGAATCCTGAAAAGGTCTGACTCGATTGCCTTTGCAAGATAGGCACTCATACCCCGTCCAATTAGGAAACCGAGCGGGATTGCAGCGAGAGTGAGCAGCCCAAGTTCTCCAAGAAAGATAAAGGAAATCTCTGTCCGTGTGTATCCTAACACTCTGAGGCTTGCCAGTTCACGGCTCCTCTCAGAGAGAGCGATCCTTGCGCTATTATAGACCACCCCGAAGGCAATCGTTGCCGCAAGGAGGGTCGCTACAAAGGTGAAGAAGAGGAGCACCTCAGCTTGTGTCTCATAGAAATTTTTTATTTCGTCCACCCTCACGAAAGTTCCTGCAACACGGGGCATCTCCACTAAGGTTCTATATATCTTTGGCTGGTTTAATGAATCAACGGTCAAATAAGCGCCTGATATGGCTTGATCTTCTCTCATCAGACGGTTGAGGGCTGAAAGATCCATATAACCCATTATCCCGATATATTGTTTGGCCAAACCTACCACAGGCACCTGGCGCAAAGGCTTTGCCCCTTCGAGCACTTCTACGGTCAGCATGTCGCCTACTTTGACACCAAGAATATTTCCAAGATAGTCAGTCAACACAATGCCAGCGGGTGGAATCTCGATCGGCTTTAGATGTGTATCCAGCAAGAAATGAAGACGGTTATCCAGTTCTATCCCTTCGATGGAAGTTCGGTAACTCCGTTGCTGGAATTTGAGCCTCGCAGGCACTGACCGGAAGACTTCCACGTGTTCAACCCCTTCGAGGCCTTTTAATTCATGAAGGGATTTCCTCGACGTTGGCTCAATAAACGTGACAGTCATGTCTTCCTTCTGCGACTGCTTGAATTGAACGTTCACCATAAAGTCCATTGCACCCTGGAAGAAAGTGGCTGCGATGATACCCGCGCACGAAAGAGCAATTCCGACCACTGTGAGAAGAGATCTTATCGGCCTGCGCTCAATATTGCGGATGATGATCCGGGTGGGCTGTGAGAGAAACCTCCACAGGCGTATGTGTTCAAAGATCGATTTCCTATACTTCGCCGGTAGCTCGGGGCGCATTGCCTCTGCAGGCGGAAGCTTCGCAGCCTTCCATACAGAATGTAGAGTTCCTAGAAAAGCCGAGACAGTGCTGATCAATACCACAGTCATGACCATAGAAGGTTTTAACTCATACAGAAGATAGGGAAAACGATAAAACTCCATATAGATCCTTGCAAGGCCTCGACCGAACCAAACACCGACCGCAACCCCTCCCGCGGCGCCCGCCAAGACGATGAGGAATACCATCGTCACATAGTGAATACCGACATCGAGATTGCTGTAGCCGAATGCCTTCAGGCCGGCGATTTGGTCACGTTGCGTACTCACCGTCCTGCTGATGACCACATGGAGGAGGAAAACAGCTACCCCGATGAAAAGGGCTGGAAATATCTTTGAGGATGTTTCGAGTTGTTTGAATTCCTCAGTTAAAAAACGGTGAGACACTTGATCCTTCCTGCTGATGGAACCGAGGCCCCCGTACCAGTTCAAGAGATTGTCGAGCTGGACAAGAATGTCGCTCGCATTTGCATCCGGAGTAAGCCTTAGCAATACGTCATTAAACGCCCCTTTCATGTCATAGGCTGTTTCAAGAGCAGGACGTCCCATCCAGAGGATGGCATACCGCTTGAAGTCTACGGTAATCCCACCCGGCCTTATCTGAAGTATAAATTCCGGGGACAAAGCAGTACCTACGATATTAAGCATTTTCCACTTGCCATTAATAACCGCTCCAAATCTGTCACCGAGAGAGAAGCGGTGTGCATCGACAAAGGCTTCGCTGACCACTACTTCATTATCCTTCCAGGGATCAACCATCCTCCCTTTCTTGATATAAATTCTGTTCAAGAGAGGTTTCTCACTTTCGGGAACTGAAACCAGCTTAGCGGTCACTGGTTCATTAAAGCCTTCGATCTTAAGTTTCACATCAGCCACAACACGTGTCTCAACTTGACTCACCCCCGGTAAGGAAGCAATACGGTCTTTGAGGTTTTCAGGCGCCCGTTTGAGTGATGCGAAGACTTCGGCAAAGCTATAGTCTTGATAGAATTTCTCTCGCGTCTGTTTCAGAGAGCTCATGGTACTTCTCAACATGACAAAGGTTGAAACCCCGCTCACGATCACAAGGACTATGGCAAGGACTTGCCCTTTCATTCGCCAAAGATCTCGCCAAAGTTTCCGATTGAGCGCTCTCATGGGTTCACCAGTGAATTTCCTTAGGCTGTTTCTTCACAGGATTTATGGTGATTTTTGAGATGAGGCCGTTGCTGATATAGATCACACGGTCTGCCATCTCAGCGATGTCTGCATTGTGGGTGATGATGACCGTGGTGGTCCCCAGTTCATGGTTGATCCGATGAAGGGCTTCAAGCACCACCACCCCCGTGGCCGAGTCAAGGGCTCCTGTCGGTTCGTCACAGAGCAGGACCTCAGGATTCTTAGAGACGGCGCGGGCGATTGCAACGCGTTGCTGCTCACCCCCTGAAAGCTGGGCAGGGAAATGGTTAAGCCTTTCACCGAGTCCGACGATTGCAAGGGCATCCCCGGGCTTCATTGGATTCTTCGATATCTCAGTGACGACAGCCACATTCTCAAGGGCGGTGAGGCTCGGGATGAGGTTGTAGAACTGAAAGATGAAGCCGACGTGAAAACGCCGGTATTCCGTCAGTTCTTTCTCGGTCGCCTTAGTCAGGTCCTTCTCTCGATACGTCACCCGGCCATCAGTAGCCGTATCCAGCCCGCCCAGGATATTCAGCAGGGTCGATTTTCCGCTCCCTGACGGTCCCAGGAGCACAACCAGCTCGCTCTCGTAGAGTTCCAGGTCCACACCACGCAGGGCGTGCACCTCAAGTTCCCCCATTCCATAGACTTTTGTCAGGCCCTTTACGTTAAAAACAATTTTCCCATCTGTCGCAGATGGTTCGATCTGTTTTTCAACTATAGAATGATTCATCTTGTTTGCCCGACGATATTATTGCCTTTACCAAGCCCTTGGAATCAATAGATATTTTACCCTTTTGGAACCTCGCCTCACCTACTTCGAAGCTTTCTTGTGCCCTTTCTCCCAACGCTCGATCAGCAGCGGGTACTCCCGCTCCAGGTAACTAAACAAATCACGGGCTTCTTGTAGATGCTGCTTGATCTCCGACTCCTGTCCTACCATCAATTCCAATCCTCGGTCGGCCAGCTGTCGCAAGGCAGAGAGCTCGTAGACAGCGTGCCGGACGAGCTGTGTCAATCCCCCGGATTTGATCTGAAAATAGTCGCGCCGCCGCCCCGGCAACCCGACCCGCTCAATCAGTCCCATCTGGAGGAGAAACCGGGTCATGGTACTGAGCGAGCCCTTACTTGCTTGAAGCATTTCAGCTATTTCAGTCGACGATAAGTGCGGCTGCTCAGAAATCAGCAGGCAACCGAGGATCCGGCCTGCCATTCGGGGATGTCCACTCTCCTCAAAGAGAAGCCCGACGTCTTCGATAAAGTGTTTCTCTTCAAATCGTTGCTGATTCTTTTCCATGAGAGACGATCTCCTTTCATTGTTCTAAGCAGTCGCCATTCTCAAAACAATATAGCACATTCTAAACGTTCAGTCAATACTAAACATATTAAATCTTTTGAACTGTCCAACGTAGAAGGAAATTCTCCAGGATGAATTCCTCTTGACTGAGAAAGGGGCAAGACGATCAATTTCGGATAGGGATGTCAGAAAGACTTTTGCAAACAGCGAGGGCACTTCACGGCAATATCATCTCGATCAGATGGGGTCCTGGTTCAGTGAGGGCTTTGCCCAGCTCCCGTCCAAGGTCTTCGGCTGTGCTGACCGTAACCCCCGGAACCCCAAACCCCTGACTAATTCTTACCCAATCGATCGGAGGCTTTGTCAGTTCTGTCAATGCCTGAGCGTTAGGACCATTGCTTGCGATTCCGGAACGGGATAGCTCCATCTGCAATATTCGGTAGCTCCGGTTGGAACAGATCAGTGTAGTAACATTCAAGCCATCCCGGGCTTGCGTCCACAGGCCCTGAACTGTGTACAAGGCGCTTCCATCCGCCTGCAAATCAATCACGGGTCGACGGGGACAGGCAATCGCAGCCCCTGTCGCACACGGTATCCCTTGCCCGATGGAGCCACCCGATACAGTCATGACGGTGTGAGCCGGGAGTGCGGCCGGGGAAAGGGTATGAGATAATCCCGTCGTCACAGCTTCATCGACGATGATGGCATTCTCCGGCTGCAATGCTGCCAAAGTGAGGCAGGCCTTTTCGGCTGTGAGTTCTCCGCCCGGCATTCCCGGCCGCTTCGGTTTTGTGAGAAGATTGTCGCCGGTGGGCGGATGCGAAGATGCGCCCAGAGCATCGGCCAGGCATTCGAGCGCTTCCACAACATCCTGCCTGTCCGTGCACAAAACAATTCTCTCCTGTCCATCGGCTAAGATTCGACTCCTCACGCCAGGATACCCGAAGAAAGTCACGGGTTCCGGTGATCCCGCAAGGAGTACTGCCTCGTACCGCGAAATCACATCAACCGCCCGTTCCGGAAAATAGGGAAGGTGCGCGACGATCGGCAGCCCTGGACCACGTTCCACATATCCCGGAAGCGTTGGGGCTAAAAGATCGCATCCTATTCTCTTCTGGATGCGGGCGGCTGCATTCAGACCGGGTTTTCGCAACGCCCTTCCACCGAGCATCAGCGCCACCTTGTGAAACGTTCGTAACCGGGAGGCGGTTGCTTCAATAGAATTTGGATCAAGGGACTCAAAAGGACTTCCAAGCTCCTTCACCCGATGCCCATCGCATTCAGCCAGTTGAAAGTCATGAGGAACGATCAGGGTTGCCACCTGACCCAGTCGGGTTGCAGTCACAGCATCGGCGATATCCGACGGAATGTCCTGAGCCGACTGGCTCGTCCGCCACCATCCTGAGACAGTTCTGGCAAGGCTTTCAATATCCATGGCAAGCGGCGGGTCCGCATCCCGGTGCCATGTAGCATGCTCGCCGACCATGTTCAGCACCGGCGATTTGGCACGCCGCGCGTTATGCAGGTTCGCAATCCCATTGGCCAAACCGGGCCCCAGATGGAGCAGTACCATTGCCGGTTTATCCAGCATCCGGCCATACCCATCGGCAGCACCGGTGCAAACGCCCTCGAAGAGGCCCAGAAACGCTCTGATCCCGGGCGTTTTGTCGAGCGCCGCGACGATCGGGAGTTCAGTGGTGCCGGGATTGGCGAAGCAGACCTTTATCCCTGCCCCGATCGCAGTCTTTACAAGAAGTTCAGCGCCGTTCATGAATCACCACTTCGAT
>Ga0316616_100000575_pt1 | contig 12295 bp, 11 predicted proteins | sample OWC_Aug_M1_C1_D1_FD_207660 | JGI IMG/M metagenome (GOLD analysis project Ga0316616, IMG submission 207660) | Wetland soil microbial communities from Old Woman Creek delta, Ohio, United States - OWC_Aug_M1_C1_D1_B | ecosystem: Environmental > Terrestrial > Soil > Wetlands | place: USA: Ohio... | reverse complement strand
GGCGGAGATCGTCTGCTCGCTCCTGCGCGGCCACGGAATTCCCTGTCTGCTCAAGGCCGAGAACCAGTACGCGGTGGACGCGACGTACACTGTGGGGCCGCTGGCGCGCCGGTGCATCCTGGTACGGACCAGCGACCTGGACCGCGCCCGGGAGATCCTGCAGGCCGCGCCACTCCCCGACCTTCCGCTCGAAGGCTGAGGCCGCGTTCCGTGCGACGGCATGACCACAGAGGGCGCTGCGGCCGGCGCGGCGTTTCGCACGTATGAGTCCGACCACTCCCGCGTTCCAGCAGAACGTCGTCCTCTTCGGGCACGACCCGAGCCCCCGGCTGGTGGCCTTCGAGTTGGAGGGGGAGGATCGGGTCCGGGTGTTCGCGCGCGGCGAAGACGGACGGACAACGTCCGACCTCAGGGTGTTCCGCCCCTTCCTTCTCGCGGCCAGCACGGATCTGCTGGCGGGTTGGGGGGGCGGGTACGAGGTTGAGCCGCTCGAGGGGGACGGCCTCTACCGATTCCTGATCCTCTTTCACGGCTGGAGCGATGCGCTGAAAGCCAAGGCCCACCTCCAGAAGAGCGTCGGCCGGATGCAGACGGCGCCGGACGCCCCCTTCCTCTTCATCGGGGACCCGATCCAGCAGTACCTGATGCGCTCTGGGCAAAGCCAGTTCCGGGATCTTTCCTTCGGCGCGCTGCGCCGGTTGCAGTTCGACATCGAGACCTATTGCGCCGGCGACTACGACTTCCCCAGCGCGGCCCGGGCCGCGGACCGGATCATCGCCATCGCCCTCGCCGACAGCACGGGATGGGAGCATGTGATCTCCGGGCAGGCGCTCGCCGAGCCGGAGATGCTGCGGGAGTTCGTGCGGATCGTCCGGGATCGCGACCCGGACGTCATCGAGGGGCACAACCTCTTCCGGTTCGACCTGGAATACCTCGAAGCCCGCGCACGTCGCCACAAGGTGTCGTTGACGCTCGGGCGGGGCGGAGAGCCGCTCCGCGGCCACGCGTCCCGGATGCAGGTTGCCGAGCGGGCCATCGCCTACCGGAAATACGAGATCGTCGGCCGTCATATCCTCGACACCTGGATCCTGGCACAACACTACGATGTAACCGCGCGGGAGCTGGAAGGCTATGGCCTGAAGGAGATCGCACGCCATTTCGGCGTGGCGGCGCCCGACCGGACCTACCTTCGGGCCGACAAGATCTCGGCCATCTTCGACGCCGAGCCGGAGACCGTGTTGCGCTACGCCCTGGACGACGTGCGCGAAGTGCGGGCCCTGAGCGCGATCCTCAGCCAGAGTTACTTCGTCCAGGCCCAGATCTTTCCCTTTTCCTACCAGAATGTCACCCTGCGGGGGACCGCCACCCGGATCGACGGACTGCTGATCCGCGAGTACCTGCGGCAGCGGCGGGCGATTCCCGCCCCCGAACCGGCCCGGGAGGTGCTGGGCGGCCACACCGAGATCGCGTTCCAGGGGGTCGCGCACCGGGTCCTGCACTGCGACGTGACCTCCCTCTACCCGTCGGTGATGCTCGCCTTCGGGTACGTTCCTCGGCGGGACAGCCTGGGCGTGTTCCCGGCGCTCCTCCGCGACCTCCGGGCCTTCCGGGTGGAGGCCAAGCGTCTTGCCCGGACGGCGGAGACGGACGAGACTCGGGCGCACTATGAGGCCCTCCAGACGACCTTCAAGATCCTGATCAACTCGTTCTACGGCTACCTCGGCTTCCCCATGGGCCACTTCAACGACTACACGGCGGCCAACCAGGTGACGGCCAAGGGGCGGGAGCTGATCCAGGCGGTGATGGCCTGGCTCCGGGCCCGGGGGGCCCTGGTGATCGAGGTGGATACCGACGGGCTGTATTTCGTTGCCCCCGACGACGTCCGATCGGTCGAGGACGAGGAGCGCTTGCTCGCCGAACTGGCGGCGATCCTTCCCGAGGGGATCGCGCTGGAGATGGACGGCCGCTTCCAGGCCATGTTCAGTTACAAGATGAAAAATTACGCGCTCCTCGACCACGCCGGCCGCCTGGCGATCACCGGGTCGGGGCTGAGATCGCGAGGGCTGGAACTGTTCCAGCGAGAGTGGATGGGGGAGATGTTCCGCCACCTGCTGCGGGGCGAGCCGCAGAAAATCCGAGAGTTGACGCGGCGGTACGCCGAGGGCTTCGAGCGGCACACGTTCGATGTCCGGACCTTCATGAAGACGGAGACGCTGCAAGATTCCCTCGACACCTACCGGGACAAGGTCAAGGACAGCCGCCGAAACCCGGCCGCGGCCTACGAGCTGGCGCTCCGATCGGAGCGCGCCTATCAGCCCGGGGATCAGGTGTCCTATTACGTGACCGGGACCTCGAAGCGGGTCAAGGTGCACGAAGCGGCCAAATTAGCCTCCCAGTGGGATCCGAACGCCCCGGACGAGAACGTCGAGTACTACAAGGCCAAGCTGGTCGAGTTGGAGGCGAAGTTCCGGCCCTTCTTCGAGCGGGTGCCGGTGGGGCCCGGAGTCGAATCGCCATGAGGGTGCTGCTCGAGGTGGAGAATCTCCAGCACAACCTGGCGGTGATCCGCCACATCTGCGACCGGGTCGCGGTCATGTACCTGGGCCGCATCGTGGAGATGGCGCCGGTCGAGGCCCTCTTCGAAACGCCGAAACATCCCTACACCGAGGCCCTGCTCAGCGCCGTGCCGACACTGGAGACCGAGGCGCGTCGCGAGGAGATCATCCTGGACGGAGACGTGCCGAGCCCGCTGCGGGTGCCGTCGGGCTGCCGATTCCACCCCCGATGTCACCGCCGGTTAGGCGAGATCTGTCTCCGCCTTGTCCCGGCGCTGTCCGGCGTCGGAAACGGGCACGACGCGGCGTGCCACATCCACACACCGCCCGCGGGCGACGGCTCGGCGGGGCCGCTGACCCAGTCGACGTGAATCCCAACCGGAGGAAAGGACAGCCATGACCGCACGGTGCGAGGCGATCACGCGGTGGCTCCAGGCGCATGACGCGGAGGCGATTGCGTTCCTGGAGGCGCTGGTCAACCAGGATAGCGGGACGTACGACCGGGCGGCCGTGAACCGGGTGGCGGACCAACTGGCTCGGGTCTACGCCGACCTCGGGTTTGCGGTGGAGCGGTTCCCGCAGGCGGAATTCGGCGACCACCTCCTCGCCTCGCGGCCAGGTACGGCACCGGCCCGGTCTCTCCTCTGCATCGGCCACATGGACACCGTCTTTCCGGCGGGCACGGCGGCCGCCCGCCCCTTCCGGATCGACGGAGCGCGCGCCACCGGTCCGGGCGTGGTGGACATGAAGGGCGGCCTCACGACGCTCATCTTTGCCCTGCGCGCCCTGGCGGCAACCGACTCTCCGGCGTTCTGGGAGATGGGCTGCGCGGTGCTGATCAATTCGGACGAGGAAATCGGCTCCCCCACCTCGCGGCAGATGTTTCTGGACCTGGCGCATCGCCATCACGCCGCCATCGTTTTGGAGCCGGCGCGGCCGAATGGCGAGTGCGTCATCGGGCGCAAGGGCGTGGGGCACTTCCAATTTGAGGTCTGCGGACGGCAGGCACATGCCGGCTCCCAGCCGGAGCTGGGGATCAACGCCATCTGGGAACTGGCCCACAAGGTCTGCGCCTTACAGGCCCTCACCGATCTCGAGCGTGGCACCACCATCAACGTCGGGGCCATCCGCGGCGGCGAGCGCTCGAATGTGGTTCCCGACCGCGCCTCGGCTGACGTCGATCTACGCGTTCGGAGCAGCGAGGAGGCCGACCGCGTCGTGCAGGAGTTTCGCGAGATCGCTGCGCGCTCCACGGTCCACGGCGCGACCTGTACGCTGCAGGGGGAGATTTCCAATCCCCCCTGGCAGACCAACCCGGGGACGCGCCACATGCTGGCGATCCTGAACCAAGCGGCCGCGCCGCTGGGGCTCACCATCGAAGGGGTCACCACCGGCGGGGGTTCGGACGGCAGCCGGACCGCGCAGGTCATTCCGACCCTGGATGGCCTGGGACCGGTGGGAAGCAAGGCGCACAGCCCGGAGGAGTACCTGGAAGTTGCCAGCCTGCGACAGCGTGCGGCGCTCCTGGCACTCTTCATGGAAACGTGGTATGAACGATTTCAGCCGTAGGGGCGCGCTGTCCAAAGGGTGTACGAATGACTGATGCCCGCTGGCAAACGACCCTTGGGAACGCAAGCCATCGGCCGTTGCGCTTGGGTCATTGGTTGCTGACATGGCGGGTGCCGGAGCGTCTCCGGCAGGGAATTCATGCCACAGGTTGAGACCTATTTCCCGGAAACGCTGGACGAGGTGGCCGCCTTGCTGCTTGCGGCGGACGGGCGGCCGCACCCTCGCGTCCGGGGCGCGACGCTGTGTGCGCAGACGGAGGACGGTGGGGGTTCGGCGTCGATCCTGGTGGACCTCGCGCGTGTGCCGGAGATGAACCGGCTCGAATACGACGAGCGCAACGGTTTGGTCGTCGGCACCGCCGTTCTCGCGACGGAGCCCCTCGGCTTCCCACCGGTCCAGGACGCCTACGCCATCTTGGCCGACGGACTGGGCGCGGTCGTTCCCGAGGACGCGCGGCCGGACGTCACGCTGGGCGAGTTGCTGGACGAATGGCCCCCGGCGGCGAACCTGCTGGTCCCGCTGATCTGTCTGGGGGCATCCGTCGCGATCTTCGGCCCCCACGGCTGGTCGGAGATGACGGTAGAGGCACTGTGCGCGAAGCGACGTGGCACGGCGCTGCACCACGGGGAATTCCTGGTCGGCGTCCGGCTCCCCGCCCCGTTTCCGCGCTCCGGCGGCGCCTACCTCCGGTCGGCATCGGCGGGAACCGACGGCGGGGCAGCCGGCGTCGGTGCGTTCCTCCTCATGGAAGACGACCGCGTGACCTGCTGCGGCGCCCGCGTGACGGTGTGGGACGCAACCGCCGCACCCCAGCGGGCCCTCGAGGCGGAGCGGTTCCTGCGGGGAAAGCGCCTCGGCGACGCCGAGACAGCGAGTGCCGGCGAGCTCGTTCCGGCGAGTGGCGGGCCGCCGCCGCGTCGCTCTGGGTGTGCGGCAGTGCGGCGGGACGGGCTGGCGGCGCTCGCCGGCCAGGTCATCCGGCTCGCTTTCGGCCGCGCGCAAGACGCGCCCGGCCAGGGCGGTCGAGGATGAGCGTGCGTGTCACGCCGCTCTGCGAGGTGGGGGATGGACATTGACGGCAAGGTCGCGCTGGTGACCGGTGCCGCGAAGCGCGTGGGCCGGAGCATTGCGCTGGCCCTGGCGGAGCGCGGCGCCGAGCTGGTCGTCCATTACCACGGGTCCGAACGCGAGGCGCACGACGTCCTGGCTCGGGCCAAGCAGTTGGGGGGAAAGCCGGTGGCGGCACGCGCCGATCTGTCGAGATCTGCGGAGATCGATGCGCTGGTGGAAACCGCCGTGCGTGCCTTCGGTCGGATCGACATCCTGGTGAACAGCGCCGCCATCTTCTATCGGACGCCGATCGCCACCCTGACGGAGGCGGACTGGGATCGGTTTCTGACCGTGAATCTCAAGGCGCCATTCCTGCTGTGCCGCCGGGCGGGAGAGTTGATGTCTCGGCAGGGCTCCGGAAAGATCGTCAACGTGGCGGACATCGCGGGGACCAAGGTCTGGGCGGAGTACATCCCGTATTCGGTGTCGAAGGCGGGGCTTCTCGCCCTCACGACGGGGCTGGCCAAGGCGCTGGCCCCGGCGGTTCAGGTGAACGCCATCGCACCCGGAACGGTGCTGTTGCCGGACGGCAGTTCCGCCGAGGAGCGGGTGCGGGCGCTGGCACGGGTCCCGCTGCAGCGGCTGGGTTCGCCCGAGGATATCGCCCGCGCGGCCGTCTATCTCATCCAGAGCGACTTCGTTACCGGCGAGGTGCTGACGGTGGACGGCGGGCAGCGCCTGGTGTGAGGGCCGGACCTCGGTGTGCAACGCGGCGACGCATTGGCGAGGGCGGGTTGCCGTGGTCGCGTGACGGCCGCGTGGGCGACTATCGGTGGCAGGACGACCGGAAAAGGAGAGACCATGTTTGGATTGGGCATGCCGGAGCTCATCATCATCCTGGTGATCGGCCTGCTCGTCTTCGGCGCCGGGCGGTTGCCGGAGATCGGCAGCTCTCTCGGCAAGGCGATCAAGGGATTCAAGGAGGCCTCGGACAAGCGGGAGCCGGAACCCCCGGCGCCCACAGGGGAGGCGGGCGGCGCCACGTCACCCACCTGTCCGCAATGCGGGCATGCGGTGACCGCCGACGCGGCGTTTTGCGCGGGCTGCGGAAAGAAGCTGTCCGAGAAGGGATGAGGCGACCCGGCCGGAAAACGAAAGGCCCCCGGGACATCCCGGGGGCCTTTCGGTTATGGCGACGCGTCGACTAGGCGGCCCGAGTGACGTTGGCGGCCTGCAGGCCCTTGGGGCCCTTGACCACGTCGAACTCCACAGCCTGCCCTTCATTCAGGGTCTTGAAGCCATCAGCCTGAATGGCGGAATAGTGCACGAACACATCCTCACCGTCAGGTCGCTCGATGAAACCAAAGCCCTTCGCATCGTTGAACCACTTCACAGTTCCTTTGCTACGCAACTGACAACACCTCCTTCCCTGCTTGCGCTACGGCGCCCCGCATCGGGGCGCACCCTCTCATAAAAACAAAAAACCGCAGGAGCGGCGTCTGCTCCTACGGTCCTTCCCTGCGGAAATAACCAATCTGGATGCTGACTACCGACGGTCGGGAGGATAGCCTGCGACCCCGCACCTGTCAAGGACTATTATTGCGGCAAGCCGGGAGGTCTCGCCTCGGCATCCCGTCGCGCCGGCGGCCTTGGTCCCGCCGGACCCTCCTTGACGGGCCCCGGGGGGTCTGATACCGTCTGGGCTCGTCGGGCGTGCGATGCGTCGGCGACGGAGTGGCGTCGAGGCCGAGAGTTCCTACGGTTGTCAAGCTCACGGAGGGTCTTCATGCGTGACGTCATCATTCTGGGGTCCGGACCGGCGGGGTTGACGGCGGCGGTGTATGCGGCCCGGGCGCACCTCGCGCCCCTGATTGTGGACGGGCACGAGCCCGGTGGGCAGCTCACGCTGACGACCATGGTGGAGAATTTTCCGGGCTTTCCGGAGGGATTGCTGGGCCCTGACCTCATCCGGGCGATGCGCCAGCAGGCCGAACGGTTCGGGGCGGAGTTTCGCCAGGGGGCGGTTGCTGCCGCGGATCTCAGCCGGCGTCCGTTCCGGATCACCATCAACGGGACGGTGGAGGAGTGCCGGGCGCTCATCATCGCGACCGGGGCGTCGGCGAAGATGCTGGGGCTTCCCTCGGAGCGTCAACTGGTCGGACACGGGGTGTCCACTTGCGCCACTTGCGACGGATTCTTCTTCCAGGATCAGGAGGTCATGGTCGTCGGCGGCGGCGACTCGGCGCTGGAGGAGGCGTTGTTCCTGACCAAGTTCGCGAAGCGAGTGACCCTGATCCATCGGCGGGACAAACTGCGCGCATCGAAGATCATGCAGGAGAAGGCCTTCGCAAATCCGAAGATCGCGTTTCTCTGGGATTCTGCTCCCGAGGAGATCCTGGATGTCATGCAGCAGAAAGTGACCGCGGTGCGGGTGCGTCATCTCAAGACCGGCGCCGTGACGGAGCATGCGGTCGACGGGATCTTCGTCGCCATCGGGCACACCCCGAACACCGCCGTCTTTCAGGGACTCCTCGAGATGGACGCCGTCGGCTATCTCAAGACCCACGACGGAACCAAAACCAGCGTCCCCGGGGTGTTCGCCGCCGGAGACGTGCAGGACCATGTCTACCGCCAGGCGATCACCGCCGCCGGTTCCGGCTGTATGGCCGCCATCGACGCGGAGCGCTTCCTCGAGCACGGAGGCAGTGGCGACTAGGCAACCAGGCGATCTGGAATTTCGGAACGGCGCCCTGGCGTTCTCCAATTGCCGGGTCGCCCAATTGCCCATGTGCCGGATTAGGAGCCGTTACGAAATGACTTGTCATTTTTTTCAATTTCGTTACGGCTCCTTATGCCGTTTCCGGAATTTCTCCGGTCAAGTTATTCTTTGACAACGGCTTATTGGTTTTCGCGATGGATGCCGTAATCGGTCTCGTTCGCGCCTTACTTCCGGTGACCGTGGCCCTGCGGGTACAGATCCCGCCCGACCACCCCTCCGTTGCGATCTTGGGGGACGAGCGGATGGGGTCCGGGGTGATGGTGGAGCCGGGGATCGCGCTGACCGTGAATTACATCGTCATCGGGGCGCGGTCGATCCAGGCCACCTTCCCCGACGGGGAAAGCCACCAGGCCGAAATCGCGGCACAGGATTTCGAGACCGGGCTCGCCGTGCTTCGCTTGCCCCGGACCGAGGGCGCGAGCGCGGCCTTGGGCGACTCGCGCGCGCTCAGGCGGGGGCAGGAGGTCTTCGTTCTCGGCAGCGCCGGCGCCACCGAGCGGCGGGTGAGCAACGGGGTCATCACGGACTTGGGGCCGTTTGACGCCTACTGGGAATACCGTCTGGAATCGGCGATTCAGTTGTCCGCCATAAATCCCGGCTTCGGAGGCGGGCCGTTGTTCGACACCCGCGGACGCATCGTGGGCATCACCTCTCTCAATCTGGGGCAGATGGGGCGGTTCAGCCTATCGATCCCCGTGCATCTGTACTCCGACCATCGCGAGGATCTGCTGCGTTTCGGCCGGGTGCCTGGGCGCGACCGGCGAGCCTGGATCGGCGTCTACAGCGAGCCGGCTGCCGGCGGCGTGGCGGTGGCCGGGCTGGTCCCCGATGGTCCCGCCGCCCGCGCGGGCGTTCGCGAGGGCGATCTGATCGTGGCCGTGAACTTCGCCGAGGTCGCCACGCGCGCCGAGGTCTACGACCACCTCTGGAAGCTTTCGGCGGGCGCCGTCGTGCGCCTGGGAATCCTCCGGGATGGGCAGCACGTCATCGTCGAGGTGGCGAGCGTGGATCGTACCGAGTTCTACCGGTAGCCGACCGGTGCCCGGCACCGGCCGGGCCGCCCGGTTTCAGCGCGCACGGGAGGGAGCATGCCATCGGACATCACGGTCAGCAAGCTGCGGGGAGTGCTGGAGATCGTTCGGCTGGCAAGCGCCGAGACCGATCTGGACAAACTCTTGGCGCTGATTCCTCAGCAGGCCTGCGCCCTTCTGGAGGCGGATCGGGCGGCGCTCTATCTGCTGGACAAGGCGGCGGGAGAATTATACTCGGCGGTCGCCCTGGGCCTGACGGACAAGACGATCCGGCTGAAACTGCACCAAGGGGTGTCGGGGATGGTCGCCACCACCGGGAAATCCATCCTGCTGACGGATGCCTATGCCGACCCCCGATTCTATCGCGGCGTGGATGAGCTCACCGGGTATCGGACGCAGCAGATCCTGTGCGTTCCCATCAAGAACCGGCGGGAAGAGATTCTGGGGGTCCTGGAGCTCCTCAACAAGCGCACCGGCAGTTTCACGGCGGAGGATGAGGAGGTCTTGAGCCTGCTGGCCAACCAGATCGGGATCGCGATGACCAACGCGCAGATCTACGATGGGCTGCGGACCAGTCTGGATCGCCTCTCCCGTCTGATGAAGGTCGGGGCTGCCATCAGCTCGGAACTGGACCTGGACGCCCTGCTCCGGACGATCTCTCAGACCACCTCGCACCTGCTGCAGGCCGAGCGCAGCACGGTCTTTGTGATGGACCCGGTCAAGAACGAACTCTGGTCCCGGGTGGCCGAGGGGCTCGGCAACAAGGAGATCCGCATCCCCATCACCGCGGGGATCGCGGGCCTGGTGGCCACCACCGGAAACCCGGTGCGGATCAGCGACGCGTACCAGGATCCGCGCTTCAATCCCGAAGTGGACAAGAAGACCGGCTACCAGACGCGCAGTATCCTGTGCATCCCGATGCGGAACCGTCGGGGGCAGGTGATCGGGGTCTTCCAGGTCCTGAACAAGCGGGACGGGGAGTTTACACCGCTCGACGAACAGCTTCTGGCCAGCTTGTCGTCCCAGGCCGCCGTGGCCGTTGAAAACGCCAAGCTGTACGAGGAGGTCCAACGCACGTTGGCCCAGGTGCAGGCCCTGGACCGGATGAAGACGGACTTCCTGAACGCGATCTCGCACGAGCTGCGGACGCCGCTCGCGCCCATCCTGGGGTACACCGAGATCCTCCTGGCCGGCGGGATGGGAGGGCTCCCCGCCGGTGCGGTGCGCGGCGTGCAGGCCATCGCCGACAGCGGGAAGCGCCTGTTGAACCTGATCGAGAGTCTGCTGGCCTTCATTCGCCTGGACCAGGGCGAAATGGCGTTGAAGCGCGTGCCGGTGAACGTGTCCCCCCTGCTTTCGGCGGTCGTGGAGGCCTTCCGGGCCCGAGCTGCGGAGCAAAAACTTACCCTGTACCTCAGCGCTCCCGAGGAGTTGCCCCCCCTCCAGGCCGATCCTCAGGAGTTGACGGCGGCGATCAACCACCTGATGGATAACGCGATCAAGTTCACGCCGGCCGGGGGCACGATCAACGTGAGCGCCTGCCAGCGGCCAGGCGCCGACGGTCACAACGGGGTCGAGATCGCGGTCCAAGACACGGGCATCGGCATCCCTGCCGACCTGCATGCGAAGGTCTTCGACCGGTTCTACCAGGTCGACAGCTCACTCACCAGGCAGTACGGCGGGGTGGGGATCGGGCTGGCCGTGGTGAAGCAATGCATCGAGGCCCATGGGAGCAGCGTGACGGTCGAGAGCGAGCCCGGGAAGGGCTCCACGTTCCGCTTCACGCTTCCGGTCGCCGCGTAGCGAACGGCGTCCTGAGGAAAAGACCGATGACCGGGCAACGGATACGGATGGCCGCGGAAACCATCCGGATGGTCGTTCCTGCACGCAACGGTCGCGCCGGTGCGCCCCGGCGATCCGAACGACGGTGATCCCTCCTGCTCGGTGTCCCCGCATCCGCGCCATGACCCGGCATGACGTTCCGCGGGTCGCGGCGATCGAGCGTGACGCCTTCGGCCGCGAGGCATGGCCGGCACAGGCATTCAAGGATCTATTGGCGGCCTTCTCGCGGGCCACGCCTCTTCGCGGCGCGATGTGGGTGGCGGACGATTCCGCGACCGGCGAGATCCTGGGCTACGCCGGCGTGGAGGTGAGCGCGCTCTGGGGCGAGATGGACATCATCAACATCGCCGTGGCCGCCGCCCACCGGCGTCGCGGCGTGGGCCAGCGCCTGCTGCGGCGGATCGTCGGTCTGTGCCGCCGCCGGGGCGTCTCGCTGCTCTGGCTCCGGGTGCGGGCGTCCAACCGTGGCGCGCGGCGGTTCTATCGGCAGATGGGCTTCCAGGCTCGGGGCCGGTTCCAGGGCTACTACGTGGACCCCGACGAGCCCGCCGTGATCATGGCGATGGAGCTGTGATCAGAACGGCGGGGGCGACGAGCGCCGCCGCCTTCTCCGGGTGCGGCCCCCGCCAAATCACTCCTCCCAGCGTCCTTGCTGCGTGGGAGTCCGCTCCAATTCTGCGGGTGCCGCTCCCCCGGCACTCCAATTGAGCAATAGTCCAGGGGCAAACGACGGCACAAGAACCCCTTCCCGCCGTCCCGTCCGACAGGAATCCTCAGCGCGTTCCCCAACGTCCCTTATGTTACGTACGTCTCTCATGTCCTGGAACAAGGGGGTGTTTGTAATTGACACCGGGGTACTCTTTGAATATCATACCAAAATACACCGCTTTTAACTATCCTTTGATTTATGGGATGTTACGCGGAAAACACCCAACATCCCGACCATCTCGGTGTTCTTCTCTAACTTCTTAGTCTGTCAATAGTCGTTCCCGTGCCGTACATTGGGCGTTCGGCGCTATTCGCCACAAGGCAGGAAAGGGAGGACACCATGACGACGGTGCAAGCTAAGCCCATCGAGGAGTTGAAGGTCGGCTTCACGGGAGAGATTCTGCTTCCGAGCGACGACGCCTACGACAACGCGCGGACGATCTGGAACGCGATGATCGACAAACGCCCCGCGGTGATCGCGCGCTGCGCCACCACGGCGGACGTCGTCCGCGGGGTTAACTTTGCGCGAGACACCGGGCTCGTGCTCGCGGTCCGCGGCGGCGGACACCACATCGCCGGCAATGCCCTGTGCGACGACGGACTCGTGATCGACCTGTCCAAGATGAAGGCGGCGCGCGTGGACCCCGCCCGGCGCCGCGTGACCATCGAGGGCGGGGCCACGCTCGCGGACCTTGACGCCGCCACCCAGGCTCACGGCCTCGCCACACCCGTCGGCATCAATTCCACCACCGGAATCGCCG
>Ga0316616_100000574_pt1 | contig 12300 bp, 20 predicted proteins | sample OWC_Aug_M1_C1_D1_FD_207660 | JGI IMG/M metagenome (GOLD analysis project Ga0316616, IMG submission 207660) | Wetland soil microbial communities from Old Woman Creek delta, Ohio, United States - OWC_Aug_M1_C1_D1_B | ecosystem: Environmental > Terrestrial > Soil > Wetlands | place: USA: Ohio... | reverse complement strand
GCTTTAATGGATCGCGGTTGGCTGCGGTTCTACCCGGTGATCGGCTCCGCTCCCATGACCGCGGTTGAGCCGGCGGTCGACTCGTCTTGTCTTTATGACGTCGACGGCTCGGTTCGTATCGAGCTCCGGCCGCTCGAAGATCTTGAGGAGCAACGAAAGCCGATTTACACGGATGAGCGCTTGCCGTTCGCAACGCGAGAGAACGCGCGGCGCTATGTCGAGCGCGGCGAGATCCCGGGCGGCTTTGTTCGACACGTGCTTGAAAACCATCTCGTTGAGGCGTTTCGTTACGGAGACGCCGGCAACGTTGCGGCGTTGTCGATCTGGGTCGAATGGTTGATCAGTAAGTGCCCGGCGGATGCTTGCGGCTCGCCGGAAGCGGTCGACGCTTGGATCGCTCATCGCGGGCTTGCGGGCTTGAATAAGTAAACGGAGCGCCGGCGAAAGCCGGCCGCTCTCTCGGTTGCTTCGCGGAGCAACGGCGAGGGCGGGCGGAGAGAGGCAACAAACGAAGAGAGGAGAAAAGAGAGATGGCAAATCGAGAACACAAAATAATCCGCGGCGCGTTCAACGACTCGCCGCTCGGCCGAAAGCTCGACGTTTTCGCAATGGCGCTCGATGCGGCTCTTGCGGCAAACGATCTCGACGCGGCGATTATTGCGGCGAAGTGCGGCGCGGAATTGACGGACGATCCGCAATGGTCGGCCGTGTTCGTGGCGCTAAGAACATTGATCGACGCGAGAGGAGAGGCGAGCAAGGGAACCGAGGGGCGTTGCGATGTCTGCGGCAAGCGCAAGGCGATCAAGGTCTTGCCGGACGGAGATCGGCGCGTTAAGCTTTGCCGGGAGTGCAAGATCACGGATGCCGAAACGGGCGCGGTGATCGTTTCCTGGTAAAGAGAGGTGAGAGATGACAAAGCAAGACGTGAAAAAATATCTGTCGTCGATTGGCAAAAAAGGCGGACTCGCGGGGAAAGGAGAGAGCAAGCGCCGCGGTCCGCCGGAGTATTACGCGAAGCTTGCGAAGAAGAAGAAGAAACAGAGCGCCAAGCAGTGAGACACGGGCGGCGCGCGAACGCCGCCGGCGCTCTTTTTAGGAACGGCATCGTTTGAACTTTTGGGGAGTAAACGATCATGTCTCAAGAGACTTTATACCGCCGGGGAATCCGGCCGATCAAGCTTGTTATCTTATTTGCCGCTGCCGGCGGCGTTTATATTGCGGCGGCGTTTGACCGGCCGCAGCCGGCCGGCGGCCGGGGAGTGATCCCGGAGCCGGCTGCGCCGCGAGAGCGCGCGGTCGAGGAGCTCGTCGAGGAGATCCCGCCGCGCTACGGCATCCCGTCGCTCGTGGTCGGCGCGATCATCAAGCGCGAGAGCGGCGGCCGGCGGGACGCTCTGCGCTTTGAGCCGGGGCAGCTCAGCCGGGCGGCGAAGCTCACGAACGATCCGCAGCTCCGCCGGGCTTATGCTACCAGTTGGGGCTTAATGCAGGTCATGGGCTTTCACGCGCCGGGGCTCTCGATCTCTTATTCCGAGCTCCTCGACGCGGAAACGAATATCGAGGCCGGCTGTGCGATCTTGGCGCGGTGTCTTGAGCGCAGCAAGCCGGGCGGCAAGGTCGACCGGCTCCGGGCCGCGCTCGTATGCTTTAACGGCTCGCCGGCTTATGCCGACGCGGTGCTCGCGAGCGTCGGCGCGCAGCTCCTCGACCGGGAGCTTTGAAGCAAAGCCGGCTGCGGAGCGGACTAGATAACCCATGATTAGCAACGGAAAAGAGGGCCGGGCGGGTCGACTGCGCCGGCCGGGATCGCTCCCGGGTGCGGTTGCTGGCAAGTATTGGCCGGCCGTTCGCGCTTTCTGCGCGCTCCGGGCCGATAGCACTCGGCGGTCATACATCGCCGCGCTGAGCGCGTTTTTGGAGCTTGTCGACAAAGCCGGCGGGCTCGACTCTATCGACGATAGGCTCGCTCTCAAATGGGCGCTCGCGGAGAGCTCCCGGGCGGGCGCGCCGGTCCGGGGCTCCCGGCTCCCGGCCGTGGTCGCGCCGGCAACGGTGCTGAGAAAAGCGCTGATTGTCCGGGCTTTTCTCCGGACGGTCCGGACGGATTGGACGACCGAGACGCCGCTCGATGCCGTGATCGCGCGGCTGCGCAGGGCTCCGCCGGCAAGCAAACGGCCGACCGAGACGCTCGAAGCGGCCGAGGTCCGCCGGCTCCTGGACACGCCGAGCGCGAAGAGTCGAACGGGCATCCGTTGCAGGGCGTTTCTTGCGCTTCTTTTTGGCGGCGGGCTGCGGCTCAGCGAAGCAACCGGGCTGCGGCTCTCCGATGTCCGGACCGAGCACGGCGTCGACGTGATCCGGCTGCGGCGCGCAAAGTCGGGATCAGCAAAGCAAGTCTTGCCGAAATGGGCCGCGGCGCGAGTCGCGGCGCTCGTTGCTCTGCGGCGCAGGGACGGAGCCGGCGGCGATGATTGGCTTTTCCCGGGCCGTGATCCGGGCCGCAAAATAAACGACCGAAACGCGCGGCAATTATTCAAGCGGCTGCTCATCGAGGCGGAACTCGATCCCGTCCGGTACTCGCCGCATAGCGCGCGGGCAACGGCGATCACGCGCTTGTTGACAAGTGGGGCAGACTACGGCGACGTCAAGAGTTTTGCTCGGCATCGGTCGTTTAGCATGGTCGAGGCATACGACCGACGAAGAAAGGCTCTTGCGAGCGCGGCCGGGTTGCGCTTAAAATATTAACTTGTCTGTTTCTGCTACTACGTGATAAGGGTCGACCGAGATCACTCGCCGTGATCGGTCGCAAATTGACCGATAACTTTACTCCTCGGATCGGACCGATCCGAACACTTGCGATCGTTCGCGGCGCGTTTGGGGAGCGCCGGAAAATGACGATCACGACATGACTGAGGGCAAGCAAGAACTAAGCGACTCTCAAGCCGTTTGGTTGCTTCATTTCTTTCAAGCGGTGCGCGACATGCGCGCCGCTCAAACACGATATTTCAGGACTCGCGATCGCGAGGCGCTCATTGCCGCTTTTCAACTTGAGAAGCGCGTTGATCATTTATTGTCGAAAACGACAGTCGGAAGTATCAAACCGCAAACAACAGGAGACACAGAGCATGAAAACTGAGCTTGCAAGAGTCGACGACGCGCCGGCGGAGACCGGGGCGGTCGCCGGCGCTTTGATGATGAGAGAGAAAAGCGAAGTCGAGACGCGCGCAATACTCGCGCGCAAGTTTCCGCGCGACGAGATCGCTTGTTTTAATCGGGTGATCAAGAGTTTCTCGCGGCCGGCGATGGCGGAGACGGCCGAATATAGTTTCAAGCGCGGCAAGGGAAACGTCACGGGGCCGAGCGTTGAGACGGCGCGAGAGATCAAGCGGTGCTTTGGCAACATCGAGAGCGGAATCCGGATCGTCTCGATGTCCGCCGAGCTTGTCCATATTCGCGGCTATGCGCACGATCTGGAGTCGAACAACTACGAGGAAGCCGAGGATATGTTTCGGCCGCTGATTCAGCGCAAGCAAGCGGACGACTCGACGCGATGGGTCACGCCGGACGAGAGAGATCTGCGCGAATTGATCAACCGGCGCGGCTCGATCTGCGAGCGTAACGCGATCTTGCGCGTCTTGCCGCCGGACGTTGTCGACTCCGCGCTCGAAACGGCGATCGAGACTTTACGCAAGAAAAACGCGGGCGAACTCAAAGCGGATCGCGACGACACGCTAAGGAAGCTCGCGCGAGAGTTCGACAAAATCGGCGTAACGGTTGCGATGCTTGAGCGGCGACTCGGTCACGAGCTCGGGATCGCCTCGGTCGATGAACTGATCGAGCTACGCGGTATCGGGAAAGCGATCCTGGAAGGTCAAGGCAAGCGCGAGGAGTTTTTCGAGTTCGAGCCGCGGGCGGATGCCGAACTCGCCGGAGCCGGAGGAATCACAGAAGCGAGCCGGATCGCTCGCCGGATGCGGCGCTCTCCGCATGCCGACGACTCGCCGGAGCAAGTGCAGGAACACGAGCCGATCGGGGAGCCGACGCAGCTTGAGATTGGATAATGAGAGTTTACGCGGCGGTTCGCGAGACGCCGATCAATGGGCATCGTCGCGAGCCGATTTTACAAACGGTGAGTTATACAAAGATGGCGGCGGGTGACACGGCGCGAGAGCAGCACTATGGGCGCTGTGAGGTCGCCGCTTTCGATCTAAGGGAAATGAGCAAGCGCCGGCGCGGTCGACCATGTCTTAAAGAGATCCCGGCGTTCAACTCCGCGCGGCTGCGCCGGATCGTTCGGCGGCTTGTCGAGCGCGAGGATGTTTTGCAACGCGAGCTTGCGCTCGAAGTCGCGCCGGCCGAGCGGCATCGGCTCGATGCTGCGCTCGCTGAGGTTCAGTCGATCATGATCTGGATCGTCACGAATATTCACCGGACGCTTGAGAGGAACGATTTAGCATGAGACCGACGCGAAGAGGCTGCGATTACTTTAACGTCGATACGGAATTCGACTCGGCAATGGAAGCTCATCTTTCGTGCTACGGCAACGACGCTGCGATGTTTTGGCTCCGTCTTTGGCAAGCATGCTACAGGGACGAGCGGGGCGAAATGAGTTATCACGCGTTAGTCACGCGTGACGGATTCGAACGCCGCTGTAATTGCACGAAAGAGCGAATCGACGACATGATTTCGGCGGCGTTTGATGTCGACTTGCTCGACCGGGAAGCGTACGAAACGCGGCAAGTGCTCACATCGCGAGGTATCCAGCGGCGGCTTGAGTGCATAACGCAAGCGCGCGAAAAGAGTCGAGAAAGACAAGCCCGGGCGCGCGCGGAGCGGGCCGCGAAAAGTGGTCACGCGTTAGTCACGCGTGACGAACGCGAACGTCACGCGCTGTCACGCCCTAAAGAAAAGAAAAGAGTACATGTACAAGTAAGTACTGATCTAGGTAGTTCGCCGGAAAAAAACGCGCTCGCAAGCGAGCGCGGTCGCTCTCTCGATCCAAATCCCAATCCGACAAATAAGGTGAGTAAATCAAAAAAGAAGCCGAGAGCGGAGCGGCCGCCGGCTGCGCCGCAGCTCCGGGAACTTTTCAGCGCAGAGGATTGCGTCGCGCTCGTGAAAAAATTCGGCGAGGTGCGCGCGGATTATCTCATGTCGTCGGTTCAAACGAAGCACGACGAAAACTCGGATGCGTTTTGGAAAAAATACAAGTCGCCGCGAGCGGTCGCGATCTCATGGGATCGCTGGAAAACCGAGCACGGCTTTACATGGGACGGCGCGAAGTATGTCGAGGGCAACGGCTCGCGCCGACTTCCGCCGATGTCGCGAGGAGATCTTTCGCGTCAAGTCGCGATCGACGAGATCATGAAATGCAAGAGAGAAAAGGAAAAACGAAATGAGCCAAGAGCAATTGATGGATCAGGAACAGTCGGCGCAGCTAGTTTATCTGTTTCGGGAGTATTGGCCGACGTTTTCGATCGCAAGTGCGATCGTAAATAACGGCGTCGAGCTTCCCGGCACGATCGACGCATGGTCCGGAGCACTCGCCGGCTTTACTGTTGCGGAAGTCTCTCGCGCTTTGATGATCTTTCGCGGAGACGCTGAGCGGAAATTCGCGCCGACCGTTTCGGAGTTCTGCGGCCGGCTCTCGGAGATCCGCAAAGAGGAACAGCTCGCCGCGGATCGTAAACTCGCGCTCGAAGCGCCGGGCGAGCTCGGCGAGGACGGGCTCGAATATTACAAAGTCGAGGTCGGCGTCGGCCGCAATAAGGACGGCTCAGCGGCAAAAGAGCTTCGCACGTTTTGCCGGGCGAGCAAAGCTTTTCGCGAGCGTTACGACGCGGCGAATAAAGCGCGCGGGCTGCGCAAAGAGTTCGTGAATCTTCCGAACGGCAAAGTCGGCTCATACTATGTCAGGGATTCCGGGGCGGCGAAATGCAATCGGTAAAAGCAAAAAAGCCGATGGCCCGGCTTTGCGATGAAATGATCCGGCGCAGCTCGATGAAAATTCAGGCGGCGTTTGATTGGACGGGCGCGCTTAGCGGCTTAATCTTGGAGATCCGGGGCGATCTCGCCGCGATCCCGTCGCTGAAAAACTCGAAGATTCCCGGAACGAATTTTATAAACCCGTTGACGCTCGCGAGACTCAAAGCGCTCGGTTCTCTTTTCACTGCGGCATGGTTCGAGGAGTTCGCGACCGCGGATCACAAGCTCGCGCTCCCGGCAACGTTCGGCAAAGAGGAGCTTTTCGCGATCCTGATCTGCGGCAAGCGGCCGCGGCGTTTCGATACCGACAACGCTTTCGCCGCGATCCGCGATTGGTGCGAGCCGCCGGCGAAATTAAATCGCAAGCATGCTCGCGGTTGGGGCGTCGGGATCGTTGCGGACGACTCGCAGATCTCCGGGCTCGCGATCAACGAAACGGATCTCGGCTGCTCGACCGGGCGGACGATTTTTATACTTGCGCGGCTCGCCGACGTGCGGCCGAGCTTAGCCGCGTTTGTTGCAACTGAGTTTATGCGCGTTGAGGGCGCGGCCGCGAAGCCGCGGGCGAACGGTGAAAAATGAATATTGCAAACGTTGCGGGGCGCGAATCGAGAGACGCGGGATCTCGAAAATTTATTGTGAGAGGTGCGATCGTGAGGCCGTTAAAGAAATCTGGGAAGCCCATCGGCGTTACTTGTGGAGCGAGGGAAGCGGAGCCGGGGCGAGCTACGCCGCGAGCCGCGGACCTAGACCAACGAAAACGTAGCTTGCCGGAAATGTCTTTGTTCGTCGCGGTGCTTCTTCGCGCGTTGCAGGATGTCATGGGGCAGGGAAGCAAGGTCGGGCCGACGGCTATTGAGATGCGGAGAGCCAAACAATGGATCGCGAGCAACGCGAAAGACTTTGGATCTTTCTTGTGGATTTGCGAGACGGTCGGCATCCGGGCCGACGCGGTGAGACGCTTCGCGGCCGACGAGTCGAAGCGCTCGATTTGCGTTTTGTACGGGGCTAAAGGACGGGTGGTAAAATGCAGAGCGTAAACAGTTTAACGCTGATCACGTTGACCGCAGATCGGCCGGAAGCGTTCGAGCTTTGCAAGTGCTACGGCCGGCGCGCGATCGCAACGCTCGAAGCTCATCGCATGCTCTCGACTCCGGTCTCGGTTCAGTGGATCGTCGTCGACACGGGCGCGGTCGCGGCGCAGCCGGATTCAGCTCAACAGTACTACCGCGGCGAGCCGATCGCGAACGGCAACATCTCATTTCTAACCGCGCTCGCGGTCGCGTTGCGGGCCGCAACGGGCGACGTGATCGCGTTCGTCGAGGACGACGATTACTACTCAGCCGGATGGCTCGCGCGCGTCGTGAACGTGTTCGAGACGCGCGACATCGACGCGTTTGGAATCGGCGAGGCTTACTATTATCACGTCCGCCGGCGCGCGTGGTATCAACATTCAAACAAGTCGCATGCGAGCTTATGCTCGACCGCGATCTCGTCGCGCTTGCTCTGGGCGTTTCAGGATCTCGTCGACTTCGCTCGAAGCCCATTTGTCGACATGGATCTTTGGCACGGCATCGTTAAGACCGGCCGCGGTTACGTCGCGCCGGGATGCTCAATCGTCGTCGGTATTAAAGGCATGCCCGGGAAAACGGGGCTCGGCGCGGGACATCGATCGGATTGGTATCGGCACGAAGATCCGGACGGGTCTTTTCTGCAAACATTGATCGGCGCGGATGCCGACGCTTATTTGAAATACGGGGATAATTATCATGCGCATGCTGCTTGACGTGAAACAAAGGATCGAGCGCGCGTTATTTGATCAGCGCGTGGTTATCGCCGGCGGCGGCGCGGTCGATTGGTCTCAAGTTCTCGACGCGTGGATCGTCGCGATCAATTGTCACCACATGGGCAAGGCGGATATGCGGCTTTTTGCGGCCGGCTCGCTCGGCGAATATCTTAAGCGGCCGGGAGTCGGCGCAGATCCGGAGCGGCTTTTTCCGGCCGAAGATCTCGCGTTCGCGTTGTACGAGGCGACCATCGAGCCGGAGCACGTTGAGGCGCTCGTCGAGCGCTTCCCTTGGTCGGCGCGGTTGCCGTTTTTTGCTGATCTCTCTTACGGCCGCAGCTCGCACGGCTCGATCCATGAGTGGACAAATACGCTATTTCGCCGCCTGGACACGCGGCCGTTGACTGGGCTCATTGCGGTCGAGTTCGTCCGGTTGCTCCCGGTTGCGAGTTATTACGTGACCGGCTTTGACTTTTATCAAACGGCCGGCGTGATTCCTTACGCGATCGGCTCGCACGTTCTCGCGCCGCAAGTTGAATACTTGCGCGAGCTCCGGAAGCACGACAAGCGCTTTTCGTGCGATGAGCAGCTCGCGCGAATACTTGACGGCAAGATTAAGTTTCAGTCGGTTGTTACCTGGATGCACGGCGGGCAAGTTTTTATTTCTCCCATCGATATAAACAAACAAGAGAGAGTCGAGGATGCAGGTTAAGAAACAGATGGCAAGGAGGTTAGACCGAGCGGAGCGGGGCGACACACATTTCCGACGCGAGACGGCTTTCGCGTTTCATTTAAAGCCGCTCGCGCTCCGCTCGGTCGCGTTTCGTTTCTCGACTCTCTCTCTCCGTTACGAGGTGCAGCCATGAAATGGGCCCCGCTGGAATTACGGCGGCTGATTAAGCAAAGCGAGCTCGTATGGGAGCTTATGACGCTCGGCGACGAAGTCGGCGAGCGCATCGACTCGGCTGAGGTGCTCCGGCTCGTCGAGGAGTCGAGACGGCCGACGTTTTTTCACGGGCGCGGGGAATTAAAGATCCGGATCTCGGAAACTAAATGGATTATTGGAGGGCGGCTTGCATGTTAAAAAAAATAATCAAACGAAAGAGCACGGTCCGCGGCGACAACGTTTGCGGCATCGGTTGGTTCTCGACGACCGAGGATGATCCGTTTTTCCGCGCTTGCGAGCGGCACGATCTGATCTACGTCGCGCACGAGCAGCACGACGGCGAGCGGCTCCGGGCGCTCATGCTCCCGGAAGATGGGCCGGAGACGCGGGCGCGCGTCGATCGGCTTTTCTACAACGACATGCTTAGGATCGCCGGGGCGGACGGGATCAACCGGCTCCGCGCAAAGTTCTATTATGCGCTTGTTCGCGCTTTCGGTTGGATGTGGTGGATCAGCATCGTCTTTTTGGCCGGCTGCGGAGAGAACGGCGGCGACACGGCAACGCTCGAAGATCAGATCACAATATGCAAGCTCAACAATCAAGTGCTCCGATCGAGGCTCTGCGTTTTCGACGCGAGCTTTTGCGGAGCGAATACGAACGCCGAACAAGAGAGAAAACGATGAGTAAACGACATTATCGAACGCCGCTCGCCTTAGAGCTCCGGGCGCTGAGGATGCGGGCAAACGAATTACAGCAAGACGTTATCAAGGCAACCGGCTTGACCGCTTACAACCAATATGAGATCGCGACGGTTCCAAATCGGGAGCGGCTCGATCTTCTTGCGCAGCATTTTAAGGTCGATCCAGAGATCTTTTATGAGCTCGCGGAGCGATCGCGCGCCGAACTCGACGGGCTGCGCAAAGAGCGGCGCAGGGCTCGCCGAGAAATCGCGGCCGAGGAGCGGATGAAAACGGGCGCGGATCTCGACGACTTACGAGGAGACGTCGACCGCATGCTCGATAGACTCCGCGAGGACTTTCGCAACGCGCTCGCGGAGCTCCGGGACTACGCGACGGCGATCCGCTTAGAATTCGAGGAGATCAAGCGGACCGTTGCAGAGCTCCGGATGGATTTCGACGAGAGCCGGCCGGCGCAGCCGCGGCCGTTGCCGAAACAGGTCGAGCTTTCATATCCGGTGCCGGCTCCGGGCACGACCGCCACGGGCGGCGCGGCTGAAATGGTATTACCTGATCGGGACGGATTCATTTAATGGAACTCGCAAGTTTGTTTGTCGGCGTTCTCGTCGGCTTTGTTTGGGGCATGAACTACGTCGCCGCACGAGCCGATCTCGCTGAGGTGCGGAAGCAAGCGCGGGCGAAGCGCCGGCAAGAGCGGGACTTATTACGGGCGCAGAACGAGGAGCGCGAAAAATGCACGGATTGATTTTGGCTTTGACCGTTGTAACGTTGACTTGGCTCGCGCCGCCGGCGGGTGGTACGCCGACGGGTTACAAGATTCACTATGGGCCGACGGCGGGCGCGCCGATCTTGAATAAAGACGTCGGCAACGTCTTGACGACAACGCTAATGCTCGATTTGACCGAGTCGACTTTTGTCGTCGTGAGAGCTTACAACGCATTTGGTGAGGGGCCGTCGAGCAACGAGGTAAACATCTCTTTGCCGGGAGCGCCGGCGGGCTTGACTGCGCGATAGACTCGGCGGCGGAATTGGCTCGGCTGCGCGCGCTTGCCTATCACGAAAATTCGCAGCCGTACCGTGATCACTGGTGCGCGGCGCGAGAGACCGTTTGTCAGGCCGAGGATGTTGGGCTCGGCTTTCGCGTTTGCCGTTATTTGTTTCAAGAAGTTTGCCGCGACTTCGTGCCGCGGCCGCATGAATAGGGGAACTATGAGAAACATTATTAAGCTTGCTAATCGGCACGAGGGGATGCCGTGCTCGATCGTCGGAACGGGTCCATCGCTCCTGACGTTCGGTCGCGAAGATTTTGAGCCGGGTCCGATCATCGCGATCAATGACGCCGCGCCGTATATCGAGGCGCTTGAGCTTCCCAATCCGGTTTATTCGATGCAAAAAGACGGCGGCGACAAGCGGCTTTGTCCGAACTGCGGCGACGGCTGCGGCGGCATCTCGCGGCCGCGTCGCGCCGTGCTCCTCGTTTCACTCAAGGAGTCGCTTAACTGCTTTTCAGATTACCCGCTGCGCTATTTTTTCGACACAGAAACGCTCGCGGCGAGCGAGCACGGCGCGGGCGAGTTCTCGGCAAATGTTGCTTTGATGATCGCGAAGCTTTTCGGCTGCGCACGGATTAACCTGATCGGGTTTGACAGTGCAACGACGGGCGATCTTACGTCGATCGACGATCGAACGCCGCGGCCGGCTTACAAGGAGCAAGTGCGGCGCATGATAACGCGGATCGCCGAAGAACGGCTCAACGTTTTATGGGTCGAGAAGGGGAGCAAATGTTAGTCGAAACTTTCACGCTTACGCACAATGAGGAGCTCCGCTTGCCGTGGTATCTCGACGCGTACTCGTTTGCGGACAAGATCACAATTTTCGATAACGGCTCGACCGATCGGACGAGAGAGATCGCCGCGTCTTGGCCGCGCGTCGAGGTTCGGGACTGGGCAACGGACGGGCTCGACGACGGCGCGATGAGGGATCTCAAAAATAGTTGTTGGAAAAGAAGCGTTGCGGATTGGGTTATCGTGAGCGACGTCGATGAGCTCCTTGTACATCCGAATTTCCCGGAGCTTTTGCGGACGACGACCGCGACGGTGCTCCGGCCGGCTGCGGCTTATACCATGATCAGCCGCGAGATCCCGGACGACTACCGCAAGATCACTCGCGGCGACTACGCGGCGCAATACATCAAGCTCTATTGCTTTCGGCCGGACTCTCTCGACGAGATCCGCTTTAGCTGCGGAGCTCATGAGGCGCAGCCGAGCGGAGATGTGATCGTCGGCGTAATTCCGGAGCTCATTTGTTACCACTATCACGCGATCGGCGTTGAGGAGACGGTAAGGCGTTATCGAGAGCGCTCCGCGCGTATGAGCGCGAACAATCGCGCGCGTCGATGGGGCTGGCATTACGACCAAGCCGAAGCAAAGATCCGCGCGTTTTTCGACAACATCGAAGCGTTGCCAGAGGTGCGGCCGTATGCCTGATCCACAAAGCGGAATTTGGTCGCTCGAAGAGGCGGCGATTTGGCATCTATTCGACGAGTCGCTCGCGGCTGAGATCGTCCGCTCGTTTGCGGACTACTCGCCGCGCGTTGCTGATCTCGGCTGCGGTCCGGGTCACTATTGCGCGGAGCTCCGCGCCGCCGGCTTTCCCGTTGTCGTCGGCTTTGAGGGAACGCGGTTAGACGAGAACATGGCGGAGCATAAGCCGATCATCAAAGTCGATCTCTCTCGGTATTTTCGCCAAGGCGTGACTTACGATCTTGTACTCTGCTTAGAAGTCGCGGAGCATATCCCGGCGGCGCGCGAAGAAACATTTCTCGACAATGTCGCGGCGTTCGCCGCTGATTGGCTGATCTTTTCTTGGGCGGTGCCGGGGCAGCGCGGCTTTGGTCACGTGAACGAGCGCTCAAACTTTTACGCGATCGAGCAATTAAATATCCG
>Ga0316616_100000573_pt1 | contig 12301 bp, 9 predicted proteins | sample OWC_Aug_M1_C1_D1_FD_207660 | JGI IMG/M metagenome (GOLD analysis project Ga0316616, IMG submission 207660) | Wetland soil microbial communities from Old Woman Creek delta, Ohio, United States - OWC_Aug_M1_C1_D1_B | ecosystem: Environmental > Terrestrial > Soil > Wetlands | place: USA: Ohio... | reverse complement strand
CGCGTGGACAACGGGCTCGTCGTCGACATCGGCGTGAACTCGCACAGCATCAGCGACCACACGCAGGGCAACTGGAACGGGATCGTCGGGCGGATGACGCTCGAGGCCACGGCGCCGGTGTGGGTGGACGAGCTGCAGGTGTTTCCGGACGTCGCCGCCAGGGCCGTGCGCATCGTCGGCCGGATTGGCAACGCGACCGGCGACGCCGGCACGGGACGGCTTCGCCTCGCGGCCGCGCGCGCCGGCGAGGACACGGGCGGCGCCCCTGAGCCGATGGAGGTCCCGGTGTCGTGGACCGCGGGCGGCGGCGCCTTCGAGGCGCGCTACGCGCTGGGCGCCGATGCGACCACGTGGGACGAGTTCACGCCCGCGCTGTACACGTTGACGGCGTCGCTCGCAGACCCGGGATCGGCGAAGGCGGTAACGTTCGGCCTGCGCGAGATCGGCGTGGATGGCACGCAGTTCACGGTCAACCACCGACGCACGTTCCTGCGGGGCACCCTTGAGTGCGCGATCTTCCCGCGAACCGGCCACCCGCCGACTGACGTCCCGTCGTGGGAGCGGATCATCCGCATCGCGAAGGCCCACGGCCTGAACCACATCCGGTTCCATTCGTGGTGCCCTCCCGAGGCCGCCTTCGAGGCCGCCGATCGCCTCGGCTTCTATTACTACGTCGAGGCCGCGTCGTGGGCGAACCAGTCCACACTGCTCGGCGCCGGCCTTCCCGTCGACGACTGGGTGCGCCGCGAGACCGATCGCATCCTCCGTGCCTACGGCAATCACCCATCGTTCGTCCTCATGTCGCAGGGCAACGAGCCGGGCGGCCGCAGCGCGCCGTACTTGACCGAGTGGGTCACCACCAACCGGGCGCGCGACCCCCGCAGGCTCTACACGAGCGCCGCGGGATGGCCTGAACTCCCCGGCAATCAGTTCCACGTGTCGCCCGCCCCGCGCGTGCAGGCCTGGGGAGCCGGGCTCGCCTCCCGCATCAACGCGAACCCGCCCGAGACCACGGCCGACTATCGCGACTACATCTCGGCCCGCCCCGTGCCGGTGGTGAGCCACGAGATCGGGCAGTGGTGCGTGTACCCGAATCTCGCCGAGATCCCGAAGTACACCGGCTATCTCAAGGCGAGGAACTTCGAGATCGTCGCCGATCGGTTGCGTGCGCATCACCTGGAGAGCCAGGCCGCCGACTTTCTGATGGCCTCGGGCAAGCTGCAGACGCTTTGCTACAAGGAGGACATCGAGTCGGCGCTGCGCACGCCGGGCATGGCGGGCTTCGAACTGCTCGACCTGCACGACTTCCCAGGCCAGGGCACGGCGCTGGTCGGCGTGTTGGATCCGTTCTGGGACTCGAAGGGCTACGTCACGCCCGAGGCCTATCGGCGATTCGCCGGCACGACGGTGCCGCTCGCGCGGCTCGAGCGTCGCGTCTTCACGACGGCGGAAGCCCTCTCCGCCGAGATCGAGGTGGCGCACTTCGGCCCGTCTCCCATCGAACGCGCGGCGGCCCGCTGGCGCCTGGTGGGCGAGGCCGGCCGAGTCGTCGCCGAGGGCGTGCTGCCGGAAGCGACCATTCCCGTGGGCAACGGCACGCGGCTCGGGCGCCTGCGGATTTCACTGTCGCGGGTCCCTGCGCCGCGGCGCTACTCTCTGGTCGTGTCGGTCCCCGGCGGCGAGAACGACTGGGACGTCTGGGTGTATCCCCCGCGCGTCGACACGTCGCCCCGGGGTGTCTTCGTCACCTCTCGCCTCGACGATGCGGCGCTGCGGCGGTTGTCGTCGGGCGAACGCGTGCTGCTCACGATCGCTCCGGACCAGGTGCGCAACGACGAGGCGCGGCCGGTGAAGCTGGGCTTCTCGAGCATCTTCTGGAACACGGCCTGGACCGGACGCCAGGCGCCGACGACGCTGGGCGTGCTGCTGGACCCTGCACACGCCGCGTTCAGGGCCTTTCCCACCGAGTTCCACAGCAACTGGCAGTGGTGGTACCTCGTCACGCGCGCCGGGGCCATGATCGTCGACGATCTGCCCGCCGAACTGAAGCCAATCGTCCAGGTGATCGACGACTGGTTCACCGCGCGCAGGCTGGCGCTCGCCTTCGAGGCGCGCGTCAACGGGGGCCGCCTGCTCGTGACGAGCATCGATCTCGAGCGCGGTCTCGACGAGAACCTCGTCGCGCGGCAGTTCCGCGCGAGCCTTCTGGAGTACGCCAGGTCCGCAGCCTTCGCACCGACGGTCGCCCTGACGGCGGCGCAGATTAGGAGCCTCACGAAGTAGCGAAGCGTGGAAGCCGGGAGGGAGAAGATGCCCACGGATGACACGAGGGCCGAGCGGTTCCGGTGGGTCATTGTCGCGGCAGCGGCCGTGGTGGGGCTGCTGCACGTGCTGGGGGCCCTGCAGGTACGCGAACAGGTGTACCGCGGGTACCGGAGCATGGACGACGGCGTGATCGTCGCGGTGGCGCCGGGAGGGCCCGCCGAGCGCGCCGGCCTCAGAGCCGGCGACCGCATCATCCGGATCGACGGCATCGACACCGGCGACACGACAGCGCTTGCGGCCCGGCCGCGGGCGCGCCCGGGACAGTCCCAATCGATCCTCGTCGACCGCGGCGGGTCCAGCGTGGAGGTGCGCCTGCTCCTCGACGGCCTGCCACCCATGGGCGTCGTGGCGTATCTGGCCTCTGCCCTCACCGGACTCAGCTTTCTGGCCTTTGGTCTCTGGGCGTACCTCCGCGCACCGCGCCGTGCGAGCCGGTTGCTGGCACTGGCGGGCATCGGGCTCGGCGCGATCTTCACCGAACAGCCGTACGTTGCGTCGCGGTTCGCCGGCGCGCTGCAGGAGTCCTCCCTGATCGCGGCAGGCGTGTTCGGCTTCGCGGCGCTGCTGCACTTCACGCTGGTGTTTCCCGAGGAACAGCCGATCCTCGGCCGGACGTTCACGCTGCCTGCGCTCTACGCCCCGCCGGGGCTGGTTGCGGCGGGCCACCTGGGGGCCACGCTCCTGCAGCGCGGCGAGCCCGGCGGTGCCGTCGCGCTCGCAACGACGGCGGCGCTCGTGCTGGTCCTCATCGACTTCCTGCTGGCGGTCGCCGTCCTCGTCCGCAGTGTCGTGCGCGCGACGCCGTTCGAGCGCGCGGCATCGGGTTTGAACGTCCTCGTGGCATGCCTCGTTGTGGGGCTCGCGCCCATGATCCCGACGGCGGTATATCTCGTGGCGCCGGACGTGGTGTTCCCCGGGTCCGAGTACTACGACCTCACCTGGGTGTTGATCCCGTTCGCCCTCGCACGCGCCACGGTCCTGCAGTCCCGCCGTGGGCCGGCAGGAACTGCGGGCGGGTCATAGGTCCGCGCGGGGCTGACGATGGACATTCGACGCCAGATGGACCGGATCTACAGCGAGTGCGCGCCAGACGAGATCCCCTGGCACATGGCCACACCGCCGGCGGCGCTGGTGGAACTGGTCGAGTCCCGGCGCGTCACGCCCTGTCGGGCGGTCGATCTCGGCTGCGGAGCCGGCAACCACGCGGTGTGGCTGGCGCTCCAGGGCTTCGACGTCACCGGCCTGGAACTGTCGGCTGCCGCGGTGGCCCGCGCGCAGGCGCTGGCGCAGGCGAAGGGTGCCGCGTGCCGGTTCGCAGTGGTCGATCTGCTCGAACCCGGCACCAGCTTCGACGCCTGCTTCGATTTCGGGTACGACTGGCTCGTGCTGCACCACGTGTTCCCCGCCGACCGCCCGCGGTACGCCGCGAACGTGCACCGCATGCTGCGTCCCGGCGCCCTGTATCTCTCGGTCTGTTTCAGCGAAGACGACCGCGGCATCGCCGGCGACGGCAAGCACCGGCAGCCGCAGCTTGGAACGCAGCTGTACCTGTCGTCGGAGCAGGAAATCCGCGAAATGTTCGAGCCGCTATTCGACATCCTGGAGCTCGCGACGGTGGATGTCGAAGGTACCCGCTCCCCTCACCGTGCCGTGCGGGCGCTGATGCGGAATCGGGCGTGAGGGGCGTCGACTCAGGCCGTCAGCGCCACATCGTCACCGGTCGAAACGGGTATGGAGCCGCACAGATCGACGCACCGCGCCTTCGCGTACTCCCAGGCCGAGAAGCCGGGCTGCGCATCACGACCGTCCGCGGTGTTCACGATGGAGGGGTCCCGGCCGAACACGATGTAGCGGAAGTACAATGCGCTCGCCGGCATGCCCGGCACGTGCTCGTGGCGCAGAAAGCGATCCACGAGTTCCTTACAGGCGGCGAACGCCTCGCCGTAGGTCCGATACTCGCCCAGCACGTAGCGGTGCCCGGCGTCCGGATAGTGGTAGTTGTCGTCGACCAGCACGCGGTAGTCCATCAGCGCCGCTGCCCTCCTGTCACGCGCAGGGTAAGACCCGGCTGCGACAGGAAAGGTCACACCAACGTGCCTGGAATCGAGACACGCCGCGTCGCCAATGCAGCGATGCTGCTGAAACCAGCGCCGGCGGGCTCAGCGCGGCGAACAGGCCGCTGACGCGAGCGTCCACCGCCGGCCGGTCTCGACGTGCACCAGCACACAGGACGCGCCGCGCTTCACGAGCCGGAAGTGATTCGGCCGGCCCATCTCGCGGCCGCCGAGGTTCATGTCCTTCGCGTCGCGCCGAGCCGCGCGTTCGACAATCAGCGTGTCGTCTGCCGTCAGCGCGTCGGCGGCGAGCGTGACGGACGCGCCGTTCATCGCTTCGCCGACGATTCGGAGCAGCTCCGCGCGCGTCGCCTCGGTGGGAGAAACCAGCACGGCGGGCGCATCCGCCTGGGTGGACCGCTGCGCGCACGCGCCGGTCGCGATCAGGCCCGCCACACCCGCGGCGACTGCGAGGCGCCGCATGACGATCACCGCCTCAAGAGACGGTTCTCGCGCCAGGGCGGCCGGTAGAGCGTACCCTCACCGGCCATCATCGCCGGGCCGCCTTCCACCGCAGCCGGGACGGCCGACGGAGCGGGACACGTGCGGTTGACCAGGAATCCCAGCGCGGCCTCCAGCCTGGCCTCCTTCGGATCGCCGAGGGCGTGATCGAAGTCGTCGGCCACGGCGCAGCCCGGCACCTGGACGCCAATCGAACCGGCGGCGTTGGCCGGCGAGAACCCGTCGGCGTAGTCCCCGAACCCTCTCTCGTTGGCGCCCTTGAACTGGATCGAGAAATACGTGGTACCGCAGTTGTCCTCGGGATAGAAGCCGTAGGGCTTGCCGCAGGTCGTGGCGCCGATCTGGACGACCTCGATGCCCACGCCCTGCAAGCCGTTGACGATGGCCTCGCTCGCCGAGCAGGTGTTGGCCCCCGTCAGCACCGTGACCCGCGACAGATTGAGCGTCGGCAGCGGCTGCCCCTCCGGGACCGACAATCCCTGGGAGGTGGAGTAGAACGGAACGGGTGTGATCACCTGCCCCGTCACCGGGTCGCGCGTCGGGTGCTTGTCGCTGAACACGGTCTTCTCGAACGTCTTGCCCGTCGTGAGGCCCGGCCCGGCGATCATGTACGCCACCTCGGCCGCGATGTCGAGGTAGCCGCCGCCGTTGTAGCGCACGTCGAGCACGAGGTCGTTGACCTTCGCGTCGGACAGCTGGCGGAACGCGTTGACGAGCGCCAGCTCGGCCGTGGCGATGTGGTCGTTGAACAGCATGTAGCCGACGGTGCCCGTGGCGGTGCGGATCGTCCCGACGTTCTGGACCGGCGTCGACGTGATCTCAGCCGACACCATGGTGATCGTGCGCGGCGTGGACGCGCCCGCGTCGAGTACCGTGAAGGTATGCGAGGCGCCGGCCGCCGACGGAAAGAGGCCTTCGTTGAGCTTGGCGACGCTGGCGCTGTCCGACGCGTTCACCACGTCGACGCCGTCAACGGTCAGCACCGACGCCCCGCGCGCGAGGCTCACGGGCGGCGTCGTGGCCGGGCTGTCCGGCTCCGTGTAGGCCACGACGACGCTTCGCGGGGGCCGCGAGGCGATCACCAGGAACTGCGCGCCGTAGCCCGCTTCGACCCCCGACTGCGACAAGGCATACCACTCTGCCGTCGGATAGGTGAAGTGGAACCGATCCTTCGCGTTGCCCGACGGCGTGGTGGCCGTCGTCTTCAGCACGTTGAAGTAGCTGGGTGTCGTGTACGACGAGGGATTGAGATCGGGTACCTCGCTGTACCAGAGATACAACTCGTTCGTCCACGAACGCAGGAAGTTGTTCTCCGTGAGCGTGGAACCCTGCCGGTCGGGATACGGCCTGCCCGTCGCGGGATCGATCCCCGTGCGCGGGGAGTCGCACTGGTTCGCGTAGGTCGAGGACGGCTGGAACACGCCCTGCGTCCAGGAGCCGCCGCCCAGGCTGCCGCCGCCGCTGCCGCCGCTGCCGATGCTGCTCCCGCCGCTTCCGCCGTCGCCCCCGCAGCCCGCGGCCGCCACGACGGTCATCAACATCACCCAGCGAAGCCGTGCGCCCATAGGGCCACGATAGCATAGGCGGCAGACGGGCGTGGTTCATCGCCTGGCGCCGAAGGCGGAGGCCCGCCCTCCGCCTTGGGACGCGCCCATCACGACGCCGGCCAGCGCCGCGCCGGGCTCCTCGAACGGCCGGCGCATGTCGTCCGGATCGTCGATGCGCGGCGACGCGGCCAACTGCTTCCAGTTGAAGCCGCGATCGAAGGGCTTGAGCGCCTGCGAGGGATCGAAGATTCGCCGGTCCGGCGCCCGCGCGTCGTATGGCGCGGCGTCCGGCGCGCCGGCCTCGAGCATGTCGACGGGCAGAGGCGCAGTGGCGTCGAACTGGTTCAGCGGCGGCAGCCCGAGCAGCGTGAAGATCAGCCGGATGATTGATCCGAAATCCGCCAGCGTGTGCGACACGTAGCCGCGCTTCACGTGCGGGCCGAGCAGCATCAGCAGCGAGCGGTGCGCCTCCACGTGATCGCGCCCGCCCTGCGGATCGTCCTCGGTGACGATGACGAGCATGTCCTTCCACCAGGGCGTGCGCGACAGCGTCTGCACCAGGCGGCCGAGGGCCATGTCGTTGTCGGCCATGTACGAGGCCGCGAACGGATAGCCGTCATCGGGGTGCTCGTCGGTGAGATGGTCGTTCGGCAGCACCAGGGTGATGAGCCGCGGGAACGGCTCCTTTCCGCTGAGCCACCGGTCGCGCAGTTCCTGCTCGAACATGTCCATCCGGTACTGGTCGGGGATCGCCATGTTGTAGGTGGCGAAGATGCGCGACGTGCGGTCGAACAGGGGTTTGGGCAGCGGAAACGACACGGCCATGCGGATGCCCGTTTCCTTGTACGCCTGCGTCTCGAGCGATGCCGGCATCTCGGTGCCGAAGCCGAAGTTGAAGAAGGCCACGCCGTGCCGATCGAGGTGCTCCCAGAGGGCGCCGGCCTCGTTGTAGTCCTCGGGCATCACCACGGCGCTGCTGCCCGAGACGTAGCGGCGGCCCGGCGCGGTGCTGAACAGGCGCGCCTCGATGCGCGACCGCGCGTTCACCTCGACCCACTCGTTCGGGTACACGCCCGCCACCCAGCGGTGGCCGGTGTTCGACTGGTCGGCGTCGCAGTAGAAGTTGTCGCTGATGGCGTACCGATCCGCCAGCGCATGATGGTTGGGTGACACATCGGCACCCTCGACGACCCGCGTGCGGTCTTCGTTCGTGACGCGCATCCCCAGGCCGAGCGTGGTGAGCGTGCGGTCGCCGTTGACGCCGCGCCGCTGGCCGAACACCTGGTCGAACGTACGGTTCTCCTTCACGACGAACACGATGTGGCGGATCGGGCCGGCGCCGGCGTCACCCGTCAGCGCGGGCGTCAACGGGTGGCTTCGCTCCAGCACGACCTGGCGGCGCCCCAGCGTGTTGTCGATGACGGCGCGCGTGTGGTCGGCGAGCGCCGGCACATCGGGAACCGCGACGGCCTGCAGCGTGCCCTGCATGATGTCGCCGGGGTGCAGGCCCCGGCCGGGATCGACGAAGCCGCGGCCGCCGTTCGGCCCCGATCCGAGGCCCTTGGCGCTCGACACGAACAGGGTGCGCCCGTCCCGCGACACGGCCACCGCCGAGGTGAACCAGCCGGCCGGGATGTACCCCTCGACCACGCGCCGGCCCGTGTCCACCACGGCCACTGCGTTCAGACCGGCGCAGGCGACGAAGAGGCGCGCCTCGTCTGGACTGAGCGCGAGTCCGAACGGAATCACACCGCGGAGGCGCTCCAGGCCGGGCACGTCCAGTTGGATTTCGCCGGCGACGGCGCCGGCGGCCGCATCGACTACCGTGATGGTGTCGTTGGTGGCGTTCGACACGTAGACCCACCGCCGCCCGGCCACGACGCCGCCGGGGCTCGACCCGCCGATGGTCCGCACGCCGTCGCGCTCGGCGCCCACGAGATAGCCGGTCTTGAGACGCGCAGTGACGGCGCCGGCGGCGAGATCGACGCGGAACAACGACATGGCATCCGGATGGTTCGCACTGCCCAGGCCCGGCACGCGCAACCCCTCCGCGGTCGTCCCCTCCTCCGCTTCCGTGGAGGGGACGCCGTACGCCGGGAACGACAGGCCTGCGGTCTTCCGGTTCTCCTCGGTCACGCCTGGCAGCAGCGGGTATTCGAACATCCCGACGTTTGTGACCCACGCCTGGGCGCCGTCGGGAGAAAGCGACACGGAGAAGGGATTGCGGCCGACGCGCACGGACTGCAGGACCGCCCCGGTCCGGACGTCGATCGTGACCAACCGGTTGTTGAACTGGTCGAGCGCGTAGATGCGCGCGCCGGCGGCATCGAGGACGAAGTCACCGACGAAGCTGTCCTGAAACCCGCCGCCGTCGACGGCGAGCGTCCGCGCTACCCGCATCGACGCGAGGTCGATCTCCTTGATCTCCCCGCTGTTCGCGCTGCCGACGTAGAGGCGCCGTCCGTCGGGCGAGAACGCCACGCCCATGTAGGTGCCCTCGCCCATCTCGCCGGCGGGTTTGGCGCCGTAGGGCGGGACGCGCACGCTGGAGAGGCCGCCGCCGAGCGCCACCAGTTCGATGGCCCCCGACCGGATGAGGGCCACCCGCGACTCGTCGGGCGCGACGGCCATCCCCCAGCTGTACGACTGCGTGCGGATGACGCGCCCGGCCGGCGTGACGCGGCGCCCGTTGATGAGCGTGGCGCGGTCGCCCGCCGAGGCAGCCACCACGTTCCAGCCCGGCGTCTCGACGAGCGGGATGCGGACGGGAGCGGCGTATCGAGGCCACGCCCAGGCGGCAATTCCAACGAGCGCGAGGCCGCACAGCCCCGCCAGCCAGCCGGCAAATCGGTTGCGCACGAGCGGAAGGATAGCCGATCCGAGCGCTGATGCCCGCGCGAACCGGCGCGAACGTCACCAACCGATGTGAACGCCGGGGTTAGGCGCAGGCCTCCGATGTGCCCGCCCGCGTGGCGCACATCTCCATGCACCGCATCCGGGCGTAGTCCCACGCCGAGAAGCAGTCCAAGGGCTCGGCCGAATCCGGCGGCTCGACGATGAAGGGGTCTTCGCCGAACATGATGTAGCGGAAGTAGAGGGCGCTGGCCGCCATGCCCTCCACGTATTCGTTGCGCAGGAACCGATCCACCGTTTCCCGGCAGACCGCCAGCGCCTCGGCGCCGGTGGCGTACTCGCCCGCGGCGTAGCGCCGGCTCTGATCGATGGAGCGGAAGTTGTCGTCGACCAGCACCCGGAAGCTCATGCGCTGTCAGACCCTCCTGTCAGCTAAAGCGTAAAACGCCGCCGTGGCAGGAGGGGTCACACGAAAAATGTCCCGATTCGGGACGCCACCCTCGGGCATGATGGAACTGGAGTATCGAATGCCGACGAGAGATGTCTGGCGGATGCCTCGAGCCGGGTCGCTCGACCGGCTTCGGCGGGAGACAGAGCAGATGCCCGCGCCCCCGCCCGGTCACGCCCGCGTGGCCGTCGGCGCGGTGGGCCTGAACTTCGCCGACATCGCCGCCTGCCTGGGGCTCTACTCGGCCACCCCGAAGGGCGCCTTCGTACCCGGCCTGGAGTTTGCCGGCACGGTGGAGGCCGTCGGGGAGGGCGTCACGAGCACGATCCCCGGTGCGCGCGTGATCGGCCTCACGCGATTCGGGGGCTATGCCACACACATCAACGCGGACATGCGCTACCTGCACACGCTGCCGGACGGCTGGAGCTTCGCCGACGGCGCGGCGTTGCCGGTGCAGGCAATCACGGCGTGGTACGCGATCTGCGAACTCGGCGCCTGCCGGCCTGGACACGCGGTGCTCGTGCAGTCGGCGGCAGGTGGCGTGGGCCTGAATGCCCTCGACATCCTGCACGGCCTCGGCGCGCGCATTGTCGCCACGGTGGGCAGCGAGTCGAAGGTGCCGTTTCTGATGGAGCGGGCGGGCCTGGAGCGCTGCCAGGTCATCGTCCGCGATCGGCGCGGGTTTCCCGGGCAACTCGACGACGCGTTGCGCGCGAACGGCCTGAGCGGCTTCGACCTGGTACTCGACGCGGTGGCGGGGCCGTTCTTCGAACCGGCGTACCGGCGGCTGCGGCCGGCTGGCCGCCTGGTGATCTACGGCGCGGCGGACCTGATGCCGTCCGGCTCGCGCACGAATTGGCTGACGCTCGCGGCGCGCTACCTGCGGCGCCCGCGCATCGATCCGATCAGCATGGTGTCGGCTAACCGCAGCGTGATGGGATTCAACCTGATCTGGCTGTGGGACGAGGCGGAGCGGCTGCCGGAGGCCTACACCGGGGTCGTCGGGTTCATCACCCGGCCGCCGTTCGTCGGCCGGCGTTTCCCGTTCGCGGACGCGCCCGCGGCCCTGCGCCACCTGCAGGGCGGCGCCAGCGTCGGCAAGATCGTGCTGGAGGTCTGACCGGCACAGGCCGCGTCCGGCGCGCCTCGTCCCCCTACTTCGTGGCGACGATGACGGGGTGGTCCTCCATAGCGCCGCGGAGCAGCCGCACCAGGTCGCGCGCGAGAGCCTCCTCGAAGAGCACGCCGCGCTTGCCGGCGCCGACGACCTCGAGCGCGGCGAGCCAGAGCTTGCGCAGCGCGCGCACGGGCCGCTTCGAGCGCGCCAGCCGGTTCCACGCGGCCCACTGCTCGCCGTTCAGCTCGAACTGGGGAATGGCGTACGACATCGGCTTGATGCGGGCGCTCGAGAAGCCCGCCGCCCGGCACGACTCCAGGAACTCGGCCACGAGGATGTCCTGCTCGGTCACGCCGAACTCGCCCGTGGCGCGCTCTGACGTGGCGGCCTCCGCGTGTCCCCTGCCCGGCTCCGAGAAGACGATGCGGCCGCCTGGCCGCAGCACGCGGCCGATCTCGGCGAGGGCCTTCGGCATGTCCGGCACGTGGTGAAACGCGTTCAGGCACAGGGCCTTGTCGAAGCTGCCGCTCCGGAGCGGCAGGTGCTCGAGGTCGCCCGCGACGACGAGCGGATTGCCAGGCAGGCGGTCGCGGCCGACGCGGAGCATCTCGACCGAGATGTCGACGCTCACCGTCGCGACGTTGAGGCGCTGCAGCCACTCGGACACCCAGCACGAGCCGGCGCCGAGGTCGAGCACGCGCTCGCCCCGCGTCAGACCGAGAAACGTCACGGCCACCGCGAAGTCGAGGATGAGCGGCAGGCCCTGGGGCAGCATGTCGTGGCCGGGCGGAGCAAAGGGCTTCGTGCGTTCCCAGTGCTCGCTGCCGGCACGGGTCATGTAGGTTTTTTCGGCCGCCTTGGCGTCATTGGGCATGCAGCGTTCCTGCCTCTCCACTCCCCACTCCCCAATCCCATCAAATCCGCCACCCCTCCCGATACTCCCGCGTGAGCAGGGGGTTGGCCTCGGGCAGGTTGGTGATGCGGGCGGCGGCGGCGTCCCACAGCAGCCGGCGGCCGCCCAGGCGGAGCGAGATGGCGGCCAGGTTGACGGCATCGCAGATCGGCCCGGCCAGCAGGAAGTCGCCGTACGTGCGCGGCCCGCCCTTGAATGCGTCGATCCACACCTGATCGCGGGGCGACACGCGGGGCCGGTTGTCCTGCTCGGCGCGCGGCCGGGGCGGCGGCGGCGCGGGCTCGGGGAGATTGTGGGCCGTCCGGTACGCGCGCATCTTGCCGTCGGGGATGAGTTGCGGGTTCTCGGATCGGAACCCGCCGAGGATGCGGCCCGTGTCGCCGACAAACAACATGCCTTCTTCGGCCAGTTCCTTGCCCTCGGCCATCAGTTCCTCGGGCACGGCCGGCTTGATGCCGCCGTCGTACCAGAAGATATCGAGCGCCGGTCTGTTCCCTTTGGCCGCGAACCGCATCCGGACGG
>Ga0316616_100000572_pt1 | contig 12302 bp, 10 predicted proteins | sample OWC_Aug_M1_C1_D1_FD_207660 | JGI IMG/M metagenome (GOLD analysis project Ga0316616, IMG submission 207660) | Wetland soil microbial communities from Old Woman Creek delta, Ohio, United States - OWC_Aug_M1_C1_D1_B | ecosystem: Environmental > Terrestrial > Soil > Wetlands | place: USA: Ohio... | reverse complement strand
TTGGCAAGCTCAGCCTCAGCATCCAGACCATGGATTGCCTTGAGGTCTTGTGCCAGTTCCAGGGTGTACTCAGCCTTGAGTGCTCTGCTCTTTGCAGTTACAGAGATTTTCTCAATGCTGAATGCCATCTGGTTGAACTGGTCACCATCAGCACCACCAAGTGCCTCAGCAGCTTGGGTTGACATGCCCTGACCAACTCTGTAGTCACGACCATCAGCACCAGCTGAGTTTAGGAGTGCAGGGTTTGAACCAGCAGGAAGACCACCAGCAGCAAAACCAGTAGTACCAAAACCTACAGATGCACCATCATCTGAACCACCAGTGTAATCACCTTGGGTTAAGTTGAAGCCATCATCTTGACCTGAGTAAGCAGTATCTGGCTCATTGAACAGTGCTTCCTGACCATTCTGATTTACATACTTGCTTCTCATTGCAAAGATAAGTCCAGTAGGACCATTCATTGGCTGAACACCAGCAAGATCATATGCAACCAAATTTGGCATTGATCTTCTGATTAGAGAAATCAGAACGGGATCGAAACCTGCTACAGGGGCAGATGCATTACCAGAGAATCCAGCATATCCAGTTGCTCCTGGATCTGTATTAACATTAGGTGCAGCTTCAGAAAGAAATCCTCTTTCTTCCTTTAAAAATCTTTCTTGGTTTTCTAGCAGAACTGCGGTAACTGCTCTTCTGTAAGGATCATTGATTTGATCAAGTCCTTCTGCTTGAAGAAGAGGAGCCCACTTTTTCTGCAACTGTTCTGAAAGGAACATTGCTTTTTCTCCTTGTTAGTCTTGTTAAAGTGTGTGTTTTTAACTACAAATATTTATAATCAAGTTAATTTCACTTAGAGAATTTTCCAAGTGCTCTGAGATAAGCATTCATTGAAGGACCGTAATCCTCATTTGCTTCCTCAACTAACACTTCTTCTCTTGTTGAAGAACCTGGAGCCTTTGTAAAATATGACTCTTTTAGAGTCTCCAGTTTCCCACGATAGTCTACTTCACTTTCAAACTCAACACTTTCTGCAAGACTTGCAAGTTTTTCCTTCTGAGTTAAAGCTAACCCTTCAGAAACATCATTAAGGATAGTGTTGCTTACAGCTTCACTAAGTCTTTTGTTTAAATGAACATTTCTTTCGATTTGTTCGTTGAGTTTTTCTTCCATTTCATCTAGTCTTTCGACCATTCCCTCTAGCACATCATATTTATCTTCAGGAATTTCTACATAATGATCTTCAAAAAGTCCCTTGAGACCTTGCATAAAGGATTCTGATAATTCTGACTTAATGCCAGTTTCTACTTGAAGAGCATTCTCAGTGAGCCACTCTTCAGATACATACTCAAGATAAGAATCAACTCTATCAGTCAACTCTTCTCTGATTGCAGTAACTTCTTCTACAAGTTTGTTTTGATAATCAGATTCAAATGCTTCAATGATTGAAACAAGTTTTGATTTGATAGCAGCTTCAAAAATAGTTGCTGCCTTCTTCATGAAGTCTTCACTTAACTCTTCACCTTCCATTAAGGCATTGATGTCATCTGAATAATCAACCTTTTCATTGGTGATTTGATTCAGAACTTCATCAAGTGAAGGAGTCTCTTCAATTTGTTCTACTTCTTCAATTTCCTCTTCTTCAGAGATTAGATCTTCATCTTCAACCTCAGTCTCCTCATAACTCATGGCAGACTTGTTAGCATGTGGCATTGCTTCAGGTGCTTTTGCACCTTGGTTTACCACATTCTGAACTTTAGAAAGTGTTTTGCCGGGGGTCTTGAGTTTATTTGACTCGTCATCTGGTTTTGAATTTTGGGGGGTAGGACCACCCAGATCTTCTACTGAGTTATTAAGACCTTCACCTGGAATGGTGCCCTTAGGCATACCTTCAGCAGGCTTAGCATTAGTATTAACTGCAGTTACAGATTTTTTAGTAGATACTTCCATTTCTTGTAAATCGTTACCGACACTCATTTGTATACTCCGAATAAAACTCTTTAATTTATTCTATATTTATTTATAAATTATAGATTTGTAAGATACTCTCCAAACAGTTTAAGTTTGGCATTTTCATTAAGTTTTCTTGATGATGAGAGTGTTTCAATTTTTTGCTTTGCTTTTTCCGCATTCATTTCTCTTAGGATTCCACCTTCCCACACCCATTCCTTGCCTTCCATAATACCTTGAACAAATGCATCAGGTGCAGATGGATCTGCAACAATATCAGCAGCAGTGGCAAGCATAAAATCCTCACCAACATACTTGATGCCATTCTTTTCAATTAAGGAACCAATACCTCTAGATGAAACACCCAATGTTACCCCTTCACCCAAAAGAGACTTTGCAATATTTCCCATTGGAGTGTCAAGAAGTTTTGCTTTTCCAATGAAATTATTGTTTTCTCTGTGAAGAGAAGTTATCATATGAGAAACTCTATCCAAATTTACTGTTGGACCATCTGGATGTCCAAGTTCACCCAATGCTCTACCTTTAGAAATAAAATTCTGAGTATATCTATTTACTTCTCTTTCCATAATAGAAAGAGGATAGTTTCTACCATTCCTGTTGGTGATCTCTGCTTGAAGAAAAGGTCCTTGAATATAAAGAGTCTTTACTCCATTTTTTTCTTCAGTAATAATTTCTACTGATTCTATTTCTTCTGTGATTAGTTTCATGGTCATGATTGGGATGTGGTTTGAACTTCTGTGATGGAAACTGTGGATGCTGTGCCACCTACTCCATATGCAGCAACTTTTACACTTCTTGCAGCAACTGCTCCAGTTACAGTAATTATTCCTGATACTGAAGATGAATCATGATTGATTGTTATGGAAGAATCTGAAACACCAGAAATTGCAACATGAGTAGTATTAATTCCTGCAGTTGTTGCACCAGAGATGGTCACATAATCTCCAACTAAAAATGGATTACCATAATTTTGACCAAAGGTTACTACAGTTGTGGCACCAGTAGTAATCCCTGAAATTTGTTGTCTAGCAACTCTTTCCTTTAAAATTTCTGGTTGATATTGTGAAACCAGAAAATCACTTGTAGTTGCTGTTGGATCTGTTCCAATTGCAACAGCAACTGCAGCACCAACAGGAACAATTCTAATAAAACCACTCTTGAGAGAAATTGCAGAACTTTGAGCTGATGCAGCACCAACACTACTCAAAGGTGTTACTGTCTGAACTATTTTGTGAGACATATTTATAATTAATCCTTTATCTAATTATTTAGTAAATCTCTCTCCATCTAATAGCAACTCCAACATTAGTGTTGGCATCACTTATATTACTTACACGAACTGAAAAGATTTCTGAATCTGTTGAATCAAAATTTTGAGTGAGATAATTCTTTTTAGATGTTGGTCCAGATTGGGTATCAGCAGTTGTTGCTGATGGTTTTTGTTGGTTTTGACTTTCCCCTACAGCATAACCACCCATAAAATCTTCAAAGTATGCAGTACTAATTCCAGTTGCAGTTGCATTATATTCAACAACTGATTCTTCGTTCTCTGATACCCAAGTACCAGTTGTATTAATTCCAACAGAACTTCTAAATTTTAGAACTTCATATTTTACATTTGCTCCATTACTAAACACAGAAACATCTTCAAGTTTCACTGTTGCTCTATTTGGATAACCTTTAAATGAGTTTTTAAGTCTAATTTGAATAATGGGAACTGTACTGCCAATACCAACAGTTCTTAAGTTTGTTGCATGTGAAAATTCTCTACCTGCTTCCACATATCCACCTTCACTCATTACAGTAGAACAAATCTGAATGAAGGATCCACCAGCACCTACTTGTGCTCCAGTATTTCTAACCTCACATCTTACTGGAAGATTTGGGTTGGACATGTAAACTGTTGGAATGTGATTTGCATTATAGAATTCGTGGCAAACAACATTTTTACCATCAATTGCAAATCCACAACGAACTCTACCAACACCCAACCATTCAAAGTCAGTAAAGAATAATTGAGTTTTAGTAATATCTAATGTAAATCCAGAAGGATCTTGTCCATTCAATCTATCTTTATTCCATTGAGATTGAGTAACTCTTCTGTCTGAAGCAATTCCAGTTACATAAGATCTTATTACAAAACTTAAAGTTCCATCTGGTGCCTGTTCAAAGAAAATTCCATCTCTATCATCAAAGTATCCAGTTCTCTTATAGACATTTTGCTGTGCTGCACCAAAATTAAATGTAGAGTAAATCAATTGAGATTTACCAGGCATGTAGTGATGATATCTTTTTGTCTGATGGATGGTGTATCCATTAGTGCTGATACCAGACTGTAAAATTGCAGCAGCTTGGTTGGCATCGAAAGTTATAGTTGCTCCTGTTCCAACTTTTACATCTGTAAAATCTGGATCAATAGAATAAAGATGCTTGTAATCTCCAAGAGTGTAAGGATTTGATGTTCTTAATCTACCAAAAGCATCATCTCCTGGCTTCCATGGATCATATAAATGTGACATTAAACTACTCTCCAACCATTTCTATAAACAAAAGTAAGTGAACCATAATCATAAGCAATGAATGCTCTATCTCTACTATCAATAGTATCAGAACCTGATGGTAGAATTGTAATATATCTATTTACTCCCTTGGATGCTTCTCCAAGTTCATCTTTTACTATGTAAGTTTTACCATTCTTTTTAGGAGTGGGGAGAGTTATAGTTACTGCTCCTGCATAGTTCACTCCAATATAATAATCTTGTGGAGTTACTGTGTAAGATGAAGTAGTAACATACTTAAGAGGCATATCCATATATGCCAAATTAGTTTCACCACCCCCACCTAATGTGGAAAGTTGTTGCTGAATTCTTGAGAGGAAAAGACTATAATGCTTTTGAAGATCATCAAGAGTTGCAAAGTTTTGATTTAGAGGAGTAAGAGGATCTTGTTGTTGTTTAGTATTTGATGGTTCAGCAAGAAGACCCAAAGATTTTTCAATTAAAGATTCTTCCTCAATTTTAATTTCTTCTTTAAAATTTAAAGGTTCTGATATATTTTCTTCAGGTTCTTTCTCTTTATACTGTTTTGCTAAAGGCTTTACAAAATCCTCAAAGAAAGAATCTCCAAGAAGTTCTTGAAACTCTTCTTTTTTTTCTTTCTTTGCAGACTTTACTGTTTTAAAGAAGTCTATTAACTCCCTATCCACTTATCATTCCTCAGATTGATTATCACCAAACATGCTTTTGGCAACATAGGGTGTAATATTTTCAATCTTTGATGCAGATTTGTTGAACAGAATTTCTTTAATTTTATCACTAACTTCTTCTGGTGATCCTCCAGAAAAGATAGTGTCCATTAGATCAACTGTAGATTCCATGTATAATCTCAAAAATTATACACTATTTATATCTCTGCTGCCTTGGAATTTATTGAAGTTGCTTTATCTGCCCCATTTACTTGTGGTTCTTTTGGAACTGCTCCCATTGGTTGATTTCCTGCTGCCATTGGATCTAATGGCATTCCATCAGGTCCAACAGGAGGCATAAGTTTTGGATCTGGATATACTCCATCCTTAATTTCCTTCTTCATCAACTTATCCTCATCCACAATTTCCTGATCTGTCTGACGAAGAATCTTACGTCTTACATAATCTTGTGAATAGTATCTACCAATATATGGTTCAATTGCAATCATCAGATTCAATCTTTCATTCATCAACTCAGTATCTTTAAGCTCTGAGAAATGTCCATCATAAAGATAATCATATTGAATATGATCACTCATCTTATCCCAATCCTCTGGGGTTATAATATTTTTAAGAATGAGTTGAGTCTTTAATAGATCATGGAAAACATTACTAAATCTTTTTCTCAATCTTCCAACAAACTTACCAAACATCAGTTCATCTCTTAGAATTTCAGATGATCTCCCCAGATTAAATCCACCATCAGATGCAGTTCTAGATTCTGGAACATTTAATGCTCTGAATAGTTTCTTCTGGAAATATTGAACATCAGTAAGTTCTCCAAGGTTTTGTCCACCAGGAAGAGTTGTGATTTCAGTTCCCCTGCCACCTTCTCTACGAGGTAACCAGAAGTCTTCCATCATACTCATAAACTTCTTGTCATCACGCATTTCTCCAGTAGATGCATCATAAACAAGTTTATTCCTGTAGCGACTCATCACATCTCTAAGATATTGTTCTGCCTTTACTTTAGGAAGGTTGCCAACATCAATGTAGAAAATTCTTCTTTCAGGTGCTCTTGAAAGTCTGTAGATAACAAGGGCATCCTCAATCATTCTCAGTTGATTGAGTGCTTTAATTGCTTTATGGAGATATGAAAGTGTCAGTTGTCTATTTCTATCTACAAGTCCTGATGTGACATAGGTAATAGAATCCTTTGCAATAGTAATTCCCCTATTGGTGGATCCTACTTTTTGTATTTGACCTTGTGGATAATAGATGAAATACTCTTCAATTTCAGGATCTTTAAATTGAGTTGGTTGATTTGGATCTAAATTGTTTACAATATTTGCGCCAAGATTTACCTTATCACCATTAGTTTTCTTTTCCTTTCTTATGAATCTTACCTTCAAGGCATCCATAAATCTAATTTCTTGAATTCCTTCTGAAGGATTCTTCAAATCAACTACTTTGTGATATAAAATTCTTCCATCAATATACCAATTCTTAAAAATTTCATGTGCCTTTTTATCAAACCCTATCAAATCTTTAATATACTTAAATTCATCTCTGATGATCTTTTTCAAACCATCACTTGCATTCAAATTGCTCAGTTCAATTTCAACAGGAGAATCATTTAAATCACTTACAATAGCTTCATTTACAACATTTTCAATGGCAGCATCACATTCTGGGTGAAGTGCCATCTCCCTATATCTTTTAATTAGATCATATTCATTTCTAAAAACACCTTCAATGTCTACATATTGACCATAAAATCCACTAGTCAGATAGTAATCAACCCCGTCCTCATTATTCTGAGGAACGGGGGATGATGCATTTTTTGGTAATTTATTATTGTCTTCAATTGAAAACCCAAAAAGCCTTGCCATAGTGTAATTGTAAACTGTATATTATCTATTTATCAGATAATATCATCAGTGCCATCTGCATTATATGCTTCCCACCATTGAACTTGTAGGTCTACAGTGAACTCTTCAATCTCATTTTCATTATTATATGAAAGATCAATTTGTGAAATATTAGTTGGGAATACATCTTTAACAACATACTTTCTCAGAACATCAATTTTCTGATTGTTTGCCACATTTGGAGCAACTCCAGGAGATCTTGAGAGTTGAGTTACATTCATATCTATCATGTAACTTGCTGGTTCAATTGATCCACTGCCATCAGATACCTTAACAATATAATTCATCCACCTTTCAAATAGTCTTCTCCATTTAAAATCAGTATCATTAATAACTGTAATGGTCCAAATATCAAAGGTTCTATCACCAGCAATTTTCAAAGTTCTGCCTCTAAATGGGACAGGAATTTCTGCAATTGTTGATGCTGGAAGACCTGCTGCCTTAATCAGCATTAGATCTGATTCATCAAGTTGCCCATTGAATCCTAATTTATTAAATAAATCCCCTGAAAGAGTTGAATTATTCTCTCCACCAAAGGAAACCTCAAAAAGATTACTGCGAGCACCACCACCTACCAGTCTTTCTTTGAAATTAGAAATAGTTCTACTGCTAAAATTTGGTCCTGTTAAAGCCATGATTCGTTCTCCTGGTTAAATTAAACTGTTCCTACAATAGTTTCAAATGAAACACCAGTTCTGGTGGCAACAAATGTTAATCCAATGAAGTTGATTGATCTTGCTGGTTTTACATATATATCAGCAATGAACTCATTTCTATCAATAACATCTGCAGTATTGTTAGTTTCATCACAGACTAAGAGGAAATCTGTAATTCCTCTCTTTGCTCTAACATCTCTCAAGTAGGGCTCAACAATGTTGATGAAGTTTGCTCTTGTGGTAGAATCATTAAATTCAAACAACTGAGCATCTGCTGCACTCTTAACTGCTTGCTCAAGTGATATAAACAATCTTCTAACATTAATTCTATCAAATGCAGATTGGTAAGAAAGTGCAGTTTTATCACCAAATAGAATTATTCCAGAACCTGGGGATGAGATAACAGGATTAATTCTTTGGGCATATAATTTATCCCTATCATCAAGATTTGGATTATATGCAAGTTTAATTGGGAAATTCAGAGTTCCTCTAGTCTTTCCTGCTGGTGAATACCATGGGAATTGATTGATATCAGTTCTTACACATAGACCAGCAACATCTGCTGAACATGGCATGTAAATGAATTGCTGATTAAATCTATCATAGACATATTGGTATCCAGAATCAAATACTGCATAAGAAGAGGATGTTAATGGACTGAAGAATGATAAAACTTCTCTCAGTTGAGCAGCAGAACTTGATACATTTACCACACTATCTCTATATGGAGAAATAAATGCTACACAATCCTTTCTAGCTTCTGCAATGCTAATCAATTTATTAGCTTTTGCTTGCTCAATTTCCTTACCTAATGAAGCACTTCCTTGGAGGAGGAAACTTAACTCAATTTCAGTTTCATTGGATAACTTGTCATAAGCATTTGTAATGTCACTTAATGTTACCTCATATCCACCAATACTAGAATTTCCACTATAGTCTTTACCATTTGTCAATGCAAACTGCTGGTTTCCAATGACATTATATGATACATTAGTTGCATCAGTTCCCCAAACACCAGAAGATGTTGGTTGTGGTGTTGTTCCTGAAGAGAATTTTGAAGATACTGGAGTTATATTCCAATAGTCATCTACATTATCCCCAAATGAAGCACCTGCATAAATGTATTGTGAATTTTCTGCAATGTAACTCTTATAGTAAACTTTCTGTGATGGTGAAATTTGAGTATCAAGTGCTTTAGAAAGATTTGTAAACTTCTCTAGGATAGTTTGTGATGATCCTGAAATGTTGTTGGATCTCTTACTATCAATCACCACTACATGCAGTGCATCATTATTTCCACCTCTACCCAATACATATTGGTTTGTCTTTGGTCTTGGTGCAATGCTTCTCCAAGCAATAGTACTAGAATCTCCTCTGGATGTATCTAATACATTTTGAGTATTGTACCAATCAACTACAGTTGATGGTATGCTTGAAGATGAAGTAGATACTGACTCCACATACATAATTTCATTAGTACCCTGTACCAGAAGTAAATCTTCTGCAGTTAAATTGGTGGTACTTGAAATTTCAATACTAGTTGCAGTTGAAGATGCTGCAGATACTGCAGTAGAATGGTTTGGAATTACAGTAAATACTGATACAATTGAACTATCAATATGGGATGTTGCAGTAGTGCCATAAGAAGCTCTAGTGACTCCTAGGGTATTTCCTACCACAGAAGTTACATCCATAATCTCAGAATCAACTAACAGGAATGATGCTGTTGTAATTCCTGCAGAAGTTGAAACATAAATTGTTGTGGTTGAAGAATCTGTAGGAGAAGTTCCAGCATTATCTATTAATGTGGAAAGTTGCTTATTGAATAAAGTAAATGCAGTACCTAATCCTATATTCTGAGCAGAATATGTACTGAAACCAGCTCTAGTTACAGTGACTAAAGGATTTGCTGATACTGGCAGTGTTCCATTGAAATAAACATTACTCTCTGTGTTGAAGGAGTAAACACCATCTTCAGTGTAGTCTACTGCAGTTTCTGTTCCAGCAGCACTTACTGTGCCAACAACTTTAACACTTACTGTAGATGCTCCAACTCCAGTAACAATTGCTTTAAGGTATCCTGAAGCAGATTCTACTACACCAACTCCAGGAATTTGTGATGTGATTGCTTGAGTTGCTGCATATCCAACACTAACACCTGATGTGTTAATTCCAGAGAGAACTTGATCAGCAAAGTTATCAATTACACAAACTTGAAGGTTCTCTGCCCAATATCCTGGGTTCTTTGCTGCCCAATAGAAGTTTCCTCCAATTGAGTAAGAAGATTGATAATCTTCAAAGTTTTCAATCAGTAAACCATTTGTTGCTGCAACACCAACTCCAGCATTGGAATTGGTAAGGTTGCTTCCAGAACATCTAACTACCTTCAGACTTCCTCCATAGGAGAGGAAATTTGATGCTGAATACCAGTACTCATACTGATAATTATTTTTTGATGGTTTGCCAAAAAGATTTACTAAATCATTTTCATTTTGAACCGTAACCACTTGGTTTACTGGACCTTTCTCAAAAGGTGCAGCAATTCCAGCAGATAAAGAGGTGGTATTATTAATTCCTCCTCTAGTTAAATCTACTTCTCTTACTTTAATCCCTGGAGATGCTAAGCTTAAAGCCATTTTAACTCCTCTAAGTGCTTCATTTTGCTCTAAAAGTATTTATAAATTTCTCCTTTTACCTATATTCCCACATAAATGCCCTATCTCCATATTCATCTGTATGCCATACATCACCATCAGCATCAACCTCCACTCCCATATTTTCTAATCCATTTAACATAAAACCAAATGGTGCCATATCTTGTTCAATTTGATTCTTTTGCTCTTCATATAATCTTTTTCTTACATCTTGCTCAGTAAGTTCTTTAAAATAATCCTGAGATACTAACCAGGCATATATTACAAGACACATTGCCAAGTCATCATTACAACCCTCTTCTGCCTCAAATGAATTATGTTTTTGAATAAAAGTTGTTAATTCACTAATGATTTCATAATCATTGAATAATAATTTATCCTCTTCTATCATTGTCTTAAGGTTTAAACATCCAACCTTTTTAACTGTTTTGGACATCTTCAATCCCAATTGAGTCTTCTTTCCAGAAAAACCCTGACCAACAATCTGACCTGCTCTACCTCTCATAGAACACATTAGTAGATTTTGATACTCAAGATCATATTGAATAATTGATGCCACTTGATCTCCCACATCATTTACTTCACATAAAATGAAAGCATTGTTGTAAGCTTTGGCAACCTCATGTATGATTGAGGGAAATAACATAGGTTTAATTTCATTGTTCCTATATTTTGCTACTATTTTGTGTGGGAAAGTTGTAATATCAAATACAACAAATGCAGAGTAATCGTTTCCAACACCCCTTGCAACATCAACTGTGACTACATAATCTCTATATTCCTTTGATTCTTCATATACATCCAATCCTTTACTTTTTTTAATTGGATTATCATACACAAGACTTTTAAGTTTACTTGGTGCAATTAAAGTATCAACTGATCCTAAGAATTCACACTCAAACTCAATTTTAAATTGTTGTTCTGAAGTATTTGATATAGTTTGTGCTTTCCACTTCTCATCTCTTCCTGGAACTTCAGTCCAATGAACATCAGTTGGAACATATTCATTTTTACCCCTTTCAGCATCATGCCAAAGGCGATAAAAATGATTCATACCATGTGGGGTAGAAACAATAATTACCTTTGTTGATTGTCCAGAAGAAATAGTTGGATATACTGATGCAAAGAAATCATCTGCAAGATGATTTTGAACGAATGCAAATTCGTCCAAGAATATAATATTATAAGATCCACCACGAACTGCAGATGCTGAGGTTGATGCTGCAAGAATTCTAGATCCATTTTCCAGTTCCATGGATCCTCTGTTCCATGCCAAAATTCCTTGTTGTAACCATTTTGGCAAATTTTCATATGCAGTTTGCAATCTTGACAACAAATCTCTAGCAGTAGATGCTTTGTTTGCAAGAATTGCTATGTTTACATTGTCATTGAAAATTGCATAATGAAGTAGATAAGATACAACAGTTGTAGATTTGCCTGTTTGCCTAGGCATTTTACAAATGTTAAATCTATTGTTATGAAAATTATTGATTAATTTTTCTTGAAAACTATAGGGTTTAAATGGTTGCAATCCATGATCTAGAGTTACAATCTTTACATAGTTTTTAGCAAAGTATACTGGATCATTTTTGCACTTTACAAATTCTAAAATTTGACTTTCTGAAAATTCAATTGGAGTATTCGCTTTTTTTAGAAGCGGATTTCCAAGGTAAATGTTATTATTACTCATAAATTATTTTCGAATTATTTATTAACACTTCCACTTTTTAAGTGCTAATGCCTTTCTAGTGGGTCTTCCCTTTTCATCCTTCATTGGACCCTCTACTCCTCCCATACGAGCACAGAAAGATCTTTTACGAGGACCTCCTTCTGGTTGTGGGGCTTTCAAATCTGATCCAGGATTTTCTGCTTCATAAGATTTTCTTCCTTTTTCATTAAGACCACCTGA
>Ga0316616_100000571_pt1 | contig 12305 bp, 8 predicted proteins | sample OWC_Aug_M1_C1_D1_FD_207660 | JGI IMG/M metagenome (GOLD analysis project Ga0316616, IMG submission 207660) | Wetland soil microbial communities from Old Woman Creek delta, Ohio, United States - OWC_Aug_M1_C1_D1_B | ecosystem: Environmental > Terrestrial > Soil > Wetlands | place: USA: Ohio... | reverse complement strand
GATCCCGGCCATGCTTTCCAACCACAAACCACCGCCCTTGGTGAAAACGATACGCGGGATAATGCGGCCATCATGCTCCCGTATCAGGCCGGAAACGATGCGTTCCATGTAAGTCAGAGAAAACTCGCGGTAGGCCGCGTGCGATAGGGCACCGCCCCATGAATCGAAAATCATCACGGCTTGAGCGCCGGCCTCGATCTGGGCATTGAGATAGGTGGTGACAGATTCTGCATTCACTTCCAGAATGTGGTGCAGCAGTTCCGGACGCTCATAGGCCATGCGCTTGATATTGAGGAAATCGGTGCCGCCCTTGCCTTCCACCATATAGCAGGCCAGCGTCCATGGGCTGCCGGAAAAGCCGATCAGCGGCACGCTGCCATCCAGCGCCTTGCGGATGCTGCTGACAGCATCAAGCACGTATCGCAGATGGTCCGCCGGATCGGGGGCAGTCAGGTCACGGATTTCCCATTCGTTACGCAGCGGACGCTCGAATTTCGGACCCTCGCCTTCAGCAAAATACAAGCCCAGCCCCATCGCATCCGGTATGGTCAGGATATCCGAGAACAGTATGGCGGCATCGAGCGGAAAGCGTGCCAAGGGCTGCAGGGTGACCTCTGTGGCAAGATCTGGATTCTTGCACAGGCTGAGGAAGCTGCCGGCGCGCTTGCGTGTCTCGTTATATTCCGGAAGGTAGCGTCCGGCCTGGCGCATCATCCATACCGGGGTGTATTCGGTTGGCTGGCGCAACAGGGCGCGCAGGAAAGTGTCGTTTTTAAGATGCGTCATAAGTTTAACCGCCGATGAACGCCGATGAACGCAGATAAAAACCAGTAGTCATCGGCGTTTATCTGCGTTCATCGGCGGTTGATTAGGATTTTTAACGAGGCAGCGTGCTGCTGCCCATCAGGAATGCATCGACTTCGCGCGCGCACTGGCGGCCTTCGCGGATTGCCCAGACGACAAGGGATTGGCCGCGGCGCACGTCGCCTGCGGCAAACACCTTGGCCTTGCTGGTTGCGTAGCAGCCTTCGCCGTCGGTGGTCGCCCTGGCGTTGCCGCGCGCATCCTTTTCGACGCCAAAAACATCCAGCAGTTTCTGCACCGGGCTGACGAAGCCCATGGCGAGGAACACGCGCTCGGCCAGCATTTCGAATTCGGAGCCGGGGACTTCGACCATCTTGCCATCCTGCCATTCCACGCGGGCCGCGATCAGCTTCTTCACCTGGCCGTTCTCGCCCTCGAAGCGCTTGGTCACCACCGCCCAGTCGCGTTCGCAGCCCTCTTCGTGCGAGCTGGAAGTACGCAGCTTGATCGGCCAGTTGGGCCAGGTCAGCGGACGGTTCTCCTGTTCCGGCGGCTGCGGCATGATCTCGAACTGGCTGACGGAGTCCGCGCCGTGGCGGTTGGAAGTGCCCACGCAATCGGAGCCGGTATCGCCGCCGCCGATCACCACCACATGCTTGCCGGTAGCCTTGATCTGGTCTGGCACAATGTCGCCGGCATTGACCTTGTTCTGCTGGGTGAGGAATTCCATGGCGAAATGGATGCCGCCCAGTTCGCGGCCGGGAATCGGCAGGTCGCGCGGCTGTTCAGCGCCGCCAGCCAGAATCACCGCATCGAATTCCTTCAGCAGGTCATCGGCACTGACGTTCTCGCCGACATGCTGGTTGACGCGGAATTCCACGCCTTCGGCGCGCATCTGCTCTATACGGCGGTCGATGTGGCTCTTCTCGAACTTGAAATCGGGAATGCCGTAGCGCAGCAGGCCGCCGATGCGGCTGTTCTTTTCCAGCAGCACGACGCTATGACCCGCGCGAGCCAGTTGTTGCGCCGCAGCCATGCCAGCCGGGCCGGACCCGACCACCGCAACCTTCATGCCGGTCTTGTGCGCCGGGATTTGCGGCTGCACCCAGCCGTTTTCCCATGCCTTGTCGATGATGGCGTGCTCGATGGACTTGATGCCCACCGCGTCGTCGTTGATGTTGAGCGTGCAGGCGGCTTCGCACGGCGCCGGGCAGATGCGGCCGGTGAACTCGGGGAAGTTGTTGGTCGAGTGCAGTACCTCGATGGCACGTTTCCAGTCCTGCCTGTAAACCAAGTCGTTCCAGTCTGGGATGATGTTGTTGATCGGGCAGCCGCTCATGCAGAACGGGATGCCGCAATCCATGCAGCGCGCGCCCTGCACCTTGGCCGCGTCATCGGACAGGTGCAGCACGAATTCCTTGTAGTTGTGTACGCGCTCCTTGACCGGCAGATAGGCTTCTTCCAGGCGCTCGAACTCTAAAAATCCAGTGGGCTTACCCATTACGCGGCCTCCAGCAGTTTTTGTTCGGCGATCTCGATCAGCGCGCGCTTGTATTCGTTCGGCATCACCTTGACGAACATGCCACGGTATTCGTCCCAGTTTGCCAGTATGGTGATGGCACGTGCGCTGCCGGTATAGGCAGCATGCTTTTCGATCAGCGTTTTGAGTGTGATTTCATCCGGCTGATCCAGGTGGTGCACCGCGTCCTCCACTACGTTGTCCACGTGCTCCACCTTCTCCAGCGATACCATACCGAGGTTGCAGCGTTTCGAGAACAACCCATCCTCGTCCAGCACGTAGGCCACGCCGCCGGACATGCCGGCAGCGAAATTGAGCCCGGTCTGTCCCAGTACCACCACGGTGCCGCCGGTCATGTATTCGCAGCCGTGGTTGCCCACGCCTTCGACTACCGCAGCAGCGCCGGAATTACGCACGCAGAAGCGTTCGCCGGCCACGCCGTTGAAATAGCTCTCGCCGCTGGTGGCGCCGTACATCACTGTATTGCCTGCGATGATGTTGTCATGCGGCACGCCGCGGAACGCTTTGGGCGGCTTGATAACGATGCAGCCGCCGCACAGGCCCTTGCCCACGTAGTCGTTGCCTTCGCCGGTCAGCTCGAAGGTGATGCCCTTGGTCAGGAACGCTGCGAAGCTCTGGCCAGCGGTGCCGGCCAACTTCACGGTAATGGTGTTATCCGGCAACCCGGTTGCACCATAGCGGCTGGCGACGGCGTTGGACAGCATGGTGCCGGCGGTGCGGTTAGTGTTGGTGATCAGGGTGTCGATCACCACCTGCTTGCCCTGTTCCAGCGCTGGCTTGGCCAGTTCGATGAGTTTGTTGTCCAGCGCCTTGGCCAGGCCATGATCCTGTTCCTCGCAATGGCTGCGCGCGACGTCGTCGCCCACCTTGGGCTGGTAGAAAATCCTGCTGAAATCGAGGCCGCTGGCCTTCCAGTGGTCTATACCTGCCTTCATGTCCAGCAAGTCGGCGCGGCCAATCAGGTCGCTGAACTTGCGGATGCCCATTTGTGCCATGTACTCGCGCACTTCCTCGGCGACGAAGAAGAAATAGTTCACCACATGTTCCGGCTGGCCGGTGAATTTCTTGCGCAGCGCCGGATCCTGCGTCGCGACGCCGACCGGACAGGTATTGAGGTGGCACTTGCGCATCATAATGCAGCCTTCCACCACCAGCGGTGCTGTGGCGAAACCGAATTCGTCCGCGCCCAGAAGCGCGCCGATCACCACGTCGCGGCCGGTCTTCATCTGGCCGTCCACCTGCACCGCCACGCGGCCGCGCAGTTGATTCAAAACCAGAGTCTGCTGGGTCTCGGCCAAGCCGATTTCCCACGGACTACCAGCGTGCTTGATGGAAGACAGTGGACTTGCACCAGTCCCACCGTCGAAGCCGGCGATCACAATATGGTCGGATTTGGCCTTGGCCACCCCCGCCGCCACGGTACCGACGCCGGTTTCCGACACCAGTTTGGTCGAGATCGATGCCTTGGGATTGGCGTTCTTCAAATCGTGGATCAGTTGCGCCAAGTCTTCAATCGAATAGATGTCGTGATGCGGCGGCGGCGAAATCAGGCCCACGCCCGGCACCGAGAAGCGCAGCTTGGCGATGTACTCGGAGACTTTGCCGCCCGGTAGCTGGCCGCCTTCGCCCGGCTTGGCGCCCTGCGCCATCTTGATCTGGATCTGGTCGGCAGAAGCCAGGTATTCCGCCGTCACGCCAAAACGGCCGGAAGCCACCTGCTTGATCTTGGAGCGCATGGAATCCCCCGCTTTCAAAGGGATATTACTCTGCACGCGGCTGTGTCCGATGAGGTCGGCCAGCGTGGTGTCCTGCTCTACCGGCTGGAAGCGCACCGGGTCTTCGCCGCCTTCGCCGGTATTGGACTTGCCGCCGATACGGTTCATGGCGATAGCTAAAACAGTATGCGCTTCGGTCGAAATCGAACCCAGCGACATGGCGCCGGTAGCGAAGCGCTTGACGATGTCCGCAGCCGGCTCGACTTCGGCAATATCCACCGGGGCGCCCGTCGGCTTGATTTCGAACAGGCCGCGCAGCGTCAGGTGGCGCTTGCTCTGGTCGTTGATGAGCCTGGCGTATTCCTTGTAGGTTTCGTATTTGCCGGTGCGCGTAGCGTTCTGCAGCTTGGCGATGGAGTCCGGCGTCCACATGTGCTCCTCGCCGCGCACGCGGAAGGCATATTCGCCGCCTGCATCCAGCGCGTTGGCCAGCACCGGATCGTCACCAAAGGCGGCGTGATGTTGGCGCAGCGATTCCTCGGCCACCTGCTCCAGGCCGATGCCTTCGACATTGCTGGAAGTGCCGGGGAAGTACTTCTCGACAAAAGCGCTGTTAAGGCCGACCGCGTCGAAAATCTGCGCGCCGCAATAGGACTGGTAGGTGGAAATACCCATCTTGGACATGACCTTGTAAAGGCCCTTGCCGATGGCTTTGACGAAGTTCTTCTGCGCAGCCTTGGCGTCAGGCAGATTGAAACCGACAATGGTTTCGAACGCCAGCCACGGGCACACGGCTTCGGCGCCGTAGCCCGCCAGCAGGGCGAAATGATGTACTTCGCGGGCGGAACCGGTATCGACTACGAGACCGGTGCTGGTACGCAGACCGGCCTTGACCAGATGATGGTGCACGGCGGCGGTAGCCAGCAGTGCCGGAATGGCGATGCGCTCAGCGCTGACGTTGCGGTCGGACAGGATCAGCACGTTGTAGCCGTCATGCACCGACTTCTCGGCCGCCTGGCACAGCGCCTCGATGGCCTCGCCCATGCCCTTGGTACCGCTGGCGGCAGGATAGGTAATGTCGGCCACCAGCGAGCGGTAGCGGTTCTGCGTCAGCTCGGCGATGTGCTTGAGCTGCGCAAGCTCATCCTGGGTCAGCACCGGCTGGCTGGCTTCCAGACGCAGCGGCGGGCTGGTTTCGTCCAGTCCCAGCAAATTAGGCTTGGGGCCGATGAAGGTTACCAGCGACATCACCAGTTCCTCGCGGATCGGGTCGATCGGCGGATTGGTGACTTGCGCGAACAGCTGCTTGAAATAGCTATACAGCGACTTGGATTTGTCCGAAAGCACCGGCAGGGCGGTATCGGTGCCCATGGAGCCGGTGGCTTCCTCGCCATTGGTCGCCATCGGTTGCAGGATGAATTTCAAATCCTCCTGACTGTAACCGAACGCCTGCTGCACGTCGAGCACATCGGCCTTGAGTTCCGGTTGGCTCCCGATTTTGGGCAGGTCGCCCAGCGAGTAGCGCGATTGCTTGATCCAGTCAGCATAAGGCTTGGCCTGCGCCAGATCGCGCTTGACCTCTTCGTCGTCAATAATGCGGCCTTGTTCCATGTCGATCAGGAACATCTTACCCGGCTGCAAACGCCACTTCTTGACGATCTTCTCCTCGGGGAAGGTCAGAACACCCATTTCCGACGCCATCATCACGTAGTCGTCATCGGTAATGAGGTAGCGTGCCGGGCGCAGGCCGTTACGATCCAGCGTGGCGCCTATCATGCGGCCATCGGTGAAGGCCACGGCGGCGGGGCCGTCCCACGGCTCCATCAGCGCGGCGTGGTACTCATAAAAGGCGCGGCGCTCCGCGTCCATCAGGGGATTGCTGGCCCAGGCTTCTGGAATCAGCATCATCATGGCGTGCGGCAGCGAATAGCCGCCGGCCACCAGCAGTTCCAGCGCGTTGTCGAAGCAGGCAGAGTCGGACTGGCCTTCGGCGATGAGCGGCCACAGCTTTTCCAAGTCATCGCCCAGCACGGCGGACTTCATCGCCTCGTGGCGCGCCGCCATCCAGTTGACGTTGCCGCGCATGGTGTTGATTTCGCCGTTGTGGGCGATCATGCGGAACGGATGCGCCAGATCCCAGGCCGGGAAGGTGTTGGTGGAGAAACGCTGGTGCACCAGCGCCAGCGCCGAGACCATGCTCGGGTCTTGCAAATCCTGGTAATAGGTGCCAACTTCTTCCGCCAGCAGCATGCCCTTGTAGACGATGGTGCGGCTGGATAGCGAGGGAATGTAGAACTGGCTGGCGTCTTCCAGCTTGAGCGCGCGCGCAGCGTGCTCGATGCGCTTGCGGATGACGAACAGCTTGCGCTCGAAAGCATTCTGGTCGGCGGCATTGCTGCCGATGAACGCCTGGCGCATCACCGGTTCGACCGCCTTGGCGGCATCGGCGATGTTGCGGTTGTCGCGTGGCACATCGCGCCATCCTAGGAAGTCCTGGCCTTCTTCGTGGATAATGCGCGCGATGGCGGATTCGCAGGCAATGCGACCGTTGCCGGATTGCGGCAGAAACACCGTGCCACAGGCGTATTGGCCGGTTTCGGGTAGCGCGATGTTCAGTTTCGCTGCTTCCTTGCGCAGGAATGCGTCCGGCAACTGGATCAGGATGCCGGCACCGTCGCCCAACTTGGGATCGTACCCGGTGGCGCCACGGTGCGTCAGGTTGCGGAGAATTTCCAGGCCTTTGGCCACGATGTCGTGACTTTTCCGGCCCTTGATGTGTGCTACAAAGCCGACCCCGCACGCGTCCTTCTCGTTCGCCGGATCGTATAAACCCTGTCTTGCTGGCATTGCCCCGCCTCTGTCTATCCCTCGTCTAGCCTAGCGCAGCAAGGCAAACCGAGGGTGTCTGCCATCCACGTGCCCGATTTCTGTCGAGCAATGCAAAATTGATAGTGAAACCGCGGAATGGTACCCGTAAAGCCGTCGCAGTTCAACCACGACGGTTACGGGGCTTACAGGGATTTTCAGGCGACGAAGGCGCGTCTTGCTGCTTCCAACGTTTTGCCGATTTCCGCATCGCCATGCGCTGCCGAAACGAAGCCCGCCTCAAACGCCGACGGGGCAAGATAGACGCCCTCATCCAGCATGGCGTGGAAGAAGCGATTGAACGCCCCCTTGTCGCATTGCATCACTTCGGCGTAGCTGGTTGGCACCTGTGCGCTGAAATAAAGACCGAACATGCCGCCGACGCTCTGCGCGCTGAAAGCAATGCCTTTTTCCTTGGCGACAGCGCAGAGGCCTTCGACGAATTGCCTGGTAATGGTGGCGAGGCGGTCGTAGAAGCCGGGTTCCTGCACCAGCTTGAGCGTGGCCAGGCCGGCGGCGACGGCCACCGGGTTGCCGGACAGCGTGCCGGCCTGATACACCGGACCGACCGGGGCGAGGCAGGCCATGATGTCGGCGCGGCCGCCAAAAGCACCTACAGGCAATCCGCCGCCAATGACCTTGCCCAGGGTCGTCAGGTCTGGTTTGATGCCGTATAGCGCCTGCGCGCCGCCCAGGGCAACGCGGAATCCGGTCATGACTTCGTCGAAAATCAGCACCGCGCCGTGCTTGCTGCATTGCTCGCGCAAGGTTTGCAAAAAGCCGGGCGCCGGTGCGATCAAATTCATGTTGCCGGCCACCGGCTCCACGATAACGCAAGCGATCTCGCTGCCGATCTGGTCGAACAGCGCTTCCACAGCGGCACTATCGTTGTAGGAAAGCGTCAGCGTATGCGCCGCCACTTCGGGCGGGACGCCGGCGGAACTGGGCTGGCCGAAGGTAAGCGCACCGGAGCCGGCCTTGACCAGCAGCGCATCGGCGTGACCGTGGTAGCAGCCTTCGAACTTGAGGATCTTGCTACGGCCGGTGAAGCCCCTTGCCAGACGAATGGCGCTCATGGTGGCCTCAGTGCCTGAACTGACCAGCCGCACCTGCTCCATACTTGGAACAAGCTTTATCAGCAGTTCCGCCATTTCCAGTTCGCGCGCGGTAGGCGCGCCGAACGACAGGCTTTGCTCGGCAGCCTGCTTGACAGCCTGGATCACGGAAGGATGGGCATGGCCGAGGATCATCGGGCCCCAGGAGCCGACGTAGTCGATGTACTGCTTGTCATCTTCGTCCCACAGGTAGGCACCGTGCCCGCGCTTGAAGAACACAGGGGTGCCACCCACGGAACGGAAAGCGCGCACCGGCGAATTGACGCCGCCGGGGATGAGTTTCTGGGATTGCTCGAATAGTTGCTGGTTGCGTGAGGTCATGGTGTGCGTCAGAGCCTATTTCAGTAGTAAACGAATGTGCGCCGGCCATGCATTGCGCGCAGGGCTAGGCAGGAGCCGCGCGGTTTGGCCATCCAAACAAGCGGCGAATAACAACGCCATGCGCGCAATGCATGGCCGGCCCGAAGGGTTTGAACACAAAAGGGCGTCTGCGGCGTTGCTCGGCTCGCCAATGGAATAACCATTGGCTTCAGCTCGCGCCTTGCATCCATCCCTTTTGTGTTCAAACGCATCTTTCGTTTCCTACTGAAACAGGCTCTAAGTAAAAAGGTTGGAGATATTTTGCGCCGCCTGCCGGACGTCCGGTGCGGCAAATATGGCATTGATGACAGCCACGCTGTCTGCACCGGCGGCAATGGCCAATGCTGTATTTTCGGCGGTGATGCCACCGATGGCAACAGTGGGCAGGCCAACTGCGTGTCTGGCCTGGCTGAACAACTGCAATGGCGCACGCACGGCAGCCGGTTTGGTGCCGGACTCGAAACATGCACCAAAAGCGATATAGTCGGCGCCCTGCGCCTTGGCCTGCATGGCCAGGTCGAGGCAGTCGTAGCAGGATGCGCCGATGATTTTATCCTCGCCCAGCAATGCCCGGGTGGCAGAAATCTCGCCATCCTCGCCCCCCAGATGCACTCCGTCCGCATCCAGTTCATGGCACAACGCAGCGTCGTCGTTAATGATGAGCGGCGCGCCGTACTTGCGGCACAGCGGCAACAGCGCCGCCGCCTGCGCTCTGCGCAAAGTGGCTGATGCCGTTTTGTTGCGATATTGCAGCACAGCCGCACCTCCCTGGAGGGCAGCCTCCACCAGTACCAGCAACCCCTGCGTGTCGACCATGTCTGGCGTGACAGCGTAGAGACCTCTAATTCTTTTCCGCGCCATCCTCTTCTTCGCGCGCCCAGAACATGCGGTCCGGGATGTATTGGCCCATGCCTGGGCGGAAGCCGGCCTTGAGGGTTTGCCAAGTGTATTCCTGCGCTTCGGCCACGGCCTCTTCGATGTCCAGCCCATGCGCCATGCAGGCAGCGATGGCGGATGTGAGAGTACAGCCGGAGCCGTGGTAGCTGCCGGGCAGGCGCTCCCATGTATAGGAACGGGCCAGGCCATTCCTGCCGTACAGGGTGTTGATGACTTCCGGGCCACGCTCGTGCGTGCCGGTGATGAGCACGTACTCACTTCCCATTGCCAGCAGGCTGGCAGCGCAGTCGTCCAGAGAGGCATTTTCGGCTTCCTCGCTGTCATCAGGAAAGGCCAGCCGGCGCGCCTCCAAGCTGTTGGGGGTGATCAGCGTGGCCTGCGGGAACAGCAGTTCGATCATGGCATCCTGCATGTCGTCGTTGGCCAGTTCGTCGCCGCGACCGGAGGCCAGAATAGGGTCGATCAACAGCGGGATGTCCGGATAGTCGGCAACAATTTCGGCAATGACGGCGACGTTTTCCACGCTACCCAGCATGCCGAGTTTGAATACGGACACCTGCATGTCCTCCAGCACGGTGCGCGCCTGTTCGTCGATCCATTCGGCATCAAAAGCCATCACATTGTCCACACCCACGGTGTCCTGCACCGTGATGGCGGTGACCACAGACAGCGGGTGGCAGCCAATGCTGGCAAGGGTCAGCAGATCTGCCTGCAAACCAGCCCCGCCGCTGGGGTCGGTGGCGGCAAAGGTAAGAACGAGTGGAGGAGTGGGGTTCATAGTTAATGCTGTCCGGTTGAATCGATAGTCCATATGGACGAAGACAGACCAGCATTTTATCTTAAAGTACGCTCCGGCTTCATAAAAAGCTGAATACAGGGAAAGCGGGGATGGTCTTCGAACATGCGACAATCACCCGTCGTGACAGTGTCATCCCTATACAGTTTGGACAGCTTGAAAAGCTCGGGTATAATCCACCCCCTCGAGCTTTTTGGTAACCAAAGGCTCGACAATCAGCGTGGCGTAGAGTCAATACACACGCACATCAATGGTGGCTGTAGCTCAGTTGGTAGAGTCCCGGATTGTGATTCCGGTTGTCGTGGGTTCGAGTCCCATCAGCCACCCCACCACTTTTCCCTAATCAAGCCCAGAGAATCCAGTAAAAGCAAGGCGTTAAGCCACTGTTCGTCTTACTTTCCACGAAACGGGGGCGAGGATGTAAGAATTTAGAGCCTCAGATAAACAGGCTGACGTCCGCCTCGCCGGCGAACTCGAAGAAAGTGGCAGCACCACCGAACTCGATGCCGTCAATGAAATCCTCTTTCTTGAAATCGAACAGATCGACCGTCATCTGACAAGCGATCAGTTTCACGCCGGCTTCTTGGCAAAGGCTGCGCAGTTCCTCCAACGAAGCAACGCCCTTGTCCTTCATCTTCTGCTTCATCATCATGGTCGCCATGCTTTCCATGCCAGGTAGCATCTGTATCAGGTTGGGCATGGGAACCGGCATTGGCATGGCCGGGTTGCCCAGCGGGCTGATTTTTACACCGTCCAGATCTTTTTTCAGCAACGTCAGACCGTAGAAGGTGAAGAAAATCTGCACCTCATAATCCAGTGCAGCGGCAGTCGAGGCCAGGATAAACGGCGGGTAAGCCCAATCCAGCGTGCCTTTAGAGGCAATGATGGCAAGTTTCTTGGCCATCAGGCACGCTTTCTGATGAAGAAAGTGTATTCCCCATTGTTTTCGCCAGAATCCAGCAAGTCGTTTCCGGTCTGTTTGCAGAATGCCTGAAAATCCTTCACCGATCCGGCATCGGTTGCCACAACCTTGAGAACCTTGCTGCCAGCCAGCTCAGCCAAGGCCTTCTTTACACGCAAAATAGGCAGCGGGCAGTTCAATCCACGTGCGTCCAGTTCTTTATCAAATTCCATTGAAATACTCCTAATTTTTTGGTTCCAGTGAATATCCTGCATTACCCCATGCCAAGATACCACCGCGCAAATTATAAATATTATTGCGCCCATGATTGGCCATCAAACTGCAAGCATGGGCCGATCGCACGCCGCTATGGCAATAAAAAACCAGTTCATCTTCCCAGGCTAGCTCAGCCAATCTCAACGGCAGCAAATTGAGGGGGATGCACAATGCGCCATGAATGACACCCCTGGAAGTTTCATCATTATTGCGGACATCCACAAGCAACACCCTGCCCTGTGACATGCGCGCGTGCAGATCGACACTCTCGATCTCCTGATAACCTGCCATGCGAAAGCCTTCTTGCAAAAGCCAGTAATATATCAGCGTTGCCTGATAAAGTGTATGGCGATAGGCCGCTGCAATTACAGGCTACTTCAGAGAAAAATCCACCCTGTTCGGCTTCCCTTTATCCTTGATGCCCTCGCCGTTGAGTTTGGGCGGTGTGATGAAAACCCGTTCCGCAGCAACTCCGCCCGATTTGGTGAGCCATGCCGAGGTGACGGCAGCGCGCTGGTTGGCCAAGCGCCTGAGATCTTCTTCGCTAACTGTGATATTGGTCAGGATCAGCTTTTCCATTTCCTCTGGCGGAAGATCTTTCGCGAAGCCGACCAGATTGCGCGGCTTGGGGAATTTTTCTTCCTTGTAGGCGCGCTTGAGATAGACCGGCCATTCCTCGGCGCTGACGGTGACGGAATCAACGGAAGCGGAATCCTCGCCCTTCTTGACGGTGTCCTGGAGTTTCTGCACCTTGACCTTATGTTGCAACCCGGCCTGCTTGAGACCTTCCTTGTCAGCCTCTGGATCGACGCGGCCGACGACGTCCAGCTTCAGGGCCGGGCGATCGTTGAGCGCCTTGGCCAGCGTTTTCAGCTTTTCTTCCGACGTCTTGGAGATGGAAGCGATGCCGGGGTCGAATTCCAGATACTCCAGTTGCTGGTCATCACCGCCGAACAGGGAACCCAGCAGGGCAAAGGGCGAAGTCACGATCTTGACGATCAGGTTGCCGATCATTTTCCACACGATACCGCCGAGG
>Ga0316616_100000570_pt1 | contig 12308 bp, 7 predicted proteins | sample OWC_Aug_M1_C1_D1_FD_207660 | JGI IMG/M metagenome (GOLD analysis project Ga0316616, IMG submission 207660) | Wetland soil microbial communities from Old Woman Creek delta, Ohio, United States - OWC_Aug_M1_C1_D1_B | ecosystem: Environmental > Terrestrial > Soil > Wetlands | place: USA: Ohio... | reverse complement strand
AACGTCACCAGGGTGCGGATCCCCTTTTGCTCGGCGACCCGGGCTACGTTGGCCGCCGGCTCGATCCCCAACACGGGGATGCCCCGGTCCAGGAAATACTGGAGCAAGTAGCCGTCGTTGCTGGCTACTTCCACCACCAGCTTGTCCGGCCCGAGCCCGAACCGGCCAATTGCCATCTCCACGTACCGCCGGGCGTGATCGAGCCAGGAGTCGGAGTAAGAGGAGAAATACGCATATTCGCTGTAGATCTCTTCGGCCCGCACGTACTCGCGAAGCTGCACCAGCAGGCAGTTGTCGCATACCAGAACGTTCAACGGGTAGAAAGGCTCCATGGCGTCGAGCCGCTCCGGCGGAACGTAGCTCTCGCACAGCGGGGACATGCCTAAATCCAAGAAAGTCAGGCGCAACGCCTGCCCGCAGAACCGACACGGGCCGAAGCTCGCCTGTTGTGTTCCGATCATGTTGAGCCTCCTATACCTTTATTTAGCTTCCCTGATTATTCTTTCGGCTGCATCCCGACTGCTTAACACGCAGTCATGGGTCATGAGATATCCCCATTCGCCATAACGCCCGACACGGATGATGCCAAACTGATCCAAAAAAGCATTGATGCGATCGAGCGCCGGCTTTCGATTATGGTCGAAGATCACCTGCCCCCAGGGAGAATGCCTCACGTTCAGCGATATCACCGCCTGTTCATTTTCGATCAGACCCATTTCAATCAATTCCTGCAGAACTGTCTCGCCCACCTTTTGGCGATCGCTTGGCAGAGGTCTATAGGCGGAACCGTAAACTTCTACGGCTATCCCCGTGCAATTTGGCGGAGCATTATTGGGAGAAAAATTCTCCGTAATGCTGATTCGGGTGCTTAACTTATCTTCGTCATATACATAAATCCATTGTTCTTTCCTTTTGGACCTGTGATTGACTGCGATTTCTACTGATAGAAATGTCGAGCACCTCAAAAGAGAGGCGGCTTCCCGAACTACCTGAGGCGCATCTTCCGAACGAGCAATGAGCACGGGCAGCGGAATGGTCGAGACCAGCTTCTCGTATTGAATGCTGGACCGGTCCTCGAAATAGAGCTGACGTTTATTGAAATTTATTTTTACCAACGATTTCTCGTAATGAATCCGCGCTCCTTGAGCAAATTTATGACAGTAGGACAGAAACCCCCCTTTTGAGGGGTAACGCCATCCTTGCACCCAATAAGTCGCCCGATCCAAAGGCCCTTTGGCTCCATTTACAACGTCCTCGATATTCGGATAAAATACCCTGAGACCGATCCAGTCGACACCCAGATTCGCTGGATTGGTTGTCCAATATTTCCGGGTGTAGGCCGCCGGAAAAGTCTCGGCGAATACGGGCCCAAAAGCCTGGTATAACCACTCTTGGTAGTTGACGGGTTTGGGCGGGTCCGGATTCCACTTTCGCGTCTCCAAGAAACTGTTCAGGCATTCGGTGCGCAGCGGTTCCGGAACTTGGTATAAATTGGATTGCGCCGGATGCTCGATCCAATTTCCCCGAAAGTAATTACTGACCCAAGTTGGCCCTTCCACAAATTGCCCATCTACGTTCTCAGCAAATACTTTCTTCACATATTCGCCGGGGTTGAAAGAAACATGCGGGCCGTCATCCCAGGTGAATCCGTCCCGCAGCGTGCTATATATGTGCCCACCATAATAAGGTTTGGATTCATAGATAGTGCATTTTTCATGACCGACATGAAACGAAGTCGACAAACCTGATAAACCTGCACCCAAAACCGTAATTTCTTCCATGATAAACTCCTCTGATTTTTTTTACGTTAAGTAGCCGTATAACAATCGTGAATTAGATTTCGATTAATAGTTTTTTTTAATTTTTCTGATGATTTTATCTAAAATGTGTCATTAAAATAAATCGAAAAAATAAAAATACTCTTCGAATCTTCTTTCTTGCCAATACTATATTGATTTGAATAGCTCCCCCCGTGTTTACCATCGGAAGAAGCGATATGGGTCATCCCATTCTTCTGGTGAATCGAGGTATAGCCCCTCCAACCAGCGTTTCTCCCACTTGTCTACTAACGGATTACGGAAACGCTGGAGAAGGGGGGTTGATCCACTTACCCCCATATTAGCCAGAAGCCGAGAAACAAGAAACGAGGTACGTCGATAGGTCCTTTTCGTATTCTGTCTATGATAATCAAATTGCCAGGGAGTCAACTGACAGAAAACAACATTTTCGTTCTCTGCTCTCGCCAGGACGCCATTGCCTACTATCAAGGCTCCCCCGGAAACAAGGGCCAGGTCTCGCGGATCGCGGTTGTGGACGTCGGCCGGCCCAATACCTGTAAACAAGGAGCTATTTCCAGCCGTTTCAAAGAAAGCAGAGATATGCTCCCCTTTCTTCATGCGAACCTTCATCGGCAAGAATGCGTTTGCCTCCGCTTCATCCAGGCCGATTGCCAGCAGGTTCCCTCCTGCCTTCAGCCATTCGCTGATGGCTATGGCTCGACCCGCAAGTTTCTTGCCTACACCCGGGCCTACAATCAACGCCTGCTCGGTTGTAAAATGCTCACTCTCGCCGTCTATTGTGGTAATGCCCGCAGACTCGAGATGCTTTTTCCCGGTCCGATCCCCGACGTAAAGGGCTCTGCGCGTCGGACCCGGCTTCCAGTTTGACGCATATTGAATGAGGTTCTGGGCCAGCCTCGATGCTGCCGGGTCCGTTTCGGTCCGCCCGGTCACGTCCATCTGGCAAAACAGGATCATTCCCTTGCCTTCGCGGTACTCTATCAGCGGGCTATACTGCAGGCTGAAGCCACCCTCCACAATGGGCAGGAAATCACCGACCATGGGTTTCTCGATGAGCACGGAAGCAACGTTGCCGAAGTTGCCGCAGCGCCACGCCCGCGTCACTTCAATGTCGCACCATCGAACAGACGGGGCCCCATTGTAGCGCCGGCTCAGCTCGTAATTCAGACGCGGCGGGAGAATGGTTGCTGCGCTGCGCCAGTCTCTTAAATGCTCTGCAGCAATCCCGATCAGAAGGGGATGATCGGGGACCCGTTTGAAGACCTGCCTCAAACCGTACTCCTGCACACGGAACCCAAAACGCCTCTCCAGGACATCCGATGTCTGTTCAAATAGGATTACCTTCAGCCCATCGCGGACGCGGCTTATATTCGGCGCCCGACCACTAACCGATAGAGCGGCCTTGCCCACGATAAGAATATCATACCCCGACAGGTCGGCATTCGCATCCACGGGCTGGCACCGAACCCCCATGGCATTTAATGATTGACCAGTTTCTCCCTTGGGATCAAAGAGCGCTATCTTGCCAATTGCCCTCGGAGTTATGGCCTGCGGCAGAATATGGACGACAAAGGAATCGTCCTGGATCTCCCCTTTGTTAAACCTCACTTTGACCTTCAGTTCGTAATCGCCGGGAAGAAGGTCTGCCGGCAAATCGAAACGGAGCGGAATGCGCTCCTGCTCCCCGGTCTTTATGCTTAAATTTTTGGTGCCAGTGACAGCCCGGGGCAGGCCGAAGGACCATTGGCACTCGGCGGATACGGTCTCACGGGAATTGTTGATGACAATTAGCTGTTTCTCGAGCATTTCCCCCGGAAAGAAGTTGTGATCCTTGCTCGTGAACCGGGCGGGCTTACCTCCGATGTAAGCCAGAAGCGGCCGGTTGTTCCGAATCAGAGCTTGAGCCGCAGCCGTTGGTATCCAGTCCGAGCGCTCGTAGGCTATGTCCATCCGTTCCAACCGCTCCTCGGCGTAGTCAGGGCTGAATCCTGGTCGTTGCAGGTTTTCCCAGTCAACCGCGAATTCCTTGCGGTCCCTGTCAACTCCATCGCGGAGTTTCCAAAGAAGCCCGTAGTCCCAGGGGGAGTTCGCCGACACTTCCCAAGTGCGGAACGCGCGCCAGTTGTCGATCAGGTACATGGCAAATACCGGAGACAGTTCCCCTAAGTCTTTTGGTCCCCACATGTGGGGGTAATCCCAGTGATGCCAGAGAGTTCCAGCTTGGAACTGCTTGGCTTCCCAGCGCAAATTCGCCTTCTCCATTTCGCTGATTTGGAAAGCCCGGTCTCCGAGGAACTGAGAATTCCACTCGGCGAGGCAAAACTCCCATGGAACCTTCGCACTCCCGAACTCCCGTTTGCCTTGGTACCATCCGCGGTACATCGTCCAATCCCAGATAAACGGCGCGCCGTATTCGCACATGAAGACCGGTTTCCGACCGTAGGTGGCCCAGTGCTCGAACCAATCGGATACCTCCTGGATTGGGACGAAGTTCGGGTAAAAATTGCTCGTATGCATCGAGCCGAGGTTGCCCGAAGAGTGGTGGTAGACAATGCGGCTTGGGTCCAGACCCTTCACGATGGCTTCCGCTCGCAAGGCGAGCCTGGAATTATTCAATTCCCACCTGTCGCGTGGATCCTTGACGCCGTCAATCATGTCCGGATTCATATCTTCATCGTACCCCGTGGAGTTATGATTCATGGAGTACATCACGACCGATGGATGGTTCTGAGCAACGCGCACATAGAACTCCGCGTGACGGGCGTAGCCGTTGTTCCGGTCAGCATCGGAGGCCTGCCATTCGTAGTGGCCAAAATGGGGCTGGGAAAAGGATACAAGTATTCCGACGTCGTCCGCGGCCCTCAGGATCTCCTCGTAGGCCAGATGGGAGCCCGGCTCGCAGCCGTAATTGTGCGTATAGACGAAATTAATGCCAAAGCTCTTGAGGCGAAGCAGACTTTCTTTGGCGGCCTCGTAATTCGCTAAGGCCGCGCCGACTTGGGCATTATCCAATGGAACTGCGGAGAGAAAGATCCGGGTCCCGTTCAGGAAAAAATCGCGGCCTTCGATCCAGAACTCCCGGAACCCGAATCGGACATCATCGGCGCTGTCCAGCAGCTTGCCTCCAGCCTCCATCAGAGAAAGCTGAAGTTTGAAGACGTTCTGCGGCGTATGGATATCCCAGAGCTTCTTGAGATTCCATTTTTCGCTAAAGGCAATGCGGTTATTACTGAGATCGCTCTTTGCAAATGATTTAGTGGTAAACTCCCCGACGGTGCGCCCTTTGTCCATGATCCGGGCATGCAGAGTATACTGCCCATCCTCATCCAAGCCCAGCAGTGCGGCCCCGAAAGTGATCTCCTCTTTGCGGATTGAAGTATCAACCTTCACGTCGGCAATGCGCGCATTTGAAGGCACGCCAGCAAGGTAGACATTGCCGCACAGGCCGCGGCGCACCACCGAGCCTTTTACCTCTCTGGCCGATGCGCTGTCACTGTAGGAAAGCATCACCGCTTTGAGCGGCAGTGCAGCGACGAGCATGCTGAGGACGTATTTGCCTCCTGGGCGGCACATAGGCGTGAGATCGACCTCGCCGCCTGGGAACCTTATTTCTCCTGCCCGCTCACCATCCAGGTAGATTGCCGCGAACGAATTCAGGTATTCGGCGGATACAGCAATGCGGCGGCCAGCCCACTCATGGGGGATGGTGATCTCCCTTTGATACCAGGCCGTGGCGACTTTGCGCAGACTTTCGTCCTTCCAGCTTTCATGAGCATGGACAGTCTGCGAGTCCTTTTGCACATAGTTGTTGACCCCCGGCCAGGGGCCGGGCACCTTGAAATAGCCCCATCCGTCGATCGGAACGGCTCCCGTGGCATCCCTCGCCGGCTGCCAGCGCCAAAGGCCATTCAGGCAAATGCGCTCGCGGGTCGGAGTCTTTGCCCGGAAAGCCTTTTCCAACTCCCAGACAGCCTTTGCGCCGCTGGAAAGCTGCCCATAAGCCACCGAATCACAAAAAGCCCCCGCTGTCACAGCAAAGAGAAAAATCGTAATTTTTAAAATATGCGCCCGATCCCTATTGATCGAAGATAAGAAACTCACGTAACGTTGTAGTGCTGTATTCTGCCTCGATTCCAAAATGACGTTTTTTAGAAGGTTGTGCAAAGGGTTCACTACCTTCGGCTTCCAACCGCAATTTATGAACCGCTTGTGCGCGCGATTGTTTACCGAAACCCGATGCTGGGACATTTTGGTTTAAATGAGGACAAGAGTCTTCATGCACCCGGGATGTTCAAGCCTTACGCGGCCCCGGCATCAAAGCCACCAAGCGGTCGCGCACCTCGCAGAGAAGGCGCCGGGACAGCGGCCAAACCGAAGATTTAGGCTTCTTCAGCTGCCGATAATCAATCGTGCCCAGTTTTGTTGAAATCAGTCTGATGCCATCACCCTCTAAGACACTAATCGGCGCGCCGCTCCGAATCCAGACTTTCCCATCCTCCCCATCCCGCCGATTACAGATCAGTGCAAAATCAGCTAAACCGCCATCATCCGTGTCGCCCATCGGAGCGACCACGACCGAGCTGATACCATGCGGGACATGCAGCTCAACGCGGCAGGAATATGGCTTCATCCAGAGCGTCGTGCCCTCCCAACGGGACAGATAATTGGATCGAAGCATCGTTTCCGTGCTGCACCAACGAACATCGCCCAGCGAGTTGATGACGGATGCCGCGTGCGACAGCAGCTCGATCCCCCTCGCAACGGCCTTATGGTGTTCGACCAGTACTATCGGCAAGCCCAGAAACGCCGAGATTACAGCAGGGCCTTCACAAGCATCGGAAAGTTGATATCGAGCCAGCACCGGGAAGCCACCATCCGTCATCTCAGCAATTTCTATCCCGAAACCCGCAGGCCATGCCCGTTCTGGATTCCAATACCGCAGACTCCACGGCGACAGTGACGCTCCTTCAAACCCCAGAGCCAACATCGCAACCATGGCGCCAACCGATAGGGCTTCAAACGGTGGCACCATGACGCGATTCACATGCAGGCCGGTGGCGCGCTCCAACCGCTCGATTCGGCACAGGCTTTGGGCCATGAGCTGCAAATGCCCGTCCAGCGTGCGAGCCTGGCCGAGTTCGTCCCGTGTATGATTGTTGCCATGGATCATGAGGGACAACTGCTCCGGATTCTCCTTGAACAGACGGACTGTGCGCGAATGCAGGCCCCACCCATCCAACGGCACAGTGGCGAATGTTACGTGAAACCGGTCCTTCCTCGCCTGCTGGATCAATTCGGGGTAGGACAAAAAGCCGTACGAAAGCCAATGCAGATTGGAATCATCAAATGTGAAGCATGCCCGGAGCGGCGGCCGCGTCCAGCCCAATTCCGATGTGACTTCCCGCAAAAAATGCAGCAGCGGCAGCAATTGGATGAAATGATAACCGTTGAGGTAATCAAACGGCTTTTCACTTCCCGTCAGCTGCGGCAGCCCGGCCGACACAATCTGCACCGCCGAACCACCCGAACGCCTTAAAACCCAGACCGGCTTTTCACCGTAAACGGCCAGAACTTCGTCCCCTGGTTCCGTCCGGACCCCAGACAGATTCGGCACCGCCTGGTGCTGAACCCTTCGGCCGCGAAGAAATTTGTCAAGACATTCGGAAACACCGAACCGGACCGGCTCGCCCGCGTTTTCGGACCGCGGCTCCGCAACGCGATTGGCGACGTGAAAGCAGCGCAGCCCGCTTTTGGACATCTCGCCTAACACCCGATCCTCACCCGATAGGCTTAAAACGTCATGGCCCTGGACGCAAGCTGCAAGATTCGAGCAATCTTTGAAGTTTACTGGGACCAATCGATGCAAGGCGTTCAGGAGATCGCGCCCCAGCAAATCAGCCGAAGGATGCACGTAAATGTCCTTTCGCAGCATATTCAATTGAAGACCTTTGAATAATTTCTGTTTTCAGGCGAAAGCTTTTCACAACCCATTGTATTTATTGAATGCGACTTTCTAAAAAGTGAGAAATTCAAAGGTCTCAATTGACAGGTGTGGAGGATTGAGTTGATTTCACAGGCCGGAGAGAACGGTAAAATTGTTTCAGCGTGGCATCGCCGGTGAGCACCACACCGCACGTGGCAATCGGCCGGGCGGGATTGCCCTGCACCACCGTAGCGGGCGGTACCGAAGCCGCCACCACGCTGCCCGCAGTCACTACTGCGCCCCTGCCAATGATTACTCCCGGGAGAATGATTGCGCCGGGCCCAACAAATACATCCTCCTCGATCCGAATTCCTTCCTGCCCTCGGAAATGCGCAATTAACATCGCACGCACGCTGATGATACTGTTGTCGCCAATGGAAATCAGATGCGGGCGCGACGTTTCGAGCAAAACATCGTAGCCGATCCAGACGTTTCGGCCCATCGTCACCCCCCGCCAACGGTGAAGCGTGGCGCGCAGCGACGTTGCTCCGGGAGCGTAATGCGCCAGCAACTGAAGGACTCTGTTCTTAAAACCTTTTATTGTGCTTTCCATGTCTCGTTCGCCCGAACATCAAAGTCGGCAACACCTTTAAGTATTGATGGTTTTCTGGACCAGTCGAACCGCCGGATGCAGGGGATACTCTTGCGTGGAATCCCAGGCGAACCGGTTATCGCCATGCTTCTTCAACCCTGATTTCAGGAAGAAGTCCAGACACGGTTTGTTCTTGGCGGTCGCAGTATAGTCCGCCAGGACTTCTTTTATCCGAGAAGATCTGGCCCAATCCACCGCCACGTGCAGCATCGCTTCTTCAACTTTCCGCCCCATGACCCGGCAACTCAGGACGAAGTCCACGATCTTAGCCCGCCCATCCGCGACCTCAATGCCGAGAATCCCTGTCAGGCCTGAATCGCCGAACCTGTCCGAGACGTAAAAACTCCATACCCGATGGGTTTCCACTCCAGCCCAGGCCATATAATCCTGTTCTGTCATCCGTCTCGTGCTGAGGTTCATCTGGTTGGTCTTGTTCAGCAATTGTGCTGACCTGCTGAGGTTCGAGATTTCGAGCGGCTCCACTTTGACAACAATATCGAGTGTTCGCAGCCATTCTTCCAAAGATCCAACCTTCCCCTTTAATTCCGTCCGCCGCCGCTCAGTTGCGTACATCTGTTGCCGCTGCCGGTCTTCAACGCTGATGGCGGGCTTGTCGAAGCAATCAAGGCTGCAGAGGGTGTGAGGATACAGCCGTTTGTCCACCGGCCATTCGGGCACAAAGACATCCGGCAATGCCTCGCGTACACGGGCACGCTCCGCAGGGTTGTCATCAATGAAGACTGCCGAGTCCATCCCGAGGTTCAGTTCGGCGACAAGTTCGACTATGTTCTGCGCCTTATCCTTCCAATTGATCTTCCATCCGGCAAAGTCCTCTTTCCGCAACACCATCTCGGGGTGCTTGTCGATCGCCTCCAGCGCGATAGATTCCTCGTTCTTGCTGGCGATGGCCAGTACGATCCCGCGCCGAGTCAGCGCCTGGAGTTCTCGTTGAAAATCCACCAGCGCCTCGCCCTCCGGGTCGTGGCCGCCCAGCACGATCTCCTGCCAGCCCACGTCGCCCACGATCCCACCCCAGAGCGTTTCGTCAAGGTCCAAGATCACCAGCTTGCGTGCACGCCCCTGAATGCCTCGAAGCGCCGCTTTGAAATCGCGTACGGCGGCCTTGAATAGATTGTTACCGAACGGGACCTTTCCGAGATACCACAGACGCGGGTTGAAGGCTTTCTCCCCAGCCAACTCGACCCACTTGCCCGTATTCAACGGGACGACATTCGAATGCCCATCCAGATTTTCCAACAGCCGTAGATTGGCTTGCATAAGAATTCGAGAAACGCCCACCTCCGCCGCAAGATCCAGCATGCCGTGGCCCAAATGAAAGGTTGGCACGACCCAGGTCGGTGCGAACACGACGCTGGCGCGGTTTTTCGATAGCAGCAGCTTTCGGCAATATTCGTCCACTTCATCCTTAACTTTGTTCGCCTCCACCGCCAAACCCAAAAGCGCCTGCGCGAAACTCTCAAGCACTGCTTCAGGTCGACTCCAGACAACGAGAAAATCTAGGGAGGTCTGCCAAAAGGGAAGGCTATCATCGAGCAGACTTTGAGCGACCTGACCATACGGCGCCACCTCACAATTGACCTGCGGGATACCGCTGTCGTTTTTAAGGTACGCTGCCAGGTTTTCAATATTAAAGTCAGAAATCAGCAGGCCATTCATTTGCTTGCTCATCATGACTGGGTAACCTTTCATTCAAACGTACATATTACCTCTGCGAATAATTAGCGCAAAGACTCTTGTCGTTGGATCAAAATCTGTTCGATATAATTGGCAAGTGTGCCGATGGTTTCAAAAGGATCGCCGTCACCTGGCATACCGATCGAATTAGATAGAATCAGGTTCAAGTTGAAATTTTCCTGGCATTTTTCCTCGATCAACGCAACGAGGTTGACAAAGCCAAGCGAGTCAAGGCTCGTGCCAGGTGCCAACAATTTTGTTTGCGATGACTGCGCCAGTTGATTATCCTTTCCAAGTTGCTCGTTCAGTTCGTTGATGCTTTCGTATAGCATCTTCAGAATTTTCTCTCTCGTGATTTCTATCTGCATTCAAAAACGCCTCCATCGCGACCAGCGTTCAGGCAGCCCTGGCGATCTTCCTCCCTGCTTTCGGTAAGGTGATAGCCATATGATTGGCAAGCTTCGTGACCAGTTGTGCATGACCTTATAAAACCTAGCAGGAATCTTTTTTCTTTATGCATGGTTTCACTGTGATTTTTAATATACATTTTTCCTCTTCGAAAAGATCAATGGGATGATCTTCATTTAAATCGTTTTTGTTTCAGCGTATGTGATGTGTTTGGTCAATTTGATAATTTATAGAACATTTTGTCCCAAATTCTCTGGACTATCATTTTAATCATTGATGTCACTTCTTGAACCTTCTTGGACATACTCCAGCCAAAAAATAGCTTAATTATAGAATACTTCCAGCTCAGAGAAGGAGGCAAGAGCTCTCCCCCGAGTTCTTTAGCGAGATCGCTAGCCTTTTCGAGGATCGCGAATTGCTCTGGATAAAAATAAATAACCCATCTTTGCAGATATATAAGGCAAGCAGACCTGGTTCTTTGACTATCTTCTAAAGATCTAAGGCGACCAATATTTAGACTCAGCGATAAATATAACGACTTACAAGCTCTATCAGATGTAGCTCGACTGAGACTCCTTGTGTTTCCTTGGCGGTAATAACTCTTGGCCTGCTTTACAAATTGAATTCTTTCGCTAGCAGCTATTACCCTGCAAAAATATTCCCCATCGTCGTCTAAAGATAATCTTTCATTCCATGGCCCAGCCAATTCAGCTAGTTTCCGGCTAACAAGCCATACGGCGTTAGTCATCCAGACATTTTCATTAAATTTTCTCAAAAGCCACTCCACCGGAGTTAAATCCTGCCAAAGAGAATTCGGAATGAATTTTGCCTTTTCCTTTCGATAATAAAATTTGCCCCAAGCTGATGACAATAAGATTCGACTTTCGGGATTGATATCACCTTTTTTAATTTGCCAGGATATTTTTTCAGGTGCCAATAGATCATCAGCATCGAGCCATTGGATATAATCTCCTTGCGCAATTGAAAAAGCTCTATTTCTCGCAGCACTCGCACCTCTATTTTCCTGTGTTAAAACCTTCACTGATTTCGATTCGAACTGTCTTGCAATCCTGAGAGTATCATCAGATGACCCATCGTCAACTATTATTATTTCTTTCTTAGGCCAATCCTGCTGCATGGCAGACCTTACAGTCTCCCCTATCCACTTGCCTGCGTTAAATGCCGGTATTAAAATTGAAACCAAGGGAGCCATTTGAGCACTCCATTATACTTTTCACATTTTGAAATAGCTACTGCTCATGCAGCGTATCCGCTGATATCCCAGATAAGGAGCCAGGATTGTCGAATTTCCCTTGTGCGTTCCTTTTCTATAATTATGATCATTTTTTTAAAGTTCAAAATCCTTTGCTAAAATAAAATATGAATTGCTGAGCATGAATGAATTGGGATCAGCTGGCCAGCTGATAATGTGAGAACTTAAAAAATGGGATTTTTTTCATCTAAGGAAGGTTTCAATACTATACCAAAGATTTTCTTCGCGGCTTCAGTTCTCAACGATATACATTACCGCGAATCAATTTTTACAGATTCTTCAACCATAATTCGCAAATCCGTGTGGTGATTTTTAGTCTCTTTGCGTCATCGAAGGCAAATGAAATGATCCGAACTAGCGCCTCAATCGCAGTCATTCTCCCACAAAAACCAATTAGTTAAAGTGTGGATATCTTCTCCCACAATTCCCGAGCGAATATTACTTTTGTATATTATTTTCATTCTTTGCTCAGTGATCTGAATTCCCCATATTGGTTGGAGTTCTTTTCCTGATACGAAATTTCAATGATCCCAAATAATGTCAGCAGCCATATATTAT
>Ga0316616_100000569_pt1 | contig 12312 bp, 9 predicted proteins | sample OWC_Aug_M1_C1_D1_FD_207660 | JGI IMG/M metagenome (GOLD analysis project Ga0316616, IMG submission 207660) | Wetland soil microbial communities from Old Woman Creek delta, Ohio, United States - OWC_Aug_M1_C1_D1_B | ecosystem: Environmental > Terrestrial > Soil > Wetlands | place: USA: Ohio... | reverse complement strand
GAGCGGTTCACATCTGTCAAGCCACCACCTCTGGTGGTGGTCTTGACTTGAGCGGAGACATTCCGAAACGGCATAAGGAGCCGTAACGAAATAGAAAGAGATGTATAGGTTATTTCGTAACGGCTCCTAAGCCTATCAGGATTGGTCCGCTCCGGTACTGATGTATTCTCTGGCCGCCTGGAGGGCTTGCTCCTCAGAGTCATACTCACCCGGTACGCGGGTCACCGTGTCTGTCAGGGAGTCCTTGGTCACCACTTTCTTTTTCCCGATATTCACGATTGCGCTAATCCAGCGGCCGCTGAGCAGCGGCGTGGTGTGGATCCGATGTTCCTTATAAATGGGGTCCTCTTTCACAGGGTACGTGCCTCCTCTCGGGCTTCGTTCTAGCCAACCTTCCATGGGACTACGCCAATGGTGGGAAAAGGCGGGTTCTCGGGTCGCGGTTAGCGCGCGGGCACCACGAGCGAGCGCACATTGACCGCCCGCCGGCCTTCTTCCTCGGTCGTTCTTTCCAGGTAGACACGGGGACGTCGCCAACTCCGCCCAAATTCCGTCCAGACCGTGCGGAGAAAATAACACCGCCCCGCCTCCGCTTCCAGTGTTACGTCGTCGCCGGTCGCTCGGAGGAACTCCGGCACGAGGCTGGTCGGGGTGACATACAGGACGTGCCGACCCGGCGCAATATCCAAACACAGGAAGTCCCGCTCCCCGAGCGTAGCCATCTTCCGGCCATCCAGGGTGACCGTGACCGCCTCGTCGCTGGAGGATGGAACGACGTAGATGCAGGCCTTGTCTGTGGGCGCACGGAACAACTTCGCTGCCGCGTCAAGACTCGGATCCGCAGGAGAACTGGCGCAGGACGAAATCAGCCCCGCGACGAGCAGCAGTCCGAGCATTCGCATGCGTCCTCCTTCTCCTTCCTCTCGCAAGCGTTGACCGCCACAGGTCGCGTGGCCGGTATCTTGATCAAGGGGTTCGAGCTCGATGGAAACAAACCGTGGACCCGACATCCGAACCTTGGGCATCGCAGTCGGCGTGACTCGGGAATGCTGCGAAACGCAGCGCCGTGGAGGATGCCGTACCGGCCCCAAGCTGCCAGCCAGGTTACACCAGTCCGGCGTCCCGCAGCACCGCCACACTGGCGGCGCGCGCTTCGCGTGCGACGCGGAGCGGGGTCCGGGACCAGTACTGGGGCCGGAAGATCTCGACAGAGACCGGGCCCGCATACCCGATCGCTTTCAGTCCGCGCAGCACACCCTGGAGCGGCAGGATCCCTTTGCCGGGGTACAGACGGAGCGCGTCGTGCATCTTTCGCCGCGGCGCGCGCTCCACATCGTTGATGTGCACGATGAAGATCCGCCCTGGGTCCACTTCTCGGATGGAGGCAAGCGTCGACCCGCCGGCAAAGAAGTGAAACGTGTCCAGCACCAGCCCCACGTTCGGCCGCGCCACTTTCTCTACGATCGCCGCGCACTGCGCCAGCGTGTTGACCGTGCAGTCTGCGAATCCGAGAAACTCGTAGGCCAACCGGACACCATGCGGCGCAGCAATACGGGATAAGATTCGCAGCACCCGGACCGACTCCCGCTCGATCGCTGCCGCCGAGACGCCTTTGGGCCGCGGACTCGGCACCACCAGCACCGTCTCGCACCCAATAGCCTCCGCCACCCGGCACAGGCGCTGGAAGTCCTCCAGCATCCGGATGTGCCCGGACGGATCGTTGAACGTGATCCGTTCGACGGAGTTCAGCGTGGCCGCCCGCACCCCCGCGCGCCGCAGGTCGCGTCTCAGCGCCGGCAGCCCACCGCAATCCAGGTAGGTGATTAACTTCGCCGCCCAGATCTCGACGAAGTCGAACCCGGCTTTCCCGGCCACGGCGATATCCGTCGCCAGATCCGCCTTGAGTGTCGTCGCCCCGTTCAGACCGAGTTCCATGAGCGTACCTCCCGCTTGAGCGCGCGCTGTCGGTTCACGCATCCGGCACCACGCCTCAACGTCTCATCCGCCAGGATAGAGGTGGTACAGCAACCAGAAAATGATGACTCCGGTGATCGAGACGTAAAGCCAGAGGGGCAGCGTCCATCGCGCGACCCGCACATGCCGCGCATGCTCCTCCCGCAGCGCACGCGCCATGGTCACGATCGCCAGAGGGACGATCCCCGCCGCCAGGACGGTGTGCGACAGCAGGATCGTGAAGTACACCGGGCGAATCCACCCCTGGCCCTCGAACCGCGTCATCCCGGCGAAATAGCGCAGCGTCAGATAACTCGTCAGGAAGAGGACCGAGACGAGGAACGCCGCCAGCATGCACCGCTGGTGTGCCGCGCGTCGCCCGCGCCGGATACAAGCATACCCGCCGATCAACAGGCAGGCGCTGAGCGCGTTGAGTGCCGCGTTCACGGCGGGCAAGATTGCAGTCAATGGCATGGCGCACCCTCCTCAGAATCCGACGCACTCTACCGCGAAACACGCGGGCAGGCAAGCCGCCGCTTTTCGCGTTCGGACGGATCGCGCAAAGGATCGGAGAAGTAACCGGGTGGCGCGCCGCGGCTTGACATTTGGGAAACCGCGGTGTATTGGACTCCTCACATGAACCTGGACGACTGCCACCAAGACCCGTCCCGACCAAGGAGTGAACCCATGATCCAGTCCCCCCCAGCCGAAATCGGCATGCCCCTCGACACCGTGGATACGCCCGCCCTGCTGATCGACCTTGACGCCTTCGATCGAAACGTCGCACGGCTGGCGCGCGCGCTGGACGGAACGGCCGTTCGGCCGCGACCTCACGCCAAGTCCCACAAGTGCCCGGTCATCGCACTGCGCCAAATGGCCGCCGGCGCCGTCGGCGTGTGTTGCCAGAAAGTCGGCGAAGCGGAGGCGATGGTTTATGGTGGCGTGTCAAACGTCCTGGTGAGCAACCAGATCGTCGGTCGGTCCAAGATCGCCCGACTCGCCGCGCTCGCCAAGCAGGCGTGGGTCGCGGTCTGCGCCGATCACCCCGCCAACGTCACCGACCTGAATGACGCCGCGCTCGCCTACGGCGTGCGCCTGCCGGTCCTGGTCGAGATCAACGTGGGGATGGACCGGTGCGGCGTCGAGCCGGGCGACCCGGCCCTGACTCTCGCGAAGCAGATTGCGGCGTCGCCCGGCCTTCGGTTCGCCGGCTTGCAGGCGTATCACGGCTCCGCGCAACACGTGCGTGAGTTCGCCAAGCGAAAGGAGGCGGCCGACGCTGGGGTCGAGAAGACGCGCCACACCGTCGAACTCCTCGCCCGGCACGCCCTTCCCTGCGAGTTGGTCACCGGCGCCGGAACAGGCAGCTACCGGTTCGAGGCGGGGAGCGGCGTCTTTACCGAGCTTCAGGCGGGCTCGTACATTTTCATGGACGCGGACTACGCGAAGAATCTGGCCGCGGATGGCAGCACAACAACCGATTTCGAGCACAGCCTCTTCGTGTGGGCCACCGTCATGAGCCGACCGACGAAGGAGCGCGCGGTCCTCGACGCCGGGCTCAAGGCGCTCAGCGTGGACGCGGGGCTCCCCTGGGTAGCCGGGATGCCCGATGTGGAGTACGTGCGCGCCGCCGATGAGCACGGCAAACTCACCCTGCATGACCCCGCGCGCACCCTGGAACTCGGCGCCAAGCTTCGGCTGATTCCGGGGCATTGCGACCCCACCGTGAATCTTTATGATTGGTACGTCGGGTATCGTAACGACCGAGTAGAGGCACTCTGGCCGATCGCGGCGCGCGGCGCAGGCCGCTGACGCCCAGGCCGTGAATCCGGCACAAGGGTGCCTGGACTCGGGGCGACGCCGCGGTTGCCGACCGATTCAGTATTGTTCATTTCCGCGTTCCTAGATGCTCTGCCACGATCGCAGCAGAGATTTGTTATTGACAAGAGGACTCGCCTCGCGGTATGAGGCATCCCAAGCTCACGCGACCTGTACCTCGTGGGAGGTATGAGGAAACGACCATGGGTTCCCAGCCCGTCGGTTTCGCCCTGCCGAGCTCCATTGCGCGCGATCCTGGCTGCACCACAATCGCACAGCGAAGTCACAATTCCCGCCCTCGCCTGGCCCGTTCTTCGGATCTCCACATCCTTGGCGTCTCTCCGGTGTGTAACAATGCGGGCAGCATGCCCGCATGGCGATCGCCGTAGCGTTCTGTTCCACGTCACCCCCAACAGGAGGTCAAGCGATGGCAGAACAGGTGAAGGCCAAGGCAGTGCGAACGGTTCCGGCCGGCGACATCAAGCCGCCATGGGAAGTGCGGGAGATGCCGGCGGCACCACCCAGAACTTTCCGCACCTTACTGCAATGGGCCGGACCGGCCGTCGTCCTAGGCGCACTTTCCGTGGGCGGCTTCGAGGCATACCAGGCCGGCTATGTCGCCGCCCAGAAATGGACCGGGATCTACTGGGTGTACGTTGTCTCCTGCTTCTTCCAGCTCCTCATGAACAACGAGATCGCCCGCTACACGATCGCCACCGGCGAGACGGTCCTCCAGGGATTCACCCGCCTCAAGCCCGCCAAGTTCTGGGGTTGGGCAACCGCCATCCTGTGCATCGTCCAGCAGGGTTGGCCGGCCTGGATCGGCGGCGCCGCCGCGGGCGTCGCGGCCCTCTTCGGTATCCCAACATGGCAGTACGTCGCCATGGCAGCGCTGGGCCTGGTGTTCATCGTCTTTGCCGGTAGCAAGCGGGTCTACAACACGCTCGAGATGATCATGTACGCGTGCTTCGTCGTCGCCACGGCGGGTCTTTCCTTCCTCACCATCTTCATGACCAACTGGCAGGCGGTCGCCACCGTGAGCTGGGGCTGGGTCGCGGTCGGCACGATCCCGGCCGGCATCACGCTCACCGCCATCGGGCCGTTCCTGAACCAGCCGGCCGGCGGATTCTGGAACTTCTGGCATACCTACTGGGTGCGCGAGAAGGGCATGGGCATGGCCAAGTACTTCGGCCACGTCACCGGCCTCACCTCGCCCGCGGAAGAGGTGCGGCGATACGGTTACATGTTCGACACCGACAGCCCGACTGAGCTTGCCAAGTTCCGCGACTGGCTATGGATGAACACCACCACGCTGGCGGTGTTCTTCATCATCCTGGGCGGGATCCTGTTCACCTATTTCGCCAGCCTGGCCGGCTACTCCGCCGCCACCATCTACAACATGAAGGTCCCGGGTGGTATCCAGGTGGCTACCGTTTTGGCCGAGATCTTCAGGTCGGCCTACGGCCAGTGGGGGTTCGTGCTATTCTGCATCATACTGATCTTCGCGCTGTTCGACAGCCAGTTCTCGGTGTACGACGGTATCGCCCGGATGTTCGCGGACACGGTGACGGTGGAAACAAAGGCCACCGACCGGCATCCCTACCGATACTATTACTTTTGGATGCTGGGGATCCTGTGCGTCGTGGGGATGATCACCGTCTGGATGCGGACACCGTATATCCTGTGGGTCATCATCAACTGGGCCGGCGTGGCGGTCCACGCCTCACTCACCATCGGGATCATCTACCTGAACGCGAAGCTCCTGCCCGGGCCGATCAAGCCGCGGCCATGGATCGTGGTGGCCAACGTGGTCTGGGCGATCATCCTGTTCGTCTACTTCATCGGGTGGACGATCTACGACAACCCGCTGGGCCTCAAGCTCTAGCGAGCTGCCCACGAACCCAAAGGCCCCGGTCGCCGAATGGCGACCGGGGCCTTGTTCTTGGTGGAGTGATTCCGAGCGACGGATCCCTATCCCTAGACGTAGACACGATTCGCGGCCGAAATTCCCGAACCGCAACGATATCCCTCGGCCGGCAGGATCCGCTCCAGCGCCGCCAGCAGGAGCAGCACGTTATTCGGCCGGGAGTTCGTCCCCATCAGGCCGATGCGCCACACCTTGCCTTTCAAGACACCCAGGCCTCCGCCGATCTCGATCCCGAATTCCTTGAGGAGCCGGCCGCGAACCTTGGCGTCGTCGACCCCCGCCGGGATCCGGACGGTGTTGAGCGTCCACAGGCGGTACGGCTGCTCCACGTGCATCTGGAGCCCCATCGCCTCCAGGCCCGCCACCAGCGCCAGGTGGCTCAATCGGTGGCGTTCCCAGCGCGCCGCCAACCCCTCTTCCTCCACTATCCGCAGCCCCTCCAGAAGCGCATAGTGGAACGTGGTCGGCGGCGTGTGATGGTAGTACGGGTTCCCCGTCCAGTACTGCTCGAACATCGCGAGATCCAGATAGAAGCTCTGGAGCTTCCGCGGCCGCTTTCGGATGCGGTCCATCGCCCGGTCGGACAAGGTGATCGGCGAGAGACCCGTTGGCGCGCTCAGCGCCTTCTGGGTACCGGAGTAACACGCGTCCACGCCGTGCCGGTCCACCTCCACCGGATGGCCGCCCAGACTCGTGACCGCGTCTACCAGGAGAAACGCGCCGTACCGATCCGCGATCTGGCGGAGACCCTCGAGCGGCTGCAGGACGCCCGTGGAAGTCTCGGCATGTACCACGCCCAGAACCGTGGCGCGGCCGGCCTGCTTGAAGGCGGCCTCGATCTGCTCCGGGGAAATCGGCCGGCCCCACTCGGCTTCCAGCTTGACGGGGACCGCCCCGCACCGCTCGGCAATCTGCACCATCCGGTCGCCGAAGTAGCCGTTACAGGCCAGCAGCGCCGTGTCCCCAGGCTCCAGCAGGTTGATCAGCGCCGCCTCCATCCCGGCCGTTCCGGTGCCGGACACGGGGAGCGTCATCGCATGCGTCGTGCCGAAAACCAGGCGGAGCAGCCGCGAGATCTCACCGGTGAGTTCCGACATGCTCGGGTCGAAGTACCCGATCATGGGGGCACTCATCGCCTGCAGGACTCGGCCATCCACGTTGCTCGGACCCGGCCCCAACAGCAGCCGCGTGGGGGGATGAAACATCTTGGACATCGTCATGGCACGCTCCTCTCAAACAGCAAAGCCACGGGGTGCTTTCGGGCATCGCCCACCGTGGCTCTCAAGGTGGGGGCCCGCGCCGACAACCCGACCGCCCCCTCGCGTCGGATTCCCCGGACCCGTCTGCGCCATCCCCCCCGCGCATCCGGTCCCGAGGGTACTCTAGCGCAGTCCCGGACCGGCCAGCAACCGATTTTTCTGTCCGGTCCGGTTTGCGACACCGCCGCCGCGCTCACGCGATATTGAAGTACTTGGCCTCGGGATGGTGCACGATGAGGGCGGAGGTGGATTGCTCCGGCTCGAGCTGGAATTCGTCGCTCAACTCCACCCCGATCCGGTCCGGTTGGAGCAACCGGCAGAGACCGACCTGATCCTCCAGGTTCGGACAGGCCGGATACCCGAAGCTGTACCGGGATCCCCGGTACGCCTGCCGGAAGAGCCGGGTCAATTCAGGCGAGTCCTCGCCCGCGATCCCCAGCTCCTCACGCATGCGCTTGTGCCACAGCTCTGCCAGCGCCTCGGCAGCCTCGACGGACAGGCCGTGGAGATAGAGGTAGTCGGTGTAGTTGTGCTCCTCGAACAATGCGCGTGCCACCTCGGTCGCCCGCCGCCCTACCGTCACCAGCATGCAGCCCAACACGTCCATCCGCCCGGAGTCCCTCGAGGCGAAGAAATCTGCCAGACAGAGCCGCCGCCCGCCGGGCTGCCGCGGAAAACGGAACCGCTCCTGCGGTGTCCGCCCGTCTTCCTCGTACACGATCAGATCGTCCCCCTCGGACTGGCACCGAAAATACCCGTACACTACCTGTGGGTTCAGGATGGTTTCCTTCGCGCAGCGCGCCTTCCAGCGCTGGTAGATCGGCCGGACGTGCGTCCGGATCAGCTCATCAAAACGCTCCGGCTTGCCCTTGCCTCGATGGAATTGCCACTGCGTCCGGAACAGCGCCACCTCGTTCACGAAGGCAAACACATCGGCGAGGGGAACCTCCGTCACCACGCGAGTTCCGAAGAATGGGGCGGTCGGGGGAGCGACATCGCTCCGAACGTCGCTCCGTCCGGTGGACGGACTCTGCGCCGTGGCTGTCACGGCGGCTGCGGGGGCCGCACACGGCGCGGTTCGCCGTCTGGCCGTTGCCGGGTACACCGGCGCGTCGCCCGGCTCGCGCGAGGTGATCTCCCCCATCAGCCGCAGCCCGTCGAAGGCATCCCCGGCGTAATGCACATCCCCTCGATAGACGGCCCGCAGATCCTCCTCCACGTAGCCGCGCGTCAGCGCGGCGCCGCCCAGGATCACCGGGAACCGCCAGAGCTCCCGGGCATTCAGTTCCTCCAGATTGTCCCGCATGACGAGGGTGGACTTCACCAGGAGACCGCTCATACCGATGGCGTCCGCCCGCTCCTTCAGCGCGGCCTCCACGATGTTGTGGATCGGCTGTTTGATCCCGAGGTTGATGACGGTGTACCCGTTATTGGTCAGGATGATGTCTACCAGGTTCTTCCCGATGTCGTGGACGTCCCCCTTGACCGTCGCCAGGACGATCTTCCCTCTGGTCTGCCCTTCGGAACGAGTCATGAATCGTTCGAGGTAACCCACCGCCGCCTTCATGACCTCGGCCGACTGCAGCACGAACGGGAGCTGCATCTGGCCGCTTCCGAACAGTTCCCCGACCGTCTTCATACCGTCCAGCAAGATCTCGTTGATGATCGTGAGCGCGTCGTACGCGCCCAGCGCCTCGTCCAATACCGCTTCTAGCCCGGGCCGCTCCCCGTCCACGATGCGGGCCTTCAGGCGCTCCTCGACGCTCCGAGGGACCGCCCGATCCACGGCAACCTTGGTTCCGACGCCGGTCTCGAAGAGGCGCATGAACTCGGTCAGCGGGTCGTATCCATCGCGGCGTTCGTCGCAAATGAGTTGGCGCGCCACTTCCCGTTGACTGGGATCGATCCGGTTCATGGGCAGGATCTTCGCCGCATTCACGATGGCGGCATCCAGCCCCGCCTCCACCGCCAGATGGAGGAAGACGCTGTTCAACACCTGCCGCGCCGCCGGTTTCAGGCCAAAGGAGACGTTGCTCACGCCGAGGATGGTGTAGACTCCAGGCAGCTCCGCCTTGATCCGCCGGATCGCCTCCAGCGTGGCCAACCCGTCCTTGCGCAGGTCCTCCTGACCGGATCCGACGGGAAACGTCAGCGCGTCGAAGATCAGATCCGACGGCTCCAAGCCGTACCGATGGACCGCCAGGTCGTGCAAGCGATGCGCGACCCGGAGCTTCCACTCCACGCTCCGCGCCTGCCCCTCCTCGTCAATCAGGAGGCCGATCACAGCCGCCCCGTACCGACGCGCCAACGAGAAGACCGCGGCCGGGCGCCCCGCTTCCCCGTCCTCCAGATTGACGGAGTTGATGATCGCCCGGCCGCCCAAGCGCTTCAGCGCCGCCTCGATCACGGGCGCCTCGGTGGAATCGATTACCAGGGGAATCGTGCACTGCGTCGCCAGCCGCCCGACCAGGTCCGCCATGTCCGCCACGCCGTCGCGGCCCACGTAATCCACGCACACGTCCAGGACGTGCGCCCCCTCCTTGACCTGATCGCGCGCCACGGCGACCATTCCATCCGCATCGCCGGCCAGCAGGCGCTCGCGGAACTGCTTGGACCCGTTGGCATTGGTCCGCTCGCCGACGATCAGAATGCTCCGATCCTGTCGAAAGGGCACGCTGGAATACAAGCTGGACGCCGCGGGAATGTGCTCAGGGGTGCGGGGGGTCGGAGCGCGTCGCCCGATTACCTCCACCACGCGCTTGAGGTGCGCCGGCGTCGTCCCGCAGCAGCCACCCACAATGTTGACGCCGTGCTGCTCCACGAAGTGCCGATGGAAGTCGGCCAGTTCGTCCGGCGTGAGAAGATAACACGCCCGTCCCCCCTCCATGTGGGGGAGCCCGGCGTTCGGGAGGCAGGAAATCGCTTTCCGCGACTGTCGGCTGAGGAAATGGACGTGCTCCATCATTTCCTGCGGACCGGTGGCGCAATTCAGCCCGATGGCATCCAGGTCGTACGCCTCCAGCGCGGTGAGGGCCGCACCCAGCTCCGTCCCCAGGAGCATGGTGCCTGTCGGCTCCAGCGTCACCTGGACCATCAGCGGGCGCGGCGTCCCGGCCGCCGTCATGGCATCCTGGCAACCGATCACACCTGCCTTGGCCTGCAACAGGTCCTGACAGGTCTCGACCAAGAGGACATCCGCGCCGCCGTCGATCAGGCCGCGCGCCTGCTCCCGGTACATGGCGACCAGTTCGTCAAAGGCGATCTGACCGAGGGACGGGAGTCGCGTACCCGGGCCCATCGCCCCCACCACGAAGCGGGGCTGTTCGGAGGAGGAGAAGCTCGCCGCCACCTCGCGCGCCAGCCGGGCGGCCGTCCGATTGATCTCGTAGGCCTTTTCCGCCAGGCCATACTCCCCCAGGACCAGGCGACTTGCTCCGAAGGTATTGGTCTCGATTGCATCGCAGCCGACTTCCAGGAAACTGGCGTGGATCTCCCGGACCACCTGCGGTCGAGAGAGGACCAGGATCTCGTTACATCCCTCCTGCCCCTCGAAATCGTCCACCGAGAGGCCGCGGTCCTGGATCGAGGTCCCCATCGCCCCGTCGAAGATCAGGACGCGCTCGCGGAGCAGGTGTCGGAAGTCGCCCGGCATGGTCGCTTACATCCTCCCCTCGGGGGCGGACGCGGTCGCACGCTGCGCCGCTTCGATACCCTGGATGACGCGGTAAAGGACGTCGAGCTTCGGGACCGGAACCCGGTGCGCCGCCGCGAGTCGCACGACATACCCGATGACGTGATCGGCTTCCGTTCGGCGCCCGCGTTCCAGGTCCTGCAGCGTGGAGATCTTCACCTGGGTCATGCCACGCTCCTGCATCATGCGCCCGCGCGCCATGACCGATGCGACGGCGTCGTCGAACGGCTGCGAACACAGGGTCTTGACCGGAAAACCTTGATAATCCGCCAGCGAGATGCCGGTGCGATCGGCGATCGCGGCGATCTCGCGGCTCAACTCCACGAAGAGGGTTGCCAGGGACCGATCCTGATACATCTCGTGAACGCGTAACCGGGTCACGCATGCCAGCGTGGCCGCGGGGACCATCTGGTTGAGTTTGCACCAGATCGCGCTCCGGATATCTTCCCGGACCTCCACGGCGAGCTCCGCCTTGCGGAAGCATTCGGCAATCGCCTCGACCCGAGCGGACCGCCGCCCATCGAGCTCGCCGATCCAGGTCGCGCCGTCGTTGGTATGCATGACGCGTCCCGGTTCCGGCATACTGCCGCCGACGATGCTGGTGGCGCCGATCACGACGTCACCGCCGAGCGCCTCGGCCAGCGCCTCGTCCTTTCCGCCCCCGTTCTGGACCGACAGGGCTGCGCCCACCTGACCTCGCAAGTGAGCGATCCCGACCAGCGCCTCGGCTGTGTCGTAGCTTTTGACGGCAAGGATCAGGAGGTCCGCCGATGCCACCTCGCGCGGATCGGCCACGGCGCGAAGGTTGCCGATTGTCCGATGTCCCCGCAGTCCCTCGATGATGAGGCCCCGGGAGCGAATCGCGTCCACGTGGGGCTTCCGTCCCACCAAGGTCACCGATATCCCGGTTTCCGCCAGGTACCCGCCGAGGATGCTCCCCAGCGCCCCTGCGCCAACAATCACCGTGTGCACCGCACATCCCTCCGTGCCGCGATAGACGAGGCGCGCCTTCGCCTCGCAAACCCCACACACCCACCGGCCGCGAACTCTAACACGCGTGCCGGGCCTCGTCAAATCAGCGCCGGGCGTCGCTCTCCGCCGCGCCGCTGGCCCCTCCCTGCTCCACCGAACGCCCCACCAGGGCGTATGCGGTCAACCCGAAGGTGTAGGTCGGAATCGTCGCCCCTAGCCACGGCGCCAACCCGGACCATCCCAGTTGTGGTAAGCCGGCAATGAGCAGATACAGGGCGACGCCGCTGACCCACACGCCCATCGCCGGCCAATTCACCCCACCGCGGTACCAGTACCGGCCGCCGCTTCGGTAGAGCTCCGCCACATCGTATTGCCGATGGCGCAAGACGAAGTAATCGGCTGTGAGAATGCCGAGCAAGGGGATAAAGATCGACCCGATGAGCAACAGGAAACTCTCGTATTGGACCAGGGGGAGCGTCGCGGCCAGGGCCAGCACAATCCCGCCGATCCCCAGCGCGAGCGTCCGTTGCCCCAGGCGTGGCCAGATGTTCTGTGCCGAGACCGCGGCCGAGTAGATATTGGCGAAGCCTTCGTCCGTCTCCGCCACGAGCAGAACCAGGAGCGCCACCCACCCTGCGGTCAGGGCCGCGATGGTGGTGAGAAGCGGCGCGATGGGGGCGCTGGGGTCGGAG
>Ga0316616_100000568_pt1 | contig 12314 bp, 11 predicted proteins | sample OWC_Aug_M1_C1_D1_FD_207660 | JGI IMG/M metagenome (GOLD analysis project Ga0316616, IMG submission 207660) | Wetland soil microbial communities from Old Woman Creek delta, Ohio, United States - OWC_Aug_M1_C1_D1_B | ecosystem: Environmental > Terrestrial > Soil > Wetlands | place: USA: Ohio... | reverse complement strand
GGGTTCCCCGCACCTTTTGAGCGAATTGCGGTAGCTGGGAATTGCGGTGGCGGCATCCACGGTCGAGAGGCCCTGCATATGCCCGCGCCGACCACCCTCGCCGCGGCCACGACACGCCGGTGGGTACGAAGGGGATCGTGGCTCGGGTCGCTGCGCCCCTCGCAGTTTTCGAATCGACCCGGCCGCTTTCCTGCTGAATTCGGCCGGCATCAAGCTCCATCGCTCGGCCCGCGTGCGTGAGAGCCGGATTAGCATCGAGATTCGCGATCCCCGCCCCCTCGCGCCGCCTGCCGTAGTTCCGATTGGCAAGAACACACCGGCGCCGGAGGCACTCATCCGATCGAGGTCGCCGGGCATCTTTTGTGCGACACACCGTGAAGCGCGCACCAGAGACGCTCGCTGGCTGCGTCAATGGTGGCCAGGAGGCGCGGCCCCACAACCTCGCGGTGCACGACCGCACCGGACGGGAGGCGCTCGGCACTGACCTGGCACCGCCAGTCCGCCTGCCCATGCGGACTGTGGTGCTCTGCCAGTCGCACGGTCACCCGTCCCAACCGCTCGCCGGTGCGAACAACCGTCATACGCAGCCGCTGCTCGATGTAATCGCGCATCGCCTCTGCCAGCGCACCGTCTACCGCTCGCACTTCGACATGCATTCAGCCTCCTCGGCCGTCACACCGCTAGAGGTGAAAGTGGCCCGCCGCTTCAGGCTGGTAGAGCACCCGCTCGATCCGGAGCCGCCGCATCCCGCTCGGAACGCGCCAGACAACCGTGTCTCCCGCACGGTATCCCAGGAGGGCCATCCCGATGGGTGCCAGGACGGACACCCGGCCGATCCGGGAATTGGCGCCGAGGGGATACACCAACGTCAACTCCATCTCCGTGCCTGCATCCAGGTCGCGCACAAGTACTCGCGAGTTCATTGTGACGACATCCGGCGGGATCGCCTGGCTCGATACGACCAGCGCTCGATCGATCTCACGCTCCAACGCCTCCAGATGATCTTGGCTGGCGCCGTGTTGCTGCGACTGGCCGACCACCAGCGCCTCCAGCCGGTCGCGGTCGACCGCCGTCATGCGGATGTCTCCCTCCGGACGGTGCCGTCCGCTGGGCTTCCTGACCTCCGTGCTCGGTGTCATTGCGTATTCCCCCGTGTGACCGATGATGGGAAACGACAGAGGCAACCCCTCGTGGCTTCGGTCCGGAGGAGCTGCCTCCGGGTGCAGCCTTCGTGCGTGAGCGCTCGCGACTTCTATGGAAAGATCCCTCGCTCCTTGTACACCGCCTCCAGATGGCTGAGCGCCACGATGTAGGCGGCCGTTCGCCAGTCAAGCGATTCCCGCACAGCCGTATCCCGCACTCGCACGTACGCCGCGGTGATCTTCGCGTGGAGCTTCCGATCCACTTCCGCGAGGTCCCAGTAATCTCCCTGCCGATTCTGGAGCCACTCGAAGTAGCTGACGATGACCCCGCCCGCATTGCAGAGAACATCCGGGATTACATGAATCCCTCGCTTCGCCAGAACTCCATCCGCCTCAGCATCGGTCGGGCCATTGGCCCCCTCTGCGACCAGCGCGACATCCAGGAGCGGGGCCGTGGCCGCCGTGAGTTGCTGCGCCATGGCGGCCGGAATGAAGATGTCCGCCGGGGTGCCGAAGAACGCCTCATGGCTGATCGCCGGCCCGTAGCCCGCCACGCCCCGGTGTTGCTTCACGTACTCGGCCAGCCGATCGGCGTCGATGCCCTTGGGGTCCCGGATGGCCCCGCTGGCGTCTTCCACGGCGATCAGTTTCGCCCCCTGCCGCGCCAGCAGCCGGGCGGCCCAGGAGCCGACGTTGCCGTAGCCTTGGACGATAAACGTGGAGCGCGACAGGTCCAAGCCATGTTCCGCCGCCCACTGCTCGATCAAGAAGACGACCCCTTGCCCGGTAGCCTTCTCCCGCCCCAGGCTCCCGCCGCTGTCGACCGGCTTGCCCGTGACCACGGCCATCCCCCGCTGCCGATCCTGGGGTGGCATCGTGCTGAGGTAGGTGTCAAGCATCCAGGCCATGATCTGGCCATTGGTGTTCACATCCGGCGCTGGAATGTCATAGTCCGGCCCGATGTTGGACCCGAGGGCAAAACAGAAGCGGCGAGTGATCCGCTCCAACTCGCCCCTCGAGCACCGCGCGGGGTCCAATTGGATGCCGCCCTTGGCCCCACCGAAGGGGATACGCGCGATGGCGCTCTTCCAGGTCATCCAGGCCGCCAGGGTGCGGACCTCGCCCAGCGCGAGATCCGGATGGAAACGCAGGCCTCCTTTGAACGGGCCCAGCGCGTTGTTGTGCTGGACCCGGTAACCGGTGAACATCTCAACATGGCCGTCGTCCATGCGCACCGGGAAATGCACGACCAGCTCATTCATGGGCTGCGCGAGAATCCGACGCACGTCCGGATCCAAGCCCATACGGTCCGCTGCTGCCTCGAACTGGCGTTGCGCCAGCGCAACGGGGGGCAGCGGCCGCTCTCCCGCCAATCCGCGCATGCGGGGCTTGGTGAGTTCCTCAAGCAGTGTGAGCGTCTTGGCCATGACGAATCTCCTTGCGTCCTGAATACCCAGTTGCGCGCGTCGCTAGCGGCGCCTGCTACCGATGACTGACACGCCGGTCCCTCAAGCCAGTTCGTCGCACTGCCAGACGCCTTCGGGCGGCTTGGGATAGCTGCACGTCAGCCGCCGGGCGCACTGTCGGCACAACCCCTTGACTTCCCCGGGCGCCGGCAGCATTGGATCCCGCTCCGCCGGGAAGATCGGGGCGGCGACCACCACGGGCCGACGCGCGCCCGCACTCAAATCAGTCCCTTCGAATTCCTCGCAGGCCCGGACCGGATGGGCGGGGTCTCGTGGAAAGGTGCAGGTCTCCGACTGCACGCAATCCCCACACAGACCCGTGATCACCGGCAGGCGCCGGCGGAGTAGTTGAGTTTCGGGTTCCAGCACCGCTGGCCCTTGCATCATTGTCGCACCCTCCTCTCGCGGCCTTCCGCGTCGCCGCACACTGCGACTCCACGAGCCGACGCCTTATGGAGGAGCAACTGCAGTGCCACTGCCCCTGGGAAGGTCCTGGCGGTCCTGCCTAGATCGGTGCGTGATATAACATCTTGATTTGGCAGTGGATCCGAGACTTCGTGGAGTGGAAATTCTGGCGAGGAGCAACCTGGTGGGCCGTCAGGGGATCGGGGAATTTCGCACCAGTGGTACAAAACACCCCGATCCAGAATCAGGCGTCGGAGACGCCCATGGACTTCAACTTCTCCCGGAGCGTCTTGCGGTCGATGCCGAGGATCTTGGCGGTCACGGTCTTATTGTTGCCGACAGTGGCCAGAACCGCGCGAATGTGATCGGCCTCCACCTCGGCCAAACTGCGGTGGATCGTGGACGGCCGGACCGCAGAAAAGCGCATAGTCTCTGGGAGTTGTGGCACGTCGATGACCGGCTCCTCGGTCATGATCACCAACCGCTGGACGAGATTCTCCAGTTCGCGGACATTCCCCGGCCAGGAATAACCCAGCAGGCTCGCCAGTGCGGCATCGGAGAAGCGAGGGGCCGGACGGCCGAACTCGCGGGCGTATTTGGCCGTGAAGTGGCGGGCCAGAAGCAGGATGTCGTCGCCTCGTTCGCGAAGCGGCGGAACCACGATTCCGATCACGTTCAGCCGGAAGTAGAGGTCTTCTCGGAAGGCTTGGCGTTCCACCAAGCGTCGGGGGTCCTTGTTGCTCGCTGCCAGGATCCGCACGTCCACCTGGCGCGAGCGGGAGGCGCCGACCATGACGACCTCCTTGTCCTGCAACACCCGCAGGAGTTTCACCTGAAGGGGCAGGCTGAGCTCGCTGATCTCGTCCAAGAAGATCGTGCCACCGTCGGCCGTGAGGAAGAAGCCGGCGCGCGATGTGACGGCCCCCGTGAACGCGCCCTTCATATGGCCGAACAGCTCGCTCTCGATGAGCCCCTCGGGGATCCCACCGCAGTTGATCGGGATGAACGGAGCAGCCGAACGCCGGCTGCTGTAGTGGATGGCGCGGGCCACCAGCTCCTTGCCTGTGCCGCTCTCACCCGTGATGAGCACCGTCGCCACGGTCTCCGCGGCCTTCCGGATGGTGGCATACACGCTGCGCATGGTCGGGGAATCGCCGATCAATCCCGGAAATCCCTCGGCCTCTGCCAGGCGCTCCGGTTTGGCCTGGCGCCGGCGCTCCCGCTTGGCCAGGGCGCGCCGTACGGCGTCAAAGAGCTCCTCGTCGGTGAAGGGTTTCGCCAGGTACTCCTCGGCACCGGTCTTGATGGCCTCGATGGCGCCCTCGATCGAGGCATAGCCTGTGATCATCACCACCTCGGTGTCCGCCAGGTTCTCGCGGACGTGCCGAATGAGGTCCAGGCCGCTCACCATGGGCATTCGGTAGTCGGTGATCACGAGATCCACCGGTGCGCCCTGCAGCACCGTCAATGCCTCGGCCACACCAGACGCCGTGAGGACTCGATAGCCTTCGGCCTCCAGATTGCGGCGGAGGACCTCCAGTGTCTCGGGGGCATCGTCGACGATCAGGATGACTTCCTTTCCGCCCGTCGTCACCTCGGCCCCTCCGGATCAGCGTTGCGGGGCGCGGCAACTGGAAAGAGCGCCTCGAAACGGCTCCCCTTCCCGACCTCACTCCACGCACGGATGGTGCCGCCGTGGGCGGTGACGATGCCGTGCACCACCGCCAGGCCGAGCCCCGTCCCCTCACCGACCCCTTTGGTGGTGAAGAACGGGTCGAAGATGCGCTCCAGCACTGCCGGCGGCATGCCGTCTCCGTCGTCCTCCACCACCAGCGCGACCGCGTCCCCTTCGGCAGACGCCCCGACGGTCAGTCGGCCGCCCCTGGGCATGGCTTGAATCGCATTGACGGCCAGGTTCACGATGACCTGAATGAGTTGGTTCGGGTCGCCGAGTACCTCGGGCAGCGCGGGCTCCACGCGTCGGAGAATCTGGATCCCGGCCTTCTGGGCGCGCGCCTCCACGAAGGCGACCCCTTCCTCGATGATCTGCGCAGGCTCCACCCGCTCATGGACCGGCGGTCGCTCCCGGGCAAAAAACATGAGCGTCTTCACCACCTCGCGGGCGTGGAGCGTCGCCCCGACGATCTTGTCAAGGTCTGCTGCGGCCGGCGCGGGCAGGTTCGGATGCTTCCGACACAACTGGGCGAACCCCAGGATGGAGGCCAACGGCTCGTTCAGTTCGTGCACCACCCCCGCCGCCATTTGACCGATCGTGGCCAGCCGATCGGCATGCCGGAGCTGCTCCTGCAAGCGGACACGCTCCTCCTCGATCATGCGGCGTTCTACCAGCGTGCTCACCTCGCGGGCGACGGAGGTGATGAGGGCTCGCTCCTCCCTGAGGAACGGCCCTTCGTCGGCAGCCGGCTGCGCCTCCACATACGCTACCTCGACCGTCCCGCGCTCTACGCCGCGGACCACGATGAGCGCCGACTGGGACGCGTTCACCGGCCCACGCGCATCGGTCGCGTAGGCGGCGCCATCGAGGACGATCCGAGCTTGCGCGGTTTCGGGGTACTGCCAAGCGGGCGGAAGGAGGGCAACGATCTCTTGCAGGACTGACGGAAGCGCCACTTCGGACTTGACGGCGGCGCGGGCAATCCCATGAAGGCAGGTCAATTCCTTGACCCGCTCGACGAGCGCCGCTTCCACGCTGCGGTGGTCCACTCTCACCTCGGGGTGGTCTCGGCGAGGGTGTGCACGTCTGCACGCCGCCCGCGCGCGTTGTGCGTACATGTACACGCTACCAGCGGCCAGGAATCGTGTCAAGCCGGTCGCGTGCTCCCGTCGCATGCTCCCGAATTTGGACTTTCCGGTAACCCGGCATCGGCGAACACATAGACTCGGACGGCACAAGGCGAGAGAATTCCTGGGGGAGCGGTTTGCACAACCGTGGTGCCGGGGGGACGGATACCTAATGGAACAGTGGATTACCTCTCCCGCCGGCCGCGGGTGGGGAATCGCTTAAGTCGCAGCCGGCCAGCCCAACGCGAGAGTGCAACAGCGCAAGTACTGGTTTCGAGCCCTGCTCATTCCCCCGATTGGACCAAAGACCGACGCGGCAGGGTGGATTTCACGTCGAAGGAATTCGCCTGGTAATGTACCAGGGGTGCGCGGCAAAGAAGTCTGCTCGCCTCACCGCGAGGTGAGTTTATCTTCTACCTATCGCGACCGCCGCGCTGGCGTTCCGTACTCAAAGGATTCCGTCCGAACGAGAAGGATGCGCACGGCGGCGGCGCCTGCCCGTTGACAGACGCGTCCTTTCAGCGCACACTGATGTTGGGCGCGGGTTCGCACCGGACTCTGCGGTAACGATGGTGCACAGACGGGCCCTAGACACGCCCCAGGGGGTCTGGGCTCCGCCGGAGTCCCGCGGCGAATGCGCGCCGACGCGCCGGGGCATCCCCCGGTGGCGGGCGGGCACCGTGAACGGATTCCACGTGCATGCGGTCGGCTGGCTCCTCGTAGCCAACCCGCGGGCGTTCCGGCCACCGGAGGCCCGCGAGGTGGCCGCCCTGTGGGAGGCCCTCGTGCGGGCGCGCGCCGAAGACCTGCGCCGGGCGCACCCCCTCTGTCGCCTCCTTTTCCCGCGTTCCCTTCCCCTCGCGCCGCCCACCCTGGCGGCGTTGATGGCGCTCGTCGAGCGTCTGGCAACCCAGCATCCCGAGCGGTTCAGCGGCGACGCGCTGCGCCGCCGCCGCGATCACTGGGCGTTCCAGGTCGCCCTGGGGTTCCTGTTCAGCGTCCTGGCGGCCACGGTGATGCCGAAGACTTGGCCGCTGGCGGACACGGTGGCGCCCACGTTCTTCCTAATGGCGTGCGGATGTCTGCTGCCGGCCCTGACGCTCTGGCGGGCCGCCGCGGCCGTCCACTATTGCCACACGCATCATCCCGTGCCGTGGAATTCCCCGCAAAACCCGTCGGATATCACACAGACTCACGCGAGGGCGTGAGGGAACGGATGCCTGACCTGACTACTCTTCTACCCCTTGCTTATTGAGTACAGGGTATAGGCACGCGACCTTTATGGGGTGAGGGCTTCGCGCGCAACTGGCCCCGATCTCGAAAGTTCCGATGTTACCTTACTAACCAAAACGCACCAGGGAAGCAGTCCCCTCTTGGTCTTGCCGGAAACTCGCGCGACGGGAAAGGTCCGGAAAGAAACTGCTGTCGGGTGGGTAGATACGTGCTTGCCTTTGAGGTTACCCCGGGCGTACTATTTATTCATTACATCAGCTTCGTTCTGTACCGTGTGGTGACGACTGGCCGAACACTCAACTTTCGTTCGGTCGAGTTCTTGGAAGCCGGTAAAGGGTGGAGACCGTTGAGGATGCGATCCAGGCACTCCGGGCCAACCTGGGGCGTGACAGGCGCCGGAGAGGCTGGGTCGCGGGGAAGCCACGAGAGACCGCGCTGGCCCCGGCCGCCCTCCGGGGCGAGCCGGGACGGAGGAATAGCGCCATGGCAGGCTTCAAAGACTTGCTGGTCATTTTGGACGACGCCAAGACGTACGGCACGCGACTCGACGTGGCGGTCCACGTGGCAAGCGGGTTTGGCGCGCACCTGGCCGGCCTCTTCGTCCACGAGCCCCCGACCATCCCCGCGTGGGCTCAGTCGGAAGGTCAAACGTACGTCCGGTCCCCATCTGACTATCTGGAAAAGCATCGCCAGGCCTGGCGCGCGGCCGCATTGGAGGCACAGCAACGGTTCCGCGCGCGGGCCGACGTGGCCGGGATCACGACCGAGTGGCGGGAGCACGAAGGCGATGTGGTAGAGATGGCCATCCTCAACGCCCGATACACGGACATGGTCATCGTCGGGCAGATGGAGCCGGAGCTGCGCGCCGGCCGGCCCGCACGCGAGGTGCCCGAGCGACTGCTGCTGGGGGTGGGGCGCCCGATCCTCGTTGTGCCATACGCAGGCGCTTTCAACACGGTCGGCGAGCGGGTGCTGGTCGCGTGGAACGGGAGCCGCGAGGCCACCCGGGCGGTGCATGATGCGCTTCCTTTTCTCCAATCGGCGGCGCAAGTGACCGTGCTGACAATCACGCACCGGCATAGGACGGGCGGCGAGGGCGAGGTACCCGGGGCGGACCTCGCGTGGCACCTGTCGCGCCACGGCGTGAAAGCCGACGCGGCGGGGCTCACGGCGGAGGATGTCGCCGTAGCGCCCATGCTGCTCTCGCGGGTCGCGGACCTCCAGGCCGACCTGCTGGTGATGGGGGGCTACGGCCATTCCCGGATGCGCGAGATCATCCTCGGCGGCGTCACCCACGAGATCCTGAGATCCATGACCGTTCCCACAGTGCTGTCGCATTGACGCCCAGTGACAGGGGTGGCGGTCCAGGACGATCTCGGCCGTGCCATGGGAACCGGGTGGCCGAGCTCTTGAGACGTTGGTCGACGGCATCGCCGAACGACGGACAGCTCATGGGAAATAGGCTCAGAACACCATTGCTTTCCCAGGAAGGGGCGTGTCCCATGGCGACATCTCTGGTCCTGAACGACCTCGAAGCGAGACTCCTTCAGGAGATTCTGGAGGGTGACCTGCGCCGCCTTCTTTCGGAGATCGCCCACACAGATCACCGAGGCATGAAGGCCGGGTTGAAGGCCCGCGAAGCGCTATTGCAGGGCATCCTCCAGAAGCTGAAGGCAGACGAATGACCCCCATCATCCTGGTAAGTGCCTGCAGGAACCGAGAAGGAAGAACGCATTGCTAGTCCGGGGCAGTTTGACGGCGAGCGGCGATCCCCGGCTGCGCGGGAAGGAGGGCGACCATGGCTATCATCGCGATCTCCCGAGGGACGTTCAGTGGGGGCAGCGAGCTCGCCGAGCGCGTGGCGGCGCGGCTCGGATATCAGTGCCTGAGTCGGGAAACGAACCTCGAGGCGGCGGCCAAGGAGTATGGGGTCTCGGTGGAACAGCTCACGGCAGAAATGGATAAGCGGCCCTCGTTTTGGCACCGGGTGATGGGCCAGCGCACGGCGTACCTCACGTTGGTCCGCGCGGCCCTGTGCGAGCATGCCCGCGGGGGTAAGCTCGTCTATCACGGCCACCTCGGGCACCTCCTGTTACCGGGCATTTCCCACGTGATCGGGGTGCGGGTGATCGCTGATCTGGGGTTTCGCCTCACGGCAGTGATGCAGCAGCAGAATCTCGGGCAGAAAGAAGCGCTGGCGCACATCGAGAAGGTGGACCGGGACCGCCGCCAGTGGATTCGGTTCCTGTTTGATGTCGATTGGGACGACCCCCGGTTGCACGACCTCGTTCTCAACCTGAGCCGGATGAGTCTTGACACGGCCTGCGAGGCAATCGCCCACTTGGCCGAGCGCCCCGAGTTCAAGCCCACCCCCATGTCGCTGAAGGCAATGGAGGATCTCACGCTGCAGAGCCGCGTGTCGGCGGCGCTGGCCAGAGATCCTCGCACCCAGGATGCCGACTTGCTCGTAACGGCCACGGATGGATTTGTGACCATCACCGGGACAACCCGCTCGATGGCGGTTGAGGAAGCGGTCCCCATGGTGGCTCGCCAAGTCGACGGCGTGGAGGAGGTCCAGTCTAAGGTAGAGTTCATTCCCGCTTACCCCCCGGGAACTTAGCCCAACGCGAGTGCCACCATGGGCGAGGGCCGAATCACGGGGCCGGGATTACGCCGCCTTGCCCCCATCTTTCGGGAGGTGAATCCAGGACATTGGCTGCGCGGCACGAGGAGCTCCTCCAGACCCGCGTCGGCAGGCCGACCGCCGCTCCTCCTACTGCGGTTCAGATTCGTCCACGGATGGAGCACCCCGACGTCATGACTGGGCGCCCTCCTTCAGGTGCCCGGTCTCTCTTTCGCTCCAGTCCGCACCTGACCCACCCTCCTCCTCACCACCATTCGACACCAAGAGAGCCCTGGGTTCCGTAAGGACCTTCGCTCGGTCACGTCACCCGCGTCTCGACGCCGTGCTCATGAGGGAGCCCACCACGAATCGGGCGCGCGACGGTGCGGCGAGGTGGCGGGAGTCAATCAATGCGATCGAAGGCAACAGTGGGGTTACGGAGCAGTCGGACATACAGCCCACGAGGATTGCTGCCGGGGGAACGGCACTCATGCTCGATCCGGCGTTCAGGGCCGGAGCACCTGTGCCCGCGGTCTCTGGAAGGACGCTAGGCGGGGAGGACTCTCACCGCGGTCGCGTGCATCGCGGCACTCTCGCCGAGGTCGGTGACCCAGGATTCACGGAGCTGATTGACGCCGCTGAGGTCGCCTCGCCAAAGGGCCGGGTTGAGCAGCGCCACGTCGCGGCGGACGGTCGGATCGGCGACCGCGCGGGCCTGGACCTGGCCGACCGCGCTGGAGACCCGGATCCGCTGCCCGTCCGCAAGGCCGAGGTACACGATTGTATCCGGATGCATCGCCACAGTGGCCTCGGGCGGCACGTCCTCCGGCAGAATCTGCGCATTCAGCATGCGGAGCGTCTTGGTCGCCACCAGGTGGAGATCTTCCGCCGGCCTCGGCGCGGGGGGCGCGAACTGGTTGAGGAGCTCGAAGCGGCCCGATGCCGTCGGGAAGCGGCGGTCAGCGAAGGGGACCTGCGGCGCGAGCGGATTCGGTCGAGGGCGCTCCCGGAGGGCTTCCGCAGTGACACCGAGGGGCGCGAGCGGGCCAAGGAGCCGGCGCATCCATGCGGCCGGGGTCCCAGCCAGTTCCGACCCGAAGCCCAGGCGGTCCGCGAGCCCCTGGAAGATGAGGGCATCCGGCCGCGCCTCGCCCTCCGGCGGGACCACGGCCTGCGCCAGGCCGAGCCAGGTGTGGCCGTACGTCGTGACCAGCTCGTCGGTTTCGAGGTAGGTCGTGCAGGGCAGGACCACGTCGGCGAACTCGGCGGTGGCGGTGAGAAACTGCTCGACCACGACGAGGAAGTCCAGCGACTGCAGCGCCGCTTTCACCCGCGAGGAGTCAGGCACAGTGGCAGCCGGGTTCGCGCCGGCAATCCACCCCACCTTGAGGGCAGGATCGGTGGCACCGAGGATCGCCTCCCCGAGCTGGGGCAGCAGGAGCTGGCGCCCGGCGCTCGGGCCCGCGCCATCCAGCATCGACCAGTCGAAAGGTGGGCGCCGGGAGAACGCAGTGCTGACGCCGCCCCCGGAGACCCCGATGTTTCCGGTCAGCGCGGCCAGGGCATCGATGAGCCGGACGCTGGCCCCGCCATGCGGCCAGTAGCTCGGGCCGAGCCCGACGAGCGTGGCCACCGGTCTTGTGCTGGCATAGCACTCGGCGATCGCCTCGATCTGCGCGACCGACAGATCGGTCGCGGCCGCGACCTCCGAAAGTGTCCGTTCAAAGACCAAGCTTCGGTACGCCTCGAATCCCGTGGTGTGCTTTGCAAGGAACGCCGTATCCACCGCCTCGCGCTCGAGCAGTCGCCGCGCGACGCCGAGCGCCAAGAGCCCGTCCGTGCCGGGGCGAAGCTGGAAATGGCGATCGGCCTTCTTTGCGGTGGCCGTGGAGACCGGATCGATGACCAGGAGCTTGGCGCCCCGCTTGCGGGCTTCACTGACGAACGCCGCCCAGTGCAGGTGGGTCACCGCGAGGTTCTTGCCCCAGACCACCACGGCCCGGCTGTTCGCGAGATCCTCCGGCGCGTGCGTGTCGTCGGTGCCGAAGTCGGCGGCCTGCGCCGCTTTGAGCGTCTCGATGCTCAGACCGCCCCGGGTCAACGTCACGCCGCCCAGCTTCGCCCAGAACAGCTGCGCCAGGACTTTGGCGACCCAGCCGCGCATGCCGGAGTACTGGACCGCCAGGATGGATTTCGGCCCCCACGTGTCCCGGGCCTGCGCCAGCTTCGCGGCAACGAGATCGAGTGCCTGATCCCACGACAGCCGCTCCCACCCGCCGGGCGTGCGACGCAGCGGATAGAGGAGACGGGCCGGGTCGTACTGCCGCTTCAGGTAGGCGTTGCCGCGCGCGCAGAGAAACCCCCGCGTCACGCCGTGGTCGGGGTCGCCCCGCTGACGGATCACGCGCCCGTCCTCGACCGTGGCGATGATGCTGCACGCGTCCGGGCAGTCGCGCATGCAGATCGTCTTCACTTCGTGTTGCCCCATCACCGCACTCCTCGTTCGGGTTCGTCGGAAGCCAATCGAGCCGACGGCACCCAATCACCCAACCACTTCCGGCCCTGCTGCGGCCACGAGATTGCGGTCCGGTCTTCGGCCCCCCTCCCGCCGAATCCCGAGGGCCAGGCCTGCTCCAAGCAGCG
>Ga0316616_100000567_pt1 | contig 12337 bp, 1 predicted proteins | sample OWC_Aug_M1_C1_D1_FD_207660 | JGI IMG/M metagenome (GOLD analysis project Ga0316616, IMG submission 207660) | Wetland soil microbial communities from Old Woman Creek delta, Ohio, United States - OWC_Aug_M1_C1_D1_B | ecosystem: Environmental > Terrestrial > Soil > Wetlands | place: USA: Ohio... | reverse complement strand
AGGTCGCGGAGCTCCCGGCAGACAACCTCCATCCCCTCCCGATCTACCCGGTGCGCGTACGCGGCGATCACCTGCCGGTCGGCCTCCAGGGCGAGCAGCAACTCCCCGTACTCGAACGCCGCCCGGGCGTCGCACCCGAACCGTTGGCGCAGCGCCGGGATGCTGAGCGCAGCCGGCTTCCCGTCCGTGGCATTCTCGTGTGGGGCGAGGACCTTGCCGCCCACCACCGTGCACCGCTCGAACCAGAGGCGATCCCCCTGCCCGAGGGCGGCGATGTGGAGCATCGTGTCGTGCACCGGCGCGCCGCTGTCCGGGACGAGGAAGATCGCCCGCAGGGAGCCGAGCGGCGTGCATCCCGCTTTGTCGAACCGAGTTGTCATGGCGCACCTCCGTGATCGTGCACGAGGCCAAGCCAGCCCCAGGCCCCGCCGGCCACCCCGACCAGCGAGTGAGAAAGAGCAACCGCCCCAGGGGGAGGGCCGCCCCCAGGGACGCCGGCCCCGGCTGCGGGGCCCTCCGTGTGGGCGGGTGGGTGGGATAGCGAAGCGGAAGGGGGCGGCCCGGACCCGGTGTCGCCGGAGTCACCCCGCTCCGCCACGTCTCGTGGGGGCGCGGGGCCGGAGCGAAGCGGAGGACCCCGGAGGTCAGCCGGGGAAGGATAAATGGAGAGGACCCTTCAGGGGCGGAGGCCGTTTATGGTCACCGGCGTGGGCCGCAGGGGTTGACGAGGCGAAAGAGGCGGTACACTGGGCAGAGCAGCGTGCGGGCACTCAGACGATGGAAGAGCAGGCATACATGGCCAGGCTTCAACGATCCGCGGCATCCGCCGGTCCGCAGGCCCCCCGATGCCTGCGGACACACGGGCCGCCCCCCGGCCGCTCGCGGCGGCGACCCAAGGCACGGGGGACGCGCCCTGGGTGTCTCGACGCCGCGCCCCGCTTGTCAGATCCTTTAGGCAAAGAGCGGAACGTCCGCGCCGGGCAGAATGATGCAGATCGTCCAGAAGGTCAACAGGCACCGTTAGTTCCAGTTATCGGGAACCTCAAGATGGTGGGTAACTAACGTTGCGTTACGGCACCCTCAACCGGGCCGATTGTCGGGGTGAACGCAGGCTCCGCCGCCGTGCAGGCCACGAGCGTATTCGTGTTCTCAAGGGCTTCGATCATGGCAGGCACTGCCACTTCCGCTTGGCGTTGAAACGCCCGCGAGGCGTCTGCTGCGCACCGCGCAGCCTGATCGTCCGGGGCTTTCAAAGCGTCGTCTTCGTCTAGTCACGTACAAGTGCAAGCACAGACAAGCGCGATGTCCTCCAGCGCGCCTGGCGACAGGCGCGTGCGGGCGCCGCCGCCGGAAGTCAGCCACGCGGCCAGCGTCCAGTCGCCCGGATCGCCTGCCGGCGCCAGTTCGGCCGCCAGCAACCCGTTCCAGGGAGTGAGGGTAATCGGCGCGGCACCGGCAGTGGCGGCAGCGCCGGGCTCCAGCGTGATCCTCAATGTCCCCTGATTATGGGTCACGGCGAACTCCGGGCGCACCTTGATGAACACGTTAATAGACGCGATAGCGATCTTCCTCGCCTGGAATGCGAACGGGAAACGCTCTTTCGCAAGGGAAGCGGTGAGCACCTGGTCTCCCGGTCCCGACGCGGGCGCTTCGAGGAACCTATGCCAGGCGGTTGCGTACTCGTGTCGCAGACTGAAGAGCCGCATCAGCGGCTGGCCTTGCACATCCTTGAGAGCGTCCTTCAACGCCTTAATCGCAGCGTGATTGAGCAACGCCCCGCCCTCACGCGCCGTGTACCTCAGGTGCAGCACCACGTCCGAGATGGTGTCGTAGTCGAACGGGCGGAATTCGTTCTGCAACTCGATGCGCCAGGTCGAGATCGCGCCTGCGCCCTCAAAGGGCAGAAAACGTTCGTCCCGGAAATTCAGTTCGAAGGTCCCGGTGTCATTCTGCGCCTGGCTAGCGGCGATGGATTGTGTGGGCAGGACATCGAGAATAAATCGCGGATCCTGGTCGTCCACTCTGCGATAGCCGCCCGACACCAGCGCACTCTTGCGAATTTCGCTGCGCAGGAGCGTGAGCGTGCAGTTCACACCGGTGTAGGGGCCGACGACGCACGGAACGGTGAGCGCCACGCTCTTCAGGCGACGCATGTAGTGTCCCGGGAAATCGAGGTCGAAGAGCGTCTCAGGCAGGCTCACCTCGCATTTGCCCGTCTGTCGGAGGCGGATCAACGCCTGAGGGTCGACCATGGCCAGCGACACGTGACGCGTGAGCTCATACTCGCGGCGATTCTGCTCCAGATAGCTGCGCTCCATCTGTTTTAGCTGCAGATAGAGGCGTTCGCCACTCAGCAGACCTTTGCGAAGGCTGTCCCATGCCCCGAATTGCACGAACGTAGCGTCCGTTCCAGTGACGAATCGGTAGCAGCGTTGAGCCTGCTTGGCCCACTCGTAGGCGATCTGATAGCACTGCAGATGGAGGGTCGCCAACTCGTTCTGCATCCAGAAGTACAGCTCCTCCTGCGTGAACTTGCGCTCGCGCAGAAATTCGCGCATTTCGTCCGCCTGTTCGATCTGCTTGTCGTGCGCGTCGAGGTCGCGCTCGGCTATAGCGATGCGAATGCCGGCGGCTGCGATCTGCTTGTCGAACTGCGCGACATCCCGGGCTGCGACATTGCTTTCCAGAACCCAGGTCTGGTCGCGTCGCCGGAAGGACGCCTCAAGGCCTGCATTGTTGCCGTCGTATGTAGCGTTCGCCGCGGAATTGCCGAAGAAATGGCTCATCGCGGTAAGCGCCGCGCCGATGTTGGAGCCGCCATAGGTCGTGCTGCACTGCGGCGTCCCGATGGAGAAATCCGGCACGGCGTAGTGGATCGCATTCGCCGCCATGTTCCAGTAGGACGCCTGGTCTTGCGATTCATTGGCGGACTTTAACTGCTCCTGCTGGTGAATCTCCTCCGGGAGCCGGTTGTCGCCTGCACGATCGCTAACCAGCGGCGCGGCGGTGCCCGGTGCGAAATCCGCATCCGCCTTGTAGCCGAGAAGCCCCTGGTAGTGCATGAAGCGCGTGGCGGCGGTCTCCCGAGACTTCTGCAGCGCCTCCTGGTTTGCCTGAGCCTCGCTGAGCTGCGCCGTTTTCACGTTGCGTACCATGTCCAGCAAGGCCCTTTCGTGCGTTGTGCGCAGCTGCGCCAGGGTCTCCGCGTCGCGCTTCTCCATCGCAGAAAGGAGTGCGTTACCGAAGGACCGGACCTCCGAACACATCTCAAGCGCCTTCTGCAGCATGTGCTCGAACCGGTAGCGAGGCAAAGGAGTGTACAAATCGTTGAGCACGCTGTTGAGATCCACACCCTTGGCTGCCGCCTCCACGAGCAACGCCGGGTCGATGGGCGGATCGAACAGTGGCAACTGGCGCACCACGCCCTCGATGTTCATGCAGTGGCGGATCTTGAACAGCCGATCCTCGATAAGATCCCAGTAGCCCAGTAGTTTGTCGTTCGGCGGCAGGCAGAAGAACAACGTCGAGGCCACTCCGGAGGGGACGCCGCCGGGCGGGGTCATCGGCACGTCGCTCGTCGCGAAGGGAAATAACGTCTCGGCCGCCACGTGCGCATTGGACAGAGCATCAAGCGTCGGACGCAACTGCGCGAACGTCTTTCGCGTTGCCTCGTGTTTGGCGGGTATCTTCTGCGGCTTCGCCCCGAGCAGCGACGCCGCGATCACGTAAAGATGCGTCGCCTCGTTGATGGACTCCAGCGTGTCCTGACTGAAAAGATAGTCGCCCCATGAAACGAGGTTGTCGATGTAGCTCATCACCACGTTCTTCATGTACGCGCAGGGACGCAAGCGCGCGATCCAATGCGGATTGAACGGATCATGCGCCCACTCGTCGATCTGGTTCTCGATGTCGTGCTTGCGCTTCAGGATCGCGGGGTCCGTCCCCTGATAGCCGAGGACCTCGAGCATCTCGATCAGCCGCTCCGGCTGTGTCGTCTTGAACGGCAGGAACTTCCAGAACTTCGCCGGCGCCGCCTCCGAGGTGTTGTCCATCGGGTTGAAGATGCGGTGATACCAGCGTTGCGCCTCGGCGAACCGCTGGTTATTGCTCAGTCGCTGCGCAATCAGGAGAGGCACGTGGAAGAACAGCTCCCAGTTGTAGAGCGAGTACGCACCGTTGCCGAAGTCCACGTTCTCGCGTGGCAACGGAAGCGCCACCGTGGAAGTCGGCGCGTACTCGGTGCGGAAGACGAGCTTCTCACCCGATACAATCGAGAAGCTGTCGTTCGAGAGTTGCTGTGTTTCCGTGGCGAGAAGAGCCTCAACGCCGTCGCGATTGAGGCGCCGGATGAACTCGCACACGTGCGGATGCCAGTGCGCGAGAAACTGGTAGCGATACTCCCGGAACGCGGAAAACGTTGGGTCTATTGTCACGCCCGGGATCAGCGCCGCAGCGACCAGGTCGACTGCCGACATCGAGCCGGACATCGTCATCATCGCGCCACCGCCGCCTGCGGCCGCCATGTTGGCGAAGTTCGCGACCGACGAGACCGCCATCTGCGGCGCTTCGAGCGCGGGACGCGACGTCACCACCCACGGATTCGCGCGGATCTCCCGCGGCGATGCGACGAGTGAGTACGGCCGACCCAGATCGACTTTCGGATCGAATTCCCGCTGCAGCCGTGGAACATCCGGCAAAACCGGATCGAACGGAACGAACAGGTCCGGGACGACCTGGCGGGGGGGAGGTGCCAACGAAGGCACGACCAGAAAGACCCGCTGCGCGTCCTGGAAGAAGAAGGGGGAGTTGTCCGTGAAATCTTGCTCCGGATGGGAGTCGAGCACCAGGTAGCGGCTGGGCAGCGTGCGAAGGATGACTGGCTGCGGGTCCAGTTCGAAGCGCTGCTGCGCCTGTTCCCCCAGCATCCAGTTGAAAAAGTTCTGGCTGCCGATCGGCCGGACCAGGGCGTTGTAGGAGTACGAGTTATTGCTGGGCGTGGCGATCACTTTGTTCCGGCACCCGTCGACCGAAAATCGGCCGATCCGCCGGTAGTTCGTCACCGAGCGGGATGACTCGGACTCCTCTTCGTTGCGCTTCTGGCGGGCATCGCGTTTGCCTTCCTGAACAACGACCGTATCCACCACGCGCTTGCGGCTTCGCTTGCCGATCGCCGTCCCGGTGTAGCGCTGGTATGCCTCGATGATGAGCTGATCGCTTCCGGCCCACACGGAGAACAGGTGTCGAGCCGGCGGTGGCAGAAACTGATTCAGCTCGAAGATCTTCTCGTCGAGATCGATCTCAGCATAATCGGGTAGCTTCTCCAAATGAACTCCGTCAAGCTCTCCGCCCGAAATCGTGAGCGGGATGACCGTGGGCAGAGAGTAGCTCTGCTTGTCGACCTCTATTCCGAGGACCGTCGTGGTCATCGTGACGATGATCTTGCCCTCCGTCGGCTGGAAGTGCTCGTGCGAGTGCGCGATTCCAATCGCCGTCGCCGTGTCGGGCATGCCCACGAGTGCCGTGTCGCTGTGCTCGCGGGGAGACCACTTGCCCTGGAAAAACTCACTCCAGGAAAGCCGTATCTCCCACTGTTCGACGGGCGCAAAGCCCTGAGGAAGCCCTGCGTTGGTCGCGCTATCGGGTTTTTTGCGGAACGTCGGCCAGAAGGCGTACAGACGGCGGTTCCAGATGACCGGCAGCAGATGCACTCCGCTCAGCTCACCGTTCTCTCCGTCATCCACGCCCTCAATGTCGAGCGGCACCTTCTGCCATGCCGTCCACGTTCCAGTGTCCCACGCCTCCCCGCGTTTGCGTGTGAGGGTGCGGTGAAAATAGAGGTGTGGCGTGTTCCGCGTGCGGCCGAACACGTGGAGCGCATAGGCAGCCGGGTTTTCGCGGACGCCGCAGATCTCCAGGCGCGCGATGTCATCGAGCTTCCCCAGATAGTGCAGGAGCGCCTTCTCGACGTACGGATCGGTCAGATCGCTCTGGAGCAGCTCGGACTCGAGCTCGCGGAAAAACGGGGTGCGATCGTCCCGCAGCTCGGGCTTCAGCCAGTTCTCCGGGTAACGGAATACTTTCTGGTTGGCCTCCCAGAGAACCTCACGTTGCATCCATCGCCAGCGGGGCTCGTCGATCTGAACGGGCCGCACGGAATAGAGAACCGACGGACCATGATCCTCGAGGCCCATCAGGCAGCGATGGATGAAGAGCTGCACGGACGAGATGGCCTGCTTGATCCGGGAAGTCTCCGTGCAGCTCGTCGTGTCCACGTCCACGAGGAAGAACTCGAACAACTTGCCGGAGTCCGTGATACGGCGTTCGATGATCGAAGGCATCGCCAGGATATAGGCCAGCAGCGCCGCCTTGCGCTGGTCGCGCAAAACATCGGTAAGCGGCCTTGCCACTTCAACCCAGTTCTTGTCGTCATGCTTCGCGCGGGCGATGTTGCGCGCGTCCTGTGCAACTTGAATGGCGCGCGGCGCATCCTTGATTGTAAAAGCCCAGTAGACCGTCGCTGGCACAACCGAGGTATCGCTGAAGCGGATCTGCGCCCATTGCAGCGCTCGGCTCGCGGTGATGCCCAGACGCTGCATAAGGCTGAAGCACCGCGGCAAACGACGCAGACGCTGCTCGCTCGTGAAGTCCGCCGGGATGAAGGCGAAGCCGGAAGGTCCCGTCAGCTTCTCGATCTCGCTGGCTCGCCAACCCGTGGCATCGGCGAGTCGCCGACGGGCCTCTTCGACCGATGGCGAGGTGAAGACGTCGATCAGATCCGTTTCGCCTTTCGGGATTCCGTCCCGGAGGGCCGCATAGTCCACTAGCCGCAGCCAGTGGCGATACGGGACCGGATCGTAAGTTGACGCCCCGTTGCGCGGCAACTTGGCGAACTCGATCATTTTGGTCGTGCAGAAATGCTCGATCTCCTTCGCGTTGAGCCGCAGAGCGGAGGCGATGAGAGCTGCCTTGGTCAATAGCGTCGCGGCATGCGCCGTAAAGAGCGCGTCGACCGGAATTACTGATTGCGCCACCGACGCGCTGCTCCAGCTCATGCGCACGATCGAAGGCGTGGTCCGCTGATAGTACTCCAGACGCAGCGAGTAGAGCGTGCCCGCTTCCAGCTGCAATGTGCCGGTGCGTAGAGAAGAGGGCTGGTCCGTCCAGTCATCGATGACGAGCCTTCCGCCCACCCATAGTCGAGCCCCGTCTCCGCATTCGACGCTAAAGGTGTACTCCTCCGATTGAGCGGCAACGATCAGCCCGGCCCAACGGGCGCTGTAGTCGCCGGCCGGAATCACGGGGTCGGGTGTCGCCGCCGTCCAGTCAAAGTCCACGACGGCATCGGTGCGCAGCAGGGCGGCATCGCCCTCCAGAGTGGCATTCGCGAAGTAGGCAGCGCCCAGCCCGTCACCCTGGATTTCCAGGAAATCCGCGATGGCCGGTTCACCGGGATCGCGGATCGATGGCAGCACATCCGGGTTTCTCAGCAGTGCCGCCGCCAGTTTCGTATCGACACCGAAGGCATCAGAGGCGCTCTGCATGACGAGCGCCGTCTTCAGGACCCGCCGGGTCCGCGGCACGAGCGCCGCGAGCATGAGTTCAAACTTGCTGCCGCTCTCGGTATCGACCACCGCCGGTGCCGCCGGGATATTTCCGGACGCGTCGCGCGGCACGGCCGTGCCGGTGCTGTCCAGCATGACCGGGCGCAGTTCGGCGTCGAGCGACGGACGATCGAGCAGCTTCGCGATGGCCGTGGCCGGCGCGGCGAAGTGAACCGCGAGATGCTCGTTAAAGAATGTGCGCGGCAGAGCGAAGAGCGCTTTGATCGCCGTAAGGTAGGTCGGCTGCAGAGCGAGGGGCAACCCCGCGGCAGCGCCATCCAGCGCCGCCTTTTCTGTGGGCGTCATGACTCCCTGAAAGCGAAGCGTGCTCGCGCCGGCATCGTAGCTTGCTTTCTGCCGAAGGCCTGCGGGAAACGGGAACGCCGCAGGCAGGCCGGCAAGATTCACGGAGTAACGGACACTCCCATCGAGCATCCGCACCGCCTCGTCGACGACTGCCGGATCGCTTTCGAGGATCGACAGCTCGCTGCGGGTGTTTTCTCCGGCGGGATCGGGCGTCACCCGGTGCTCGGCCTCGATCTTCGCAAGCCCCAAGCGTAGCGCTTCAAGGAAATGCAGCGTCGAAGCAGTGGGCTGCTCCGGTTGGCCCGGCGGCGCCACGCGATGGCGATAGATGAAGTCCAGGACGGCCGGGTTGTAACCGCCCGCCTGCACTTTGCGAATGAGTTGGATGAAGTTGAAGGTCGTGAGCGGCGGATTGGTGCCCCCCAGGAAGGGGTCGCTGCCCGACAGCGTCCGCCACGTCAGAAGCCCCGGGATGGAGATCGACAACGACTTTGCCAGCAGCGCGTAGCGGTACAACAGCGAGAGGTTGGAAAGATTGAGCACCTCGCCCACGTTCAGCGTTGACGTCAGCAGGTCCAGGTCAGAACCGCGGATGCGGAACGCGGAGAGGATCGCCGGCACGTGATCGGCAATCTTAGGGGGGCTCGCTGGATTGTCCGCCACGGCCTTCAGTTCCGTCCGGGTTTCGTTCAGAACGAAGATCGGCTCGAGGCGAAGCGCCGCCTTGTTACGGAACAGCCGGTCATAGACGGACGGGTCACCGTGCGTATCCAGCCCGCCCCAGAAGCACAGGGCGGATTCTGGCGCCAGGTCAAGCTCGCGCATCACGCGGACGGCATCCGACAGGCGCAGCACGAAGTTGAAGGCATCGTCGAACAGCACGGCATAGGCACGATCCAGCACCGGCAGAGGCCACTTCAGCCGGCGCCACAAACGGATGAACCCATTCAGCCGCAGCAGCTCGTCCCGCTTCAGCAGCGAGCCGTCGAGATGCCGAAGCGTGGTTGCGTCCAGATTACAGTCCGCACCGGCCGGCACGCCGATAACCACGACCCCGCGATGCTCCTCGGCCCAGCGCTGGAAGCGATTCAGCGGCATCGACGCCGCCGCCAGTTTCGCCGTTTGCGCAGCACTCAATGGGGGAAAACCCGCCTTGATCCAGGCGGACACCTCGTCCAGCGAGAACCCGATGCGCTTCAGCAGATCGAGATCGAAAGCCGCGCTGTTCAGGAAGCGCGTCTGGACGAGCTCGATCAGTTCTGGATACGTCAACCCGGTGCGTTCCAGGAAAATCGGCACGTAGGACATGAGGGGCGCCAGCGGCGTGTCCGAGGTCGTATCGAACCTGGCCCAGACGCCAACGTCTGCCTCCCCGGTCGCCGCACCACCCGCGGCGGCCTGGAAAGCGCCGAGCGCCGCTTGGGTCTTGGCCTCGAAGACACCGGAGATCTGCAGCGCTGGCGCCGCTCCTGCCAAATTGAGATAGTGTTGCAGGGCCTTGACCGCCAGCTTGCGCGGATCGTTGAGCCGAAGGCGCGGCGCGGCGGCGTGAACCGGAAAGCCGGTGCCGAGATCGTTCGCCTCGGAAAACCCATATGCCTCGCCGAGCGTGGCGATGATGGTGGAGGACGCGCCGTCGAACTGCGATGACGTGATGACCTCAAAATCCTGAGGCGACAGGCCGAGCGTCTCGGTGGCGATCGCCATCAAGCTGTCGAGCTCTTCATCGACCGCGAAGAAGCGTAGAATCTCCTCGCGCCGGGTTCCAAGATGCTCCAGGTAAATCCGCGCCGTGACCAGTTCCGTATTGAAGGGAAGGGTCAGCGGGTAGACGGTCTTGCGCAGCGCGTCCGACGCCTTACTGGCGGACTGCTCTGAGTCCAGGGTGAGATACACCGGATTAGCGCCCAGCTCCTCCGCCGTCGGGGTTGGCAGCGCGTCGTTCGGCGGGTCTGGCGGCCGGTTGAACGGGAAAGGCAGGTTGTGTGCGATGTAACTTTCCAGGATTTCATCGACGAGGTCGATGTACGGGATGCGCGTATGCGTGTTGTCGCAGGTCAGCTGGATATGGGCGATATCCGGCCGCCGTCCCGTCAGCCCCTTGCGCTCATTGCCGATGAGGACGTCGAGCGGGTTGGGCTTCGCGGAATTCTTCGGTGTGTCGAGGAACGCCAGAAGATCCACGAGATACGCTGCCGGGCTGTACATCGAGCGGCAGTGTTCGCAGGCACAGAGATCCAGGCTGCCGAACAGATCGGCGTAAACCGGGTTGTCTTTCAGCTTTTGCTCTGTCTCCGCTGGCGCGGACATCACCTTGGGCAACGGGCCGTGGGAAAACTGTGTGAGGTCACCGAGCAGCGCTGTGACTGTGGAATGCACGCTGAGCGCGCGGGCATAGATCGCATCCGCATTCCCGGCGCCACCTAGGGCCTCCGAATACAGCTCGCTAAACTTCTCGCGCGATGCGCGCGTCACAATCTTGTAGGCGGAGTCCAGATCGAGCTCGAGCAGGGCCTGCATCTGCGGCAGGCCTGTGCTCAGCTGGAAGGTCCGTTGCAGGCGCTTAAGCTGGTTCGAGAGTTGATCTCGCTGCTCGACCGACAAACCCGCAAAGATCCGCTCGCTGTTCTCTCTAAGGAAATGGGACACCGCGGTCGTGCGCAGGTCGAATCTCGCCTGCTCGCGGTCGAAGAAGCGCTGGAGCAAATCCCGGGACGCCCTCAACTGCGGGTCCGACGAATGCAATGCCAATTGCGCGATGTATCGATTGGGATAGGCCGATTGCAGTGTGCTGAGAATCCGATCCACCACCCGTTGGTGCTGATCCGCCAGCCCGTCTCCGGGTGAGTCCTCCGGGACGCCGGCCGCGCGAACCATCCTGAGCCAGCCCTCCTTGTCGATGCCCGTCAGGTCTTCCAATGTGCCGGGGGCATGCTCACGCGTGATCCGCTCGGCGAGCGGAAGATTGAACGACGTGAGTTCTGCGAGTTGCAGAGCCGTCTGAACCTGCAGGATCTCCGAGGCCTCCCAACGAAGTTCACGCGGCACGACTTCTTTCCAGAACTCGTCGATAGCTCCGGTGTGCGCATGAAAGAGATCAAGAAACCGGCGCCGCGCCTCGCCCGATTCCAGCGGCGCCACGCGGAGCAAAAAGTCGCTCAGGCTCGCGCGACCCGGCCCCATCGGTCGACCGGCGAGATCACCGCGAGCTCTCCTCAATTCCGCGAACATGCCTTCGAAGTCGCGCCGCAAACGGGAGGGAATGAAATGGAGCGTGAGAGCTTCCTCCAGCTTCCTGCGCCAGGTGGCCTCGCCGGCCTCCAGCAGCTGCGGCAGCTCGTGAGACAGGCCCACCAGGGTTGCGGGCGGGCCGTTACGCAGGAGACCGTAGAACACCTCCGGCCGAAGATTCGTCTGCTCCGCCAGTTTCCACGCGTCCACATACTCCTCAATGCGCGCACGCGGCCAGTCGATCTCTCGGGCGACGAAAGTCAGATCCTGAAACTTTGTCTCGTCCAGGGAGCTTGGAGACCGGTCTCGCAGCACCGGCGTGATCTCATTCCGTAGACGCTCGTATTCGCTGGGCGTGCCGTCAGAGGCCTTGCCGAGAACGATCTTGAGTTCCTCCACCGGGCGGGCGGGAATACCGAGCTGCAGCTCGGCCGCGGTCAGCGGTGCAGCGCTCGCGGGCACCTGGTCGAAGGGCGAGGGCTCGTTCGCGCTGAGGGGGGTGAAGCGCCTCGCGCGCTCCCTGCGCGGAGGCCATGTGCCGGGCTGCAGACGGTACACCCGGTAGTCGGTGAGACGCTCCTGGCCGCGTTCCAACGTCAGCATCACATCGGCGACGCCTTTGTCTCCGCGCGCGAACTGTTCCGCGGTATAGAGGATCTCGAACCGGCCAGATCGGTCAGTGAGTTGGCCTTCGCGATCGCCCAAGGGTTCCCGCAGATCGTTGACATCGCGGTCTTCCGCCCGCACCCGGACTTCGGCGAGGGGGCCATCCTCGCCAAGCACCCAGCCACGCAGAATGAATGTCTTGGATTCCTCCGCGCGCTCTGCGAGTGCACTCAGAGACTGCTCATCGGGCTGGCCGCTGGCTTCTCCTTCGCGCGCCAGGCCGGCCTGCCGCTGAAAACTCGCGAGCGCGGCACGCGTCAGGTCGTCGAGTTCGTCTTCGGCGTAGCCCGCGTCCAGCAGGCCGACTCGACGCAGCGCGTCCTGTAACTGTCGAATGGTCGTGATTGCCATGGAGAAGACTCCCGATTTTGTTGTCTGATCCCTCGCGTTATTTGGAATACGACAGTCTCAAAAGCTGTGGCGGCAGCAGAGCCACGCCAACACGACTGGTTCCACCGCACCCGGCAGGCGAAGTCCATCTCTTGCTTCGCTGTCACTCAGGTCTCATGCCCTTGCAGTTCGCCTTTGTTCGT